>ERZ824600.865-NODE-865-length-42847-cov-5.214409_pt1 | contig 42847 bp, 40 predicted proteins | sample MGYA00519933_ERZ824600 | MGnify/ENA primary metagenome ERZ824600 (study PRJEB31778, sample SAMEA3449178) | human gut metagenome | biome: human gut; feature: human-associated habitat; material: faeces | place: United Kingdom | collected 2010/2012 ... | reverse complement strand
TATTTTAGTGATAAAGTAATTCCTGATCCTAGCTTTACATAAAGTATAGAAGTATTTTTAAAAAAAAGTACTTCTTTTTTGATATAATGTAATTGGTGAATAATATGAAAAAAATAATATACTTTTTATTAATCATTGTTTTTATTTTACTTGGAGTATTATGCTATAAAAAATTTATAGTTAAAGATGAAAATAAACCTGATATTGTTAAAGTTTTAAAGGGAGATAAAATAGAAGAAAATGTTTATGGTATTAAATTAAATGATACTGGTAAAGGCTATGTTAATTCTGATATTATTGATGAAAACAATATATATTATTCTTTAGGTTCAGATGTTGATAATACAGAGTTTTATAAATATGATTTATATACTGGAGAAAAGAAAAAGTTTATTGAAAAGTTTGAATATTATGATTGTAAGAAATATGGTGAATTAATTGGTTGTGCTGATAATGAAAAGACTGATTTTTATGATAAAGATGGAACTTTAAAATTCACTATAAATGGACTTGGTATTGTTTATAATAACGGTAATTATTATAGTATTTCAGATAATAAAATAGTTGATAAAGATAATAAAGAATACTTTATTTTAGATAAGAAATATTTTGGATATGATTTAACTGATTATTTTGTTGTTAATGATAATATATATTTAATATATTTTAAATTTGATGATGATAAAAATCCTAGTATTATATGTGATACTAAAAATAATAAATGTGAAGATAATAAACTAAATGCTTATAGTAAATATGAAAATGGATTATTTAGTATAGATAATAATAAAATTACTATATATGATGCTTATAGTAATAAATATAGCGAATATGATATAAAGTTAAATAGAAGTAAATATTTTACTGAATATTTAGATAAAAATAATAATTTCTATGTTTATAACAATAATATGAAAAGATTAGAAATAATTAATTTAAATGATAGTAGCGTTAAAACATTTAATATTTCTGATGTTAATAATATAAGTATAGTAAATAATATGTTGTTTTTAAAATTATTAGATGGTGATTATGATTATTATGTAATTAAGAATGGTTATAATTATAAGAGTTATTCTATTGATGAATATGTTACTTTAATTGAGACTGAATTAAATGATAAAGTAAGTAATGTTAAAAAAAAATATAATGTTAATTTATATATAAAAGATTCTGCGATAATTAAGTTTCCTGACTTTTTAGCTAAAGAGTATGATGATAGTGAAGATATATATTCTAGTATTAATAGAATAGAGTCAATTTTAGATAAGTTTCCTAAAGATTTCTTTGATTCTTTGTATGAAGATGGCGATAAAGGATTAAATATTTATTTAACGGGTGAATTAAGACCAATGGATGTTAAATCACAATATACAACACCTGCTGCTTATACAAGTTATTATAAAAATATGTATTTGATTGCGATGGATATTACACAATCTGGATTAGAGGCTAATACTTGTCATGAATTAATGCATTCTATTGAAAATAAATTAAATAATATGGGTGAATATTTTACTGATTGGTATAAATTAAATCCAAAGAAATATGATTATTCTTACTCATATAAAGTAGTTAATAGACTAGAATATACTATTGGTGAAACAAATGATGACAATGTTTATTTTGTTGATTATTATAGTCATACTTATCCAACTGAGGATAAAGCTCGTGTATTTGAGAATGTATGTAATTATGATGTTCCAAGTAGTATAAAAAATTATAAACATTTACTTGATAAGGCAAATTATTTAAAAGAAATAATTACTAAATATTATCCAAGTATGAATGAAACTACTTTATTTAATAGCATTAATTAATGTGTTATAATAATATATATTGCCTATAATGTATTGGAGGATATTATGGAAGAGAAGAGAGAAAAAGTAAATAAAGAAGAAAATGTTGTTGAACCAAATAATGGTGAAAAGAAAGATGAAGCAAGAAAAAAGGTAGATAAAGCAGTTAATGATTATGTTAAAGATGTAAAAGATTTTAGTAAAGATTATACTGATAAAGAAAAAAGTGAAGGTATGTTCTTTGGAATTTTATCATATATATCTGTATTATGCTTAATACCATATTTTTTAGAAGATAAAAATAATTTTGTTAAATTTCATGCTAAACAAGGTTTGAATTTATTTTTGTTAGAAGTAATAGTTGGCGTTAGTGCTTCAATATTAGTTTTTCTTTTATTATTTTTAGGATTTGCAATTGTATTAGTTAGAAATATAATTGAATGTATTTTCTTTGTTGTATCTATTATGGGTATTATTGATGCAGCTACTGGAAAAGCTAGAGAATTACCTATAGTTAATAAAATTAAAATTGTTAAATAATTATTTGGCTATTGATAGATATATTTATTAATAGTCTTTTTAAAAAGAAGAATAAGTTGGTGGTAAAAATATGAAACGTAATATAATTTTAGGATTATTAATTTTATTATTTGTTATAAGTGTTTCTTTTTGTGGTTTGGGATTTTATTACAATGCAAATAAAGTTTTTGATGATAATGATATTAAAGATGATATATCTGATAAAAATGATGATACTGATGGGAAAACTATTATAATTAATACTCCGGATGTGAGTGATAAAGATCCGAGTGATGTTCCTAATGCAGATGATGATGATAGTAATAATGATGACAACGATAATGATCATAGTGATGATGACGCAGATGATTCGTATTTTAGCTATGATATGTCATCAGTAAATGATGATTATGGTACATATATTGAAATAAATAAAATTGATGATGAACTATGGAACTATAGATTTGGAAATTACAAAGAAATAATGAGTTTAGAAGATTATGAAAAAACTCATGATTTTCTTCATAATCTTAGTGATATATCATCTACTATAGAAGAAATGCAGAAGGAATATTATGATGCTGGATATGATGATCGCGAATTTGAAGATGATTATAATCGTTTTCCTTTTTTACGTTTAAAATATGAAAATAATACTCTTACTTATTCTTATGGTAAGAATAAACAAGTGATAAAAAATGTTAAATATGTAAAAACTGATTATACTGGTTGTTCAGATGAAACTATGGTGGCAGCAGCTTTTACAGATGATGGTATTTGGTTTTTTAATACTGATAGTGAAATCTATGGTGAAAAATTTGTAAAATTGGATAAAAAATATATAGATTTAAAAGATTTGTTTGTATCTAATAGTACTTGTGGTTCTTTTGATTATTACTTAGCTAAAGATGAAAAAGGCGACTATTACGATGTAGAAACATTTGAAAAATATGATACAAATATCTATAAAGGTGAATATAATGGATTTAATGTTCATGCTGATGGTAGAGTATATTTAGCTGATAGAAAAACTATTTATACTATGAAGAGAGGTATATATACTCTTTTTGGAGAGTTGGCTTATTTTATTTCTCCAGATAATTATTTATATACTATATCTTTGCAAAAAAGATATGATTATAAAGTGAAAAAAATTTTATATAAATATGAACAAGGTAATAAAATTCCAGTTATATTATTTGAAGATGGTGCATATTTTGAGAGCGATGATGATTTCCTTTATATTGGAGAGTGATTAAAATGAAAAGTATTATAGTTAATAAAGGAGATATTACATTATTAGATGTTGATATTATAGTTAATGCTGCTAATAAAACTTTACTTGGTGGTGGTGGAGTTGATGGTCAAATACATAGAAAAGCTGGTAAAGAATTATTAAATGAGTGTAGGAAACTTGGTGGATGTGAAACAGGTGAGTCTAAGATGACAGATGCTTATAATTTACCATGTAAAAAGATAATTCATACTGTTGGCCCAGTTTATAGAGATGGAAAGCATAATGAAAATGAAATGTTAAAAAATTGTTATGTTTCATCAATTGAATTAGCTGAAAACTATAGAAAAGAAAATAATTTAGAAGAAATAACTATTGCATTTCCATGTATAAGTACTGGAGTATATCATTTTCCAAACGAGGAAGCAGCTAAAATAGTCGTTAATACTTTAAAAGAATTAAATTATGAAAATATTAATGTGATATTAGAATGTTTTTTAGATAAAGATTATAATATTTATAACAAATTATTGAATGATGTAAACTAAAAATGGTTGACATCATTTTTTTAATGTGATAATATGTAATTGAATTTAAGGAGAGGAGGTTAAGAAATGAAAAGTTTAGATTTAAATTTTTATAATATTTTAGTAGACAATTTTGAAAGTGAGGAACTTATTTGTTTCTTAACTTTCTATAACGCTTAATGTCTACTTTGTAGGCATTTTATTTTGGAGGTAAGAATGAAAAATAATTTAAAAGAATTTATACCTCTATGGAAACTTATTAAAGAAGAAAAAAAGAAAATAATTATATCTAGTTTACTTATATTCTTAATCGGAATATTAGAAGTTTTCTTTGGATATTTAAATGGTTTAGCTGTAGAAGAAATAACTAATTTACATTTAAAGAGAGCGATAATAGTACTTGGAATATATTTTGTATTAGATACGATTGATAGTATAGTTCATACTTATTGTACTGGAGCATTAGAAGAAGTTGAAAGTAAATTAACAAGAAAATTAGGATTTGAAACATATAAAAAATCTCTTAATTTACCAGCTGTATCTTATGAAGAGAAGTCTTCAGGTGAAATAATTAATAGAATAACTAATGATGCGGATACATTGAGTTTTATATTTGGACAATTACTTAGAATTATTACAAATATTGTGGCGTGTTTAGTTATATTAGTTTTTATATTTTATAATTCATGGATTGTAGGATTAGAAATATGTTTTTTCTTAGTTTTATTATTTTTTACCATGAAAAAATATGGTCCGTTAATGAAAGATGCTCATAAGGCTAGAAAAGTTGGACAAGATAAATTTTCTTCTTTAGTTAATGAATCTATTAGAGGAGTTAGAGAAATTAAAACTTTAGGTATTAAGAAAAATCTTATTAAAGATATGAGAAATATCATTAAAGATGTATATGAGAAATCTATAATAGAAATTAAATATAGAAAAAGTTATCATATGACTAATAGATTATTAAAGTCATTAATGGAAGTTGGTGTTTTTATAACATGTCTTATTTTGTTATATTTTAAAATGACTACATTGACTTTCTTTATAGCTATGACATATTATGTTTATAAATTTATGTATTTGATAGAAGATTTAAGTGACTTTAATAAATCATATCAAAGAATGGTAGTATCTCTTGGAAGAATTAATGAGATACTTGAGAATAGATTATATAATGATGTTAAGTTTGGTGAAGTTGAACTTAATAATCCAAAAGGAGTAATTGAGTTTAAGAATGTTACTTTTGGTTATCCAAATGAAGGTACTTTATTAAATGACTTTAATATTAAAATAGAACCAAATAAAAAAATAGCTGTAGTTGGAGCTAGTGGTCAAGGAAAAAGTACTTTATTTAATTTATTAACAAGAATATTTGATGCTAATGAGGGTGTAATATCATTAGATGGAGTAAATATTTGTGATTTGAGTGAAGATTCTCTTAGAAAGAATATATCTGTTATTAGACAAGAACCATTTATATTTAATAGAAGTATAATTGATAATTTTAGATTAGTTGATCAAGATATTGATTTAGAAACTGTTAGAAAATATACTAAAATGGCATATTTAGATGATTATATTATGAGTTTACCAGAACAATATAATACTATTCTTGGAGAATCAGGTGTTAATTTAAGTGGTGGTCAAAAACAAAGATTATCTATAGCAAGAACGCTTGCTAAAAATAGTAAAGTAATACTATTTGATGAAGCAACTAGTGCGCTTGATAATAAGAGTCAAGAATTTATAAAGAAATCAATTGATAATTTAGTCTTAGATCATACAGTTATAATAGTGGCTCATAGATTATCAACTATTATTGATGCTGATATAATTTATGTTGTTGATAAAGGTCAAGTTAGTGAAAAGGGAACACATAAAGAATTATTAAAAAAATCTAAAATATATAAAAATTTATATGAAACTGAATCTTTAAATTCATAAGGCAAGATAACTTGCCTTTTTTGTGAAAAAAATTTGAAATATATTATTTTTTATTGTTTTTTAGTATGTTTTAAATTAAAATATACTATAGGAAGGAGAGGTAATATATGAAGAAAACAGTTGTAGCATTGTTAGTATTTTGTTTAAGCTTATTTCCAATTTGTTTAAATGCAACTTCTACAAGTGATGAAATAGATTTATCTAAGCATACCACTTTAAATTTAAAAGATGCATTAGCTCAAGAAGAAATAGATATGAAATATACTGATTATAAAGAAACAAATGATCAAGCTGTAATATATTTATTTAGAGGAAAAGGTTGTACTTATTGTAGAGCATTTTTAAATTTTCTTAATGATATAGCTGAAGAATATGGTAAATATTTTAAAGTAGTTTCTTTTGAATCTTGGTATGATGCTGATAATGCAGAATTGTTAGATACAATATCTGATTATTTAGGTCAATCAGCTTCTGGAGTTCCATATATAATTATTGGTGATCAAGTATTTGGTGGATATGCTTCAGATTATGATGAACAAATTAAAACTGCTATTAAAAACTTATATGATTCTAAAGAAAAATATGATGTTTTTGAAGAATACAATAAGAGTTTAAAAGAAGCAGCTAGAGCTGAAAGAGCTGTATATGATAGAATTATTATTTGGAATTTTGTATTTGTAGTTATTTCAACTGCTGTAATTATGTTTTATGTAAATAAATCTAATAAAAAATTATTAGAAGCAATTAATAATTCTAAAGAAACAGTTAAGATTGAAAAATTAGATAAAAGAAATGATTATCGCAAATCAACAAAGAAAGTTGTGAAAAAGAATCATGAAGAAGTTTAAAATTCTTGTGTTGATTATTAGTGTTGTTTTTTTATTTGGATGTACTACTGAAGATAGTGATTCTTTAAAATTTAAAGAGGAGTATGAAAGTCTTAATGGAGTAGTTAATAGTTATGGAAAAGAAAATAGAAAATTGTCTATTCCTAATAATAATCCATTTATATATAAAACTGACGCTGAAATAGTTGATATGATTAATAAAAAAGAATCTTTCGTTGTTTATTTTGGTTTTTCATCTTGTCCATGGTGTAGAAGTGTTATTCCTTCTTTAATAAAAGTTGCTAATGATTTAAATTATAATACTATTTATTATGTTGATGTTAAAGATATAAGAAATACTTTAGAATTAGATGATAATAATAAGGTTAATGAAACTAAAAAGAGTAGTGAATCTTATTATAAATTATTAGAATTATTGAGTGATGTTTTAAAAGATTATAACTTAACTGATAAAGATGGTAATACTGTTGAAACTGGACAAAAGAGAATATATGCTCCAAGTATAGTTTCAATAATAAATGGAAAAGCTGAAGAATTAGAAACAGGTATAAGTAGTTTACAAACTGATCCTTATATGGAATTAAGTGATAAGATGAAGAGTGAAAGTTATAATGCATTTAAATGCGTTATAAAATGTGTATCTGAATCTAAAACTACTTGTAGTTTAGAAAAGAGCTGTTAAAAACGAGTCACATAAGACTCGCTTTTTTTATAATACTGGAACTAAGAAATATATTAAGAATAATATTAATACTACTAAAGTCATAAATGTTGTTTCTAATTTAGATTTATCGCATTTTCCTAATTTATATCTTATCATATCTATTAAGTAAATTATTACATCAAGTATTACGAATGTTACAACTCCAACACCAATTCCATCAGTAATTGAATAGGCAAGAACCATTGTGATTATTGTCATGAAAGCTGGAATTGAATTTTTTGGATTTTCAAAATCAACATTGATTACATTTTTCATCATTAATACTCCTACATATATTAATGCACTTGCTGCAGAAGCAGATGGAATAAATGCAAATAAAGGTAATAAGAAAATTGATAATAAGAATAATATCTAAGTAGTTAATGCTGTTAATCCAGTTTTACCACCTGCGCCAATACCAGTTCCACTTTCTACAAATGTTGTTACTGTACTTGTACCAAGTAGTGAACCTATTGTAGTTGAAGATTTTCTTTTAGATACTTCAAAATAGTTATCTAATTTACTGGAATCTTTAATTTTTTTCAAAACTACACATCCTTAAAAATAAAAAATTCACTTATTGTGTTTTCAACATAATTATTTCATAAAACTTAAGTAAAAACAAATCTTTAATTTTAAAATCTTATTTGTTATAATTAATTCGTGCAACTCTAGGAATATTTCCTGTGAATTATGTTCGTTTAATAGTATATTGATTTATATGAAAGGGAAAAATATATGAATCAAGAAAAGATTGGAAAATTTATTGCAAGTAAAAGAAAAGAGCAAAAGTTAACACAAGCTGAATTAGCAGAGAGATTAGGTGTTACTGATAAATCTGTTAGTAATTGGGAAAATGGAAGAAATATGCCTGATTTATCTCTTCTTAATATACTATGTTTGACTTTAGATGTATCAATTAATGATTTATTAAGTGGAGAAGAGGTAAATGATAAAAACTTTAAAGATAAATCTAATGAAAATATTATTAACACAATAGATTATTCAAATAAAAAAATAGAAGAAAAAAATAATATAATAGCTTATTTGATATTTGCTTTAGGACTAATATTTATTATATTTGGAAGTATTGTTTTTGATTCTCAAACTCATAGTAGTTTTTTCTCAATAATATTTGGAATAGTTGTAACTATAATTGGTGTTGCGAATTTTATTAGAAAACTATCTTTTTTAAAGAGAACTATTGTGTTAATTATTTATACTTTAATATTTTGCTTGATAATATTATTATTTGATTATTTAAGTGTTAAACAAAATAATAGAGCTCCAATATTTAATTATAATGTGACTTCTTATGGAGATGTTGTTCATTACAATTCTTTCTTTTATGATGTTGTTACTTGTGATTTTTATAATGATAATAAAACTTATGATATTATAAGAAATGGAGAATACTCTCGTGATTATTTATATAACTATTGTGAGAGAAAAGAAAAAGTTTCTTTAAAGAAATTTATTACTAAAGCAGAAAATACTAAAAAAATAATTGTTGCTTATTCTGACTTTGAAATGAAAGGTAATAATTATGTTGTTGATAGATTTAATAATAAATATAGAATAGTTAAAACATTAACAAGTAGTGAAGAAATAAATGCTGTTATTGATATTTTAAATCATGCTTATTATGAAAGATATCGTAATGATATAGGATATCCATATATGTTTCAATTTTATGATGAAAATGATAATTTAATATTAGAGATGCAATTAAATGGTGTTAATGATGGAATAAAAGAATTTAATATTTATTTTAGTGATAAATATACTGAAATTATTAAGAGTTATTTTGAAGATTAGTTTTTACTAGTCTTTTTTTGTGATATAATTTTTTCTATGAATGAGTTGTTTGAAAGATTAAGTAAGTCTAAATTTAGAAGTAGTTTTAAGTTATCTAATAAAGATAAAAAGTATATTGAAGAGAAAGGTATTGATGTAATATATAGTCATGCTCATGATTTTGTTGTGAATAGACTTTCTAGTGATAATATACCTAATGATGGTAAACAGACTCCGATGAGAGGACATCCAGTATTCGTTGCTCAACATGCTACTGGTACTTGCTGTAGAGGATGTATATATAAATGGCATAAAATACCTAAAAATAGAAAATTAACTGATGAAGAAATAGATTATTTAGTTGATGTAATTATGACATATATTGTTAAAAATAGTTGACTTACATATAATATAATAGTATTATTGTATTAGTTAAGTAATACAATGAAAGGAGGATCATATGAGTTATACTTTTGATAATGAAAGACCAATATATTTACAAATATATGAAATTGTTAAATTAGAAATTGTATCTGGTAAATTAAAAAGTGGTCAAAAATTACTATCTGTAAGAGAGCTAGCACTTACTTATAAAGTAAATCCAAATACTATACAAAAAGCATTAGTTGAACTTGAAAATGACAAACTAATATATACAGAGAGAACTAATGGTAAATTTGTAACTGATGATCAAAAGTTAATTAATAAATATAAGACTAATATGGCTATTGAATTAACTCATAAATATATTAGTGATATGAATGATTTAGGTATTGATTCTTCTTCGTTAAGTGATTACTTAAATATGTAAGGAGGAATTATGAAATTACTTGAAATTAAGAATTTATCTAAATCTTATGGTGATAAGAAAGTATTAAAAGATATTAATTTAGTAATTGAACCTGGTAAAATAATAGGTTTGTTAGGTAAAAATGGAACAGGTAAATCTACATTGATTAAATTAATAAATGATTTATTAACTCCTAGTGAGGGAGAAATATTAATTAATGGTAAAAATCCTGGGGTTGAATCTAAAAAAATAATATCTTATTTACCTGAGAGAACTTATTTAGATAAAGAAATGAAAGTTTATGAAGTAATAAAATATTTTGAAGAGTTTTATGATAATTTTGATAGTAAGAAAGCTATTAAATTATTAAAAGATTTAAATTTAGATATGAATTCTAAGATTTCTAAAATGTCTAAAGGTATGCAAGAAAAACTACAATTAATATTAGTAATGAGTAGAAAAGCAAAGCTTTATATTTTAGATGAACCTCTTGGTGGAGTAGACCCAGCTACTAGAGATTATATCTTAGATACAATTCTTAGTAATTTTGAAGATGGGGCAAGTGTGATAATATCAACACATTTAATAAGTGATATTGAAAGAATATTAGATGATGTAATATTTATAGATAAAGGTAAAATTATTTTGACATCTGATTGTGATACTTTAAGACAAAAAGAAAAAGCAAGTGTAGATGAAGTGTTTAGGAGGATGTTTAAATGTTAAGAAAATTATTAAAGTATGATTTAAAATATAGTTATAAAGCATTAATTGTATTTTATATATTGTCAATATTATTTGCTGTATTATCAAGATTATGTTTATTATCTGATTCTAATATAATGATTATTCTATATAAAGTTAATTGTGGTATTACTATATCTATGATGGTTAATATTCTAATAAATAATTTACTTAGAATATGGGTTAGGTTTAATAATAATATTTATAAAGATGAATCTTATTTAACACATACATTACCAGTAGAAAAAAGAGATATTTATTCTTCTAAAATATTAGCAGCTATTATAAGTGTTTTAACTTCTATAATTGTCATATTTGTTTGTTTAGTACTTTGTTATTATAGTAAAGAAAATATTGAATTATTAAAGAATTCATTAAATATTGTTGCTAATGCTTATTCTAGTTCTATAACTAATGTATTGTTAACATTATTTTTGATATTATTTTTAGAATTTACATTTATTATTTTAACTGGATTTGATGCTTTAATATTAGGGCATAAATCTAATGATAATAAAATGATTAAGTCTGTGATATATGGTTTAGTAATTTATATGATATTTAATGTTTTATTACTTTTAATAGTATATTTACTTGGAACATTTAATACGGATATTATGGCTATATTTAGTCATGAAAGTATAAAGATTGAAACTATTAAGATATTATTAAATGTTATTATGATAGTTTATGTAATATATTTAATTATTCTTTATTTATTTGGAATTAAAGAATTTAAGAAAGGTGTTAATGTTGAATAAAAAAATCTTCAGATTATTTCTGAAGGTTTTCTTTTATGTAATTTATTGTATCTAATACAATATTTAATGATTTATTGTTAGAGTCAGTTAATGGATTATATTCTACTATATCCATTGAAACTATATTTAGTTTACTAGTAAATTCTTTTATTGCTTCTTGTGCTTCTTTATATGTTATACCATTATTCCATTTATTTGGAATATTTACTCCAGGACATTCTTTTGTACTAATTGAATCAATATCAAAACTTAAGTGTATATTTTTTGTTTTAGAATTTAAATATTCTATTGCTTCTTTTAGACAAGTGTCAATTCCCTTAGTATTTATATCATCTAATGTGAAATTTGTAATATTATATTTATTTATTAATTCTTGTTCTGGCTCATCTATATCATTTATACCAAATAGTACAACATTTTCATATTTTACTTTAGTTTTATCAAAATATAATTTAGTAAGTTCATCTTGACCAAATCCCATTGAAGCAGCTAATGGGTAACCATGAATATGAAAAGTAGTAGTAGTTTTATCTGTATTAATATCTGGATGTGTATCTAACCATATTACTCCTAAGTCATCATAGTTTTTAGCAGAACCTGCGATAGATCCGATAGCTAAGCTATGATCTCCACCAACAGTAATTGGTATTATATTATTTTTTATAGTTTCATCAACAATTTTAGCAAGTTCTGTATCGTATTTAACAACAGTATCTAAATCTTTATCTAAAACATTTATGTTTATTATTTCATCTAACTTACAATTATCATTTATTGCATTTATTCCCATGTCACAGCCATCAACATGACAACCATCTTTCATAGGAAATCCAATTAATTTTATTTTCATATTTTTTCTCCCAAACGATTATATCAAAAAAATAAATAAATTTAAACTTTTAATTCATAATAATAGAGATGAATATGAAAAAAATATTATTTTTCTTTATTTTATTTTTTACATTTAATACTTTAGAAATAGAATCTAATAGTGATAAATATCTTGTATATGATAGAAAAGATATTTATGATACTGGTTCTTTTAAAGTATTCTTTTATAATGCTAATAGTGAGAAATTAGATAAATTTATTAAAGAAAATAATATTATCGTTAAATATTATATTGTTAATGATAAAAAATATTATGTTAGAAATATTGATAAATTAATTCTTTTATATACTAGTGAGATGAATAGTAATGATAAGATTTATTATTTATATAATGGTATAAATATTGATGGTGTTTGTGTTAATACAAGTGTTGAAAAGTTGATGTTGTTTGAGAAAGAATTTAATATTTATTAGTTGATATTAGTTTTGTATTATTATAAAATTATAATAGGTGAAGTATATGAAGAAATTGTTAGCTACATTTTCTTATGCAGGAAATTTTTATGAATTGTATGTTGATAAGTATGGTAAAACATCTGTGGTTGTGATAGGTAAGAATAAACATAAAGTAAATAATGATGAAATATGTAAAAAGGTTATTGATAGGATTAATGAACTTAGAAATGAATATTTTTATAGTGTGGATTTTAAAGGTGAAAAAGTAGATGTCTATTTTGATGGAATAACTGATTTATTTTATTTTAAAAAAGATAGTATAAGAATTAAAGAAGAAGATTCTAAATATTTAGATTTATACAAGATGTATAATTATTTACCTGAATATTCTATATATGATGACGATAGTGATAATATTTTTGATTTTCCTTATGATGATTTTGAACGAAGATCATCAATGTATTCTTCTTATCCAGATGATGATTATTTTACCGCTGACTATAATTATAAAAGTAATTTAAAGAAACAAAAAAAGAAAAAGTTAAAAATTATTATTGGTTCTGTAGCATTAAGTGTTTCATTATTAGTTGGTTCTTTTGTTGCAATACCTAAAATTATTCAAGCAAAAGATAATAGTGATGAAATCAATCGTGTTGAAGTAACTGATACAATTGAAGTAACTGATACATTAGATGATCCTGTAATTGTATATTCTAGGCCATCAGATTTATCACCTGAAGAACAAATAAGAGAGTCAATTATTGAACACTGTGGAGAACAACCAGAGTGGGTATATGAAGATGCAATAAATACTTATAATGAAAATAAAAAATGGGATAGACTTTGGGATGCGATGTACAGTGGTGCTTCACAGGAAGAATTAGATAGAATTAGTGATGAAATAGAAGCTGAAATATCTGCAGAAAAAAAAGAAAAATTAAATATTGATATTAGTTTGGCAACTGAAAGAACAAATAGATTAATTGAAGCAATTAATAGTAATCAAAATATAACAGATGAAGAAAAGAATATTCTTGTAAATGGACTATTTACTACTTTTCAACAAGATGGTAAATATTTTGAGGAAGAACGTTTTGAATATGTTCTTAAACTGTTATCTGATTTTAAAATAGATAGGGTATATTTAGAAAATGATGCTGCTATTGAGAATGATGATGGTTTTAAAGTGGCTGGGACATATTATTCAGGTGGTAATTTGGTGACTATATATACAGATGATACTTATGCAAGAACGTTATGCCATGAGGTACAACATATTCTTGGTGGAATGCGTGACTATACATATGTTTATAATAAAGTTAATGAAGGAATGAATGAATCATATTGTAATGGTGATACAGTTTATGAGACTGAAAGACTCTTTTATATAATTTTTGAGCAAATTTATGGTGAAGAATTTTTAAAAGATGCCTTTTATAATGAAAAAAGGATAAAATTAGCATTAGAAGAAAGTTTTTCAAATGTAGATTATATGAAGCATTATGATTTGCTTGTTGAAATTAACGGTTTCCTTATCAATTGTCAATTAAAAGGATTAAAAGAATTACGTGAAGATCCAGAATATCAAAATAAGGTTAATAAATATTTTGATGCTTTGATGAATGAGTATAATGAAGTTAACGGATTAGATTGGCATAACAATAGTGTTTTGGTTGCTTGTCAAAAAGTTTTAACTGGAATGAATTTGGATCTACCGGATAATCTTGATGTAACAGGTATAAAAAAAGGTGAAGATGGAAATTATTATTTTCAATATTCTGGTAAATATACATATAGTATTGATGGATCAACATCAACTAATTATTTTGGAAATCATGAAGAAATGATAAGATAGTTAATGTAAAGTTATGGTCATTGAATTGTTTTAAATTTATTATATGTTAAAATTAGTGTATGAATAGTCGACTTAGGAGGAATAATGTTTAATAAATTTAAAAGTAAAAAAGAAGAGGCTAGATATGAGCCAGTATTCAATGGAACTGAAGAAGAATTAAGTGAAGAAGATCTAGATTTATATGATAAAGAAATGTTAGAAATGGCTCAAATGGGATTTAATAATTTAGAAGAATATAAAGAGTGGAAAGAAACTCAAAAAGAAAATGAAAAAAGAGAAGAAAATGTTATTGCAAGATAACGTTTTCTATCTTTTTTTTTAATTATGTATTATAATTAAAATGGTGATGATATGAAAAAAGATTATATTATAGATGGTAATGAAGCTTGTGCAATGGGATCATATTTATTTAGTGAGGTGTGTGGTATTTATCCAATTACACCTGCTAGTCCTATGGCAACTCTTACTGATAAATGGAGTAGTGCTGGAAAGAAGAATTTGTTTGATGATACTGTTAAAGTAATTGAAATGCAAAGTGAAGCTGGTGCTGCAGCAGTAACTCATGGTTCTTTACAAGCTGGAAGTTTAAGTACAACATTTACTGCTTCTCAAGGATTACTTTTGATGATACCTACAATGTATAAAATGGCTGGTGAAATGTTACCTGCAGTAATACATGTTGCAGCTAGAAGTTTGGCAACTCATGCTTTATCTATATTTGGTGATCATCAAGATATATATGCTACTCGTAGTACTGGATTTTGTATGTTAGCATCAAGTTCAGTAGAAGATGCTTATTATATGGCAATAGTTGCTCATATGTCTGCAATAGAATCTTCTCTTCCATTTTTACACTTCTTTGATGGATTTAGAACAAGTCATGAATTAAATAAAGTTAGTTTAGTTAATGAAGAAGAAATAAGAAAATTAATTGATTATGATAAAGTTTATGAATTTAAAAATAGAAGTTTAAATGTTGGTAAAGAGATTACTCGTGGTACTTCTCAAACTGGTGATGTTTATTTTCAAAATACTGAAGTAAGAAATAAATATTATGATAAAGTTGCTGATATTGTTCAAAATAATATGGAAAAAATAAATAGACTTGCTATGACTGAATATAAACCATTTAATTATTATGGTAGTAAAGATGCTACTCATGTAATTGTAGCTATGGGAAGTGTATGTGATACAGCTAAAACAGTTGTTGATTATTTAAATTCTCATGGTAAAAAAGTCGGTGTTATTGAAGTACATTTATATAGACCATTTAGTGTAAAACACTTGTTAAATGTTTTACCATCTACTGTAAAGAATATTGCAGTACTTGATAGAACTAAAGAATCTGGTAGTATTGGTGAACCATTATATTTAGATGTTAGTTTAGCATTAAAAAATAAAAATATTAATATAGTTGGTGGAAGATATGGTCTTTCTAGTAAAGATGTTCCATTAAAAGATATTAATGCTGTTTTTGAAAATATATTTAGTAGTAAACCAAAAAATAATTTTACTATAGGTATTTGTGATGATGTTACTCATTTAAGTTTAGAAGGTAAAGAAATAGATTATAAGCCTGATTATAAAGAAATTAAAGTATATGGATTTGGTTCTGATGGTATGGTTGGAGCTTCTAAAAACTTTATGAAAGTACTAGGAGAAAAAGAAGATAATTATGTTCAAGGATATTTTGAATATGATTCAAAAAAGAGTGGTGGAGTTACAATATCTCATTTAAGAGTTGGTCCATCTAAAATAAATGCTCCATATTTCTTAACTAGTCCTGATTTTGTAGTAGTATCTAAAGATATATATTTAAATAGATATTATTGTTTAAAAGATATTAAAGAAAATGGAATATTATTAATAAATAGTAATAAGAGTGATAAAGAATTAAATGAATTAATTAATAATGATAATAAGAAAGAAATATTAAATAAGAATATTAAAGTTTATATAGCTAATTTAGATGAATTAAATTCTAAGTATTCTCTTAAAGGAAAAATCAATAATATTATGTGTATGTATATGATTAAGATAAGTGGATATTCTAGAAATGAAATAGAAGACTTTAAAAAATTAGTTAAGAAAACATATTCTTCTAAAGGTGAAGAAGTTGTTGAAAATAACTTGAATGCTATTGATGAAGGATTAAAGTATTTAGAAGAAATAAATAATAAAATATTTACTTTAGGTGAAGAACATAAGAATACTAAAGATTTTACTGATGAGGTATTAAAATTAAGAGGTAATAATTTAAAAGTATCTGATTTTGATAAATATAAAGATGGTACTTTTGAAGGTGGTACAGCTAAGAGTGATAAGAGAAAAATATCTCCATTTGTACCAAAATGGTGTAGTGGTAATTGTATAGAGTGTAATCAATGTGCATTTGTTTGTCCTCATGCTTGTATTAGACCATTCTCATTATTTGATAATGAACTTATTATGGCACATTTAGATAAAAGTGAAACTATACCAAGTATTGGTGAAAAAGATAAGAATTTTTATATGGCAATTAATGAAGCTAATTGTACTGGTTGTGGTTTATGTATAAAAGCTTGTCCTGGTAAGAATGGAGAAAAAGCTTTAGAAGAAGGAGAATTTAGTGAAAGACATGATAAAATAAGTGACTATTTATTTAATAATCATGAAAATGTTACTCCTTTTAATAAATTTACAGTTAAAGGAATTGGATTTCAAAAACCTTATTTTGAATTTAGTGGAGCATGTGCTGGATGTGGAGAAGCCGCTTATATAAAACTTTTAACTGAATTGTATGGACGTAATATGGTAATAGCTAATGCTACTGGATGTTCTTCAATATATGGAGGAAGTTTACCATTAACACCTTATAAGATTCCATGGATGAATTCTTTATTTGAAGATAATGCTGAATTTGGTTTTGGTATTCATATGTCTTATAAGAAAATGAGAGAAAGACTTAAAAAGTTAATGTATAAATATAAAGATGAAGTAACACCAGAAATTAAAGCTACTTTTAAAGAGTGGATTGATAATATGGATGATGATGATTTAACATTAGCTATAAAAGAAAAACTAGAGAAGAGTAGTATTCCTTTAGAAATAAGAAAATTAATAGATTATATACCAGCTAGAACTGTATGGATTTTAGGTGGAGATGGATGGGCATATGATATTGGATATGGTGGTCTTGATCATGTACTTCATAGTAATGAAAATATCAATATAATGGTACTTGATACAGAAGTTTATTCAAATACAGGTGGTCAAAAATCAAAATCTACTAGAATAGGTTCAGTTGCAGAATTTGCATCAAGTGGTAAATTAGAAAGTAAAAAAGATTTATTTAAAATTGCTATGGCTATACCTAATGTTTATGTTGGAAGTATATCTATGGGAGCTAATATGATGCAAGCTTTAAAAACATTTAAAGAAGCAAAAGAACATAATGGACCATCATTAATAATCGCATATAGTCCATGTATTGAACAAGGAATTAGAGGTGGACTTGGTAATTCACTTGATGAACAAAAATTACTTGTTGAAGTTGGATATAACTTATTAATGAGATATAATCCAGAAGAAAATAAATTAACAGTAGATTCTAAAGAACCAGATTTCACTAATTATGATATAGTATTTAATCATGAACTTAGATATAGAAATTTAGAAACTAAGAATCAAGATGAATATCAAAGATTATATGAAGAAAATATGAATAATTCTAAATTAAGATATAATTATTACAAAGATTTAGAAAATAAATAAATTGACTTTAATGTCAATTTTTTTATTTTTATGTTAAAATAGTAATGATGAAAATATGAATGAGATAAGTAAAGAAGAATTAATTGGGAAAATCTCTTTAGAATATGAAAAAAATAAGAGTCAAATATTAGACGCCGTTAAAAATTGTAATGGTGAGTTTTCTATCGTGGAAATGGAAAAAGAATTAGATGACTTTTATAGTGAAGAAGAGATGCCTAATGTTTCTTTTACTTATGATAAAGGTTCAATTGAGTGTTTTTATTTTCCTGATGATGTTATTTTAGAAATTATAAATAGTATTCCTAGAGATATTAAAAAATTGACTGTTAGTGATAGAGTAGCTAGAATGATAGATTTTAGTGAATTTAATTTAGAAGAAGTAATTGTTATTTCTAGGTATACTCAAGCTGATGATATAACATATAAATTACATCATGATTATAAGATAAGCAGAGTTGGTAATTATTGTTATGACTATTATGATTATTTAAAAGATGGTAATGATTTTTATTATAAGGCTCAACATTTGACAAATGAAGAAGTATTAGAGTTAGTTCATAAATATAAAGCTAAAAGTTATAGTATTGATTTAGGTAAAAAATATATTAGTTTGGGATTTGATAAAGTAAGTGTTAATATCTCTGCTCATTTTGAAGATATGAGTGAAGTTTGTAAGTTTATAGTTGTTTTAGAAGAAGAAGGTTATGTTGTAAAAGAAGTGAATTTGTTTTCTTATGATCCAATAGATATAGATTATATTAATCAAAATTATGTTCTTTTAGATAAACTTGCTAAGAGAACAGACATATCTGTAGATTTTCCTTTTAGTAGTTCTACTATGAATTGGTATGAATTTAGAAGCTTAGTTGAAACAATTAGATGGTATAGAGAATTAATTAATAGTTATGATTTGTCACCGGTTGAAAAGCTTGCTTTTGCTTATGATATTTTAAAAACTTTTGAATATAATGCTGAAAGAAAAAATGAAGATTCTAGTATATCAAGAGAACCTCAAAAAATTATATTTAGTGGTAATATTGTTTGCGCTGGATATGCAACATTTTTAAAAGAAGTTATTAGAGGACTTGATCCTAATATTAAATTAGGAACATATTCTTTAACTTGTTTTGAAGATAATGATGTTGTAGTATCTGGAAGACATATGAGAAATATAGTTAGGATTAATGATGATAAATATAATATTCATGGAATTTATTCACTTGATTCAACTTGGGATAGTTATAGTAAAAAACGTGCTAAAATGTATGGAAATGAATATGATGCTTTAGATTTATATAAATATTTTTTAGTTCCATTTTCTAAATATAATGAAGTTTTTCCTCATGAAGAAAAGGATTCAATGTTTTATGGTGATATAGATTTTTTGAATAAAGATGTTAATCCTGAAAATATTAAACGTGCTATTGAAATGTGCGGTACATTAAAAAATAAAGAATTATTTTATTGTGAAATAAATGATATGTTTGATAAAGAAGCTGATGCATCAACAAAATTAGTAGAATTTAATTCAAAAAGTATTCCAAAAGAAACACTATCTAGAATAATATATAATGTTAGAAAAGCTGAAGGGTATAGTGAAACAGAAGCTAGTAAAAAGTCAGAGGACTTTATTTATGAAGGTGAGAGGTCACTATGAATAAAGTTAAAGTAAATGATTTTATTGATGTTTTAGCTAGATGTAAAGGTTTTAATACAGAAATAACTGATATTGTAAAAGAATATATGCAGAAAGTAATTTCTAAATATGAAAAAGTGTTTCCTAATGGAATAGATGCCTCTTTAGATAATAATAAATATTTTATTAAACCTGTTAATGGTAGATATTCTATAGAAGACTTTTTACTTAATAGAATGTTTAGAAGTATTAATTCAATAGAAACAAATCATGTTGATGGCGAAGCATCTGCAACTTTTTATCCAACAATAGGTAACATATCTTATGATAAATCTAAAATGGTTCGGTCTTTATATTCTTATTTTTTTAGAATAGGCAAAGAGAAATATTATATTTTAAAAAATAAAGATATTATAAAAGCACGTTTTAAGCATACTATGATGCATGAACTTGGTCATGCGTTAAAAAATAAGTATGATGGATGTTATGATTGTAGATTTGAAGATGATTATAAAAGGGTGTATGATGAATTAGCTAAATTAAAAGAATATAATGGTATTCTTACTCCTTATGATGAAATAAGAAAGTCTAAAGATGAAGATAACTATCAACGATGTGTATTTAATGGATTAACTTATTGTGGTAAAAATAGTAAAAAATTTTTTGTTAATGAACATCATTTAATATTAGATGAAGAAATTAATGAATCAGAAGCAATGGAGTTTAGTGAATATAATACTGGAGTAATAAAAATTTATTATTTAGATAGTGGATTTGTCAGAAATAGAAATCTTGGTGTTGGTTATTATAGTGATTGTGGCGATATGTTTAGAATATTGCTTGGTGATAAAGAAATATTTGAACTATTATATGTTAATCCTAAAAAAGGAATAAAAAAATTTAATAGTTTATATAATGATGTTTTAAGAGAATTTTATGGTAGTGAAGAAACAGCTCTTGATTTACTTGCTAAAAATATTAGTAATTTAGAAAAAAAAGCTAATGTTGTAAAAATGAATGAAGCTTTTGCTAGATGTTTAGAGCAAAAAGTAAATAGATGTTTTAATGATGCTAGTGTTAGTAATAATGAATTATTAAGACAAATAAGAACATATAGATATTTCTTTTATTCTTATGATAATCCAAATAGAAATTTAAAATTAAGATCTCATCAAATATTAAATGAATTAGAAAAAAGGGTTATGTCTAGAAATATTTCTGCAGTAAGTAGTGTATATCAAAAAATGCTTAGATATAAAAAATTCCATTTGAATGCAGATAAAGTTTTAAGAAAAAGATATAATGAAAGATATAGTAATGGAGCTAGTGTAAAAGAATTAAATCAATTGGCTGTTGTAATTAAAAACAATGCTGGTAACTATTATATGTTATGTGAAGATATTAAATTCTATGAAAAAACTGATAAATCTAAAAGAGCATATTTAGATAAAATATTTGATAGTAAATATTCTTATGAACTTACTATTAGTTACCCAATTTTTGATAAAGAAAAAAGGCTACGAATGTAGTCTTTTTCCTTGGAATGAATCTCTTTTTAATAATTCTTTATCTATATCATTTAATAAACATACTTTTTTAAGTAACCATTGTGGTTCGATTAACAATTCTTTTATAGGGTCACCTGTTATTCTATTAATAACAATATCTTCTCTTAAATATTCTAATTGATCACAAACTATATCTATATATTCTTCTTTTGTTAATATATGAAAATGTTCTTTATTATATAGTTCTGCGATTTTAGTACCTTTTAAAATAAATAACATATGTATTTTTATACCTTGTATGTCTAGTGATGAAACATATTTTGCAGTTTCAATCATGTCTTCTTTTGTTTCATATGGTAAACCATTTATTATATGTACAACTATATTTATGTTTCTTTTTCTTAGCTCTTTGACACAATCTTCAAATTGAGTTAATGTGTGTCCTCTGTTAATTAAATCTGATGTTTTTTGATGGATTGTTTGAAGTCCTAATTCTATTACTAAATCTGTTCTTTTATTTAATTCTTCTAAATAATTATAGCATTCTTTTGTGATAGCATCACATCTTGTTGCAATATTTAAACCAATAACATTTGGTAAATTTAATATTGATTCATAGCTTTCTTTTAGTATGTTTAGTGGTGCATAAGTATTTGTGTCTGCTTGAAAGTATCCAATGTATTTTGAGTTGGGCCATTTATGTTCCATAACTGATTTTACTTTATAGAATTGTTTTATTAAAGGCATGTTTCTATTTTCACCACTACCATTAAAACAATATATACATCCACTTGAATTCTTTTTATTTGGACAACCAAATCCAGCATTTAAACTTACTTTAAAAACTTTACTATTATATTTCTTTTTATAGTAATAATTTAATGTATGATATCTCTTATTATCTAATGTATATTTAAACTTATTTTCTTTCATATTTATATTATACCTCAGTTTAAAATAAAAAAATAGGACCGCTCACCCCCTGATGAGCAGTCCGGAAAAAAGAATAAAAAGGGGTTGGCTAGTGTGATACTAGCACCAATTCGCCTAATAGTGAATTGGTAAGTCTATATACTAATGTAAAAGTACTATTTTGTCAAGAAAAAAGTTTAAAAAAATTAAAAAAAATTTAAGAGAAAAAATTGTTTAAAAAAAGATACTTTTGTGATATAATATGGAAGATTTACTGGAGGAACCAATAATGAACAATTTAGAATCTATTAAAGGACTTGGTCCGAAAACTCTACAATGTTTAAATAATTTAGGAATAAATAATATAGATGATTTAGTTAATTATTATCCTTATAGACATGATATTATTGTTTTAAATGATATAAAGACTGCAGTTGATAAACAAAATGTTGTTATTGAGTGTATTGTTGACTCTGTACCTCTAACAAGGAGATTTAGGGCTAATATGACTTCTCTTACTTTTAGAGCTATGTCTAATAAGAAAATGATTGCTGTTGTTATATTTAATAGAGCATTTTTAAAAACACATATTAAACCTGGAAGTGTAGTTACAGTAATAGGTAAATATGATGCTTTAAAAAATACTGTTATAGCTTCTGATATAAAGTTTGAAAAATTAGTTAGTGGTTCTGTTGAAAGTATTTATCATTTAACGAGTGGTCTTACTTCTAAACAATTAAAAAAATATATAGCTGAGGTATTACCTAAATATGATAATTATACTGATTATATACCTGATTATTTAAATCAAAAATATAATTTTATTAGTAAAAAAGATGCTGTTAATATGATTCATTTACCAAAGAATGAAGAAGAAGTTAAAAAAGCACTTATTAAATTAAAATATGAAGAGTTATTTGAATTCATGTTTAAGATTAATTATTTAAAAGAAATTAATAAAGAAAGTAAAGCAGGTTATATTAGAAATATTGATCCAGAAGAAGTTAATAGTTTTATTAGAGAACTTCCTTTTGAGTTAACAACTGATCAAGATAAAGCTGTATTAGAAATATATAAAGATATGACATCTAGTAGAAGAATGAATAGAATGCTTCAAGGTGATGTTGGAAGTGGTAAAACAATTATATCTGTTATTGCTGCTTATATAAATTATTTAAGTAAACATCAAACTGCTTTAATGGCTCCAACTGAAGTACTTGCTTATCAACATTATGAAACAATTAAAAATATTTTAGCTAATACTAAAATAAGAGTTGATTTATTAGTTGGAAGTATGAAAAAGAAAGAAAAAGATGAGGTTGTTGAAAAATTAAAGAGTGGTAAGATAGATTTTATTATTGGAACACATGCTTTATTAAGCGAAAATGTTGTATTTAAAAAACTAGGATTGGTTATAACAGATGAACAACATAGATTTGGAGTTAATCAAAGAGCTAATTTAAAAAATAAGGGATTACTTCCAGATACATTATATATGTCTGCTACACCTATACCTAGAACATTTGCATTAACTATATATGGAGATATGGATATATCAAATATAAAAACTAAACCTAAAGGTAGAAAAGAAATTAAAACATTAATAAAAAATGAAAATGAACTTAATGAAGTTTATAAAATGATGATGAATGAAATAGAAAATAAACATCAAGTTTATATAGTTTCACCATTAATTGAAGAAAGTGAAGGAGCAGTTGATTTAACAACTGTTAATGAAATAAAAAGAAATATTGATCTTTATTTTAAAGGTAAAGTTAAGAGTGCAATTATGCATGGAAAATTATCTAAAGCTGATAAAGATAAGATAATGGATGAATTTAAAAAAGGAAAAATAGATATTTTGATAAGTACTACTGTTATAGAAGTAGGTATAGATGTTAAAAATGCTACTATGATGGTAATATATAACGCTAATATGTTTGGTCTTGCAACACTTCATCAATTAAGAGGAAGAGTTGGTAGAAATGAATTTGAATCTAAATGTGTTTTAATAGGTGAAGAAGATAATCCAAGACTTAAAGTATTAAGTGAAAGTAATGATGGATTTTATATCACTGAAAAAGATTATGAGATGCGTGGAGAAGGAGATTTATTTGGAGTTAAACAAAGTGGTGATATGGAATTTAAAATAGCTAATTTGCATCAAGATATGAAGATATTATTACAAGCACGTGATGATTCAAAAGAATTTTTAGATAATAATATAAAGAATAATTTTGCAAATTATCAAGAATATGCTAAAATAGTAAAGGAAATTATGAATTTAGATTAATTTAAGGAGGAAATATTATGGGAAGAGCTCATGAAGTTAGAGCAAAAGCAATGGCTGCTACTGCTGCTAAAAAATCAAAATTATATTCAATTTATGCAAAAGAAATTATGAAAGCTGCTAAAGGTAATCCTGATCCAACTAGTAATGATGCATTAAGAAGAATTATTGAAAAGGCTAAAAGAGAACAAGTTCCAGCTGATGTAATTAATAGAAATATTGATAAAGCTAAAAAAGGTGAAGTTGAAAACTTTGATGTTGTAGAATATGAAGCATTTGCACAAGGTGGAAGTAATTTAATAGTTAAATGTTTAACTGATAATCCAAATAGAACAATTAGTTTTGTTAAAACTGTATTTAATAAATGTGGAGCTAAAATAGCTGGACAAAATGCTGTTAGTTTTATGTATGAACATTTAGGTGCTGTAGGACTTAAAGGTCATAGTGAAGATGAAGTTATGGAAGCTTTAATTAATGCTGATGTAGATGTAAATGATATTGAAGTAGAAGATGATATGATTGTTGTTTATACTGATGTAGCTAATTTAAATAATGCTAAGAAAGCATTAGAAGATGCATTTCCAGGTATAACATTTGAAATAGATGAAATTGCTTATTATGCTAAAGATACAGTTCAATTAACAGATGAAGAAAAAGAAAAATTCACAAGACTTTTAGATATGCTTGATGATTTAGACGATGTAAGTAATGTTTATCATAATGTAGAGTTATAAAAACTCTATTTTTTAATTGGAAAAAACTTTTAATTGACATTTAATTATGTTATAATTTGTTATAGAATATTATTGAATGGAAGTGAGTCTATGACGTTTTTGTCTTCATTTATAAATATACTGTCAGGTAGTGTTTCATGGATACAATCTGTATTGTGTACTGTTTGTTTATGGTTTGATGGAATAATATATTCATTAGTTTCATATGCATTTGAATTATTTATGATTATGTGTCAATTAAACTATAATTCTTTATACTTTGCTATATCACCATTATTAGATAGAGTAGAAGCTGTAATTGTAGTTGTAATACTATTTAAAGTTGCAATTGAATTGATACAATGTTTGATAAATCCGGATAATCTAAAGAAGAGTGGTCCTGATTTGATTAAGAATATTGCAATTTCTGCAATTATAGTTGTAAGTTATAATTTTGTTTTTGGGGTAATAAATGAATTATCTATGTTAATTGTTGGTACTCCTGAAGGATATGATTTTACTTATTTATCTTCACTTGCTGATGTAAGTAGTGAACAAGATGAAGGATTAATTATGAGATTCTTGTTTGGAAGTGATTCGGCAAGTAATGGAAATATTGGAGATTATTTATCTTATAAAACTGTCACTATGTTCCTTTATGATAATGATGGTGGTAATCAATCCGTGTTAAATGCTATTTCTACTGGAAGTGGTGATTATGACTTTACAAAGTTGTCTACTTTACCTGTTAGAAGTGGAAAAATAGAATATAAATATCCTGTCATTAGTGGAATTATGGGATTATATTTAATATATAGTTTAGTTAGTATGGCTGTTCAAGTTGGAGTCAGAATGTTTAAACTGTTGGTGTTACAATTGTTAACTCCAGTAGCTGCTATGTCGATTATAGGTGGTGGAACTAAAGCTAAGCCTTGGTCAAACTATGTAAGTACACTTGTTTCGACTTTTATGGAGTTATTTATTAGAATGTTTACGACATTGCTTACTGTATGTTTAATATTGTTATTTTTTGAAAATATTGATGAATTCTTTGGAGCAAACAATGTTGGAACAGGAATGACTAGATTCTTTATTATTGCTATCTTGATTGTTGCTGGCTTTAGACTTTCTAAAGTTATTCCTGAATTAATTGATAAAGTTATGGGAACTAAGATGGCTGGACAAAAGAGCAACTTTGGTAATGCTGTAAGTAGTATTATTGGTGGTGGTATTGGACTTGGCGTTGGTGCTGCTACTGGACTTGCTGCTGGAATTACTTCTGGTGCTGGACTTGGTGCTATTGGAACAACATTAACTGGAGCTGTAAGTGGATTTACAAGTGGATTTAAAGGAAATACTGTTGCTGAAAAGTTCAAAAATATTGGTGGCATAAATGCTGCTAATAAGCAAAGAGCTCAAGACCTTGTTGCTAGAGGTGGCTATGGTAATATAGCTCTTGGAGGAATTGAAAGTCTTGCATTTACTGGGTCTAGACAAGATGCAAAAATTGATAAATTAGATAAACAAGCTTCTGCATTAGAGGCATATAATGAAGCTGCCACTGCTGCTGTTAAAGATAATAAATTCTCTGATTTGATCGATTCAGGTGGCTTGTCAAGTGCAGATGTAGCTGCTGCTGATTCTAGTTATAACGAAGGATGGAAAGGAGTTAAGTTTGGCGATAATAAAGATTCATTTGTTGAAAATATGTTAAAATATGACAAGAATTATATTGCTGCACAATCTGCGTTAGACTCTGCTCAATTATCCGGAAATGAAGCTAGTATTGCTCAAGCTATGGAAAATCTTCAAACTACGAGAGTTAAATCTGAAGATAATGCTAAGAAATTATATGATAATGCTACAAATTACTATGCTGATCATGATGAAGTTGCAAGTGCTGCTAAAGCTAAATACAATAAGAAAGCTAATAGGGATGCTAGTACTAACATTGATTACAAGAAAGAGAAAACTGCTATTGCTAATGAAAAACGTAGAATTACTAGTTCAGATAGCTATGCTAGAGCTCATGGAAAGAAACCTAAAAATTAATTATATTTTGATATAGAAAGGAAAAGAGAGTATGAATGGATATTTAATACCTGCTAATAGTAAGAAAAGTCAATTGATATTTGGTTTATTTAAACTAAGAGATTTAATTATATTACTTACTGGTGTGTTAGTTACTTTAGTATTTTTGTTCTTAATTAGTGCTGATTCATTAATATTTATAGTAATTAAATTATTACCGTTATGTTTATCATTGATATTAGTTATGCCAATTGCGTTTTATCATAATGTATTAGACTTCTTAAAAGAATTTTTCTTATTCTATTCTGCAGAAATTAATGGGGGTAATCAATATAGATGGAGAGGATGGTGTGCTACAAGTGGATTCGACGATGAAAAAAAGTAAAGTAAACCCAAAGAATTCCAGTTGGGCTGAAAATTGGATTCCTGTTAGAGGTATTCAAAATGGAGAAATTATACTAGACAATGGTTACAGAGTTACTGGAGTGAAAGTTAGACCAAGAAACATATTTATTTTAGATTATGATAGTCAGTCTAATGCTATATTTAACTTAAGAAGTTTCTATAATACTATGGATTATGATTTTTGGTTAATTGTATCTGATAGACCAGTTGATATTAATGTATATCTTGCTCAATTAAAATTGTTATATAATTCTGTTCAAACTCAATCTATTAGAAAGTTAGTTAGAGAAGATATAGATAAAGCTAATTTATTTATGAGCAAAGAAGTTAATGTAACTGATACTGAATATTTCATTCTATTCAAAGATAGAAGACCTGAAATTATTCAAAAGAGAATACAAAATATAGTGTCTGGTTTAGCTAATGCTGGACTACAATCTGCTCAAGTAAGTAATGATGATTTAAGAGTTTTACTTGATGGATTTATGAATGGTGGAGACACAACCAAGTTTGGAACGGTGATGAGTAGTATATGAGCGTAAGTTTTAAAAGTCAAATTGCTCCTAAGAGCTTAGAATTCAGACCATCTGAAATTATTATTAGTGATAAGTATTGTGCAATACTTACAATTGTTAGTTATCCTAAAACTATTAGTGAAGGATATTTAGCAAATATTACTCAATTATCTGGAATTAAAGTGTGTATTAAACATATTCCAATTGCTTTCTCTGTTTTATCTAAAATGTTAAATAAAGAGATTGCTGATATGAAATCAAAATATCAAGATGAACATGATAGAACTATTCAAGAAAGATTACGTCAAGACTATGAAAGTATTGAACAATTTATATCTATGTTAACAGCTACTCAAGCTAGAATTTTTGATTTTCAAATGCACTTATTAATTTCTGCTGATTCTCATGAAGAATTAGAAAATAAGAAAGTTCAAGTTAAAAACTATCTTGATGCTATGGGTATGAAAGGATTAGTTTTAAGATTTGAACAAAGAAAATTATTAGAAAGTATGTTACCTATCTTTGAAGCAAATGATATTGAAGAGAGAATTGGTACTCCAATTCCATCTGTAACTATTGCAGCTATGTATCCATTTGTTTTTGATAGTATTAAAGATCCAGGACTTTCATGTTTACTTGGAGTTGATTATTCTGGAGGAGTTATTCTATTTAATCAATTCTTATATCAAACTAAAAAAGAGTTTAATAGAAATAATGCTAATATGATTATTTTAGGTACTTCTGGTAGTGGTAAATCTACTGCAGCTAAAGTATTGTTAAGAAGTAATATTAGAAATGGTCATAAGATTGTTGCTATTGACCCTGAAGGTGAACTTGAAGAAATGACTAAACTTTATGGTGGAGACTTTATCGATTTAGGTAAAGGTGGAGATTTTGGTATGATTAATCCACTTGAAGTTGTATTAGATGCTGATGAAGAGGAATTAAAAGAGGGAATGGGCTATGCTATATTAACTCGTACTTTACAAACTTTAAAGGCATTTATGAAATATTATAGTCCTGATATTGAAGAAGATGTTTTAACTTTATTTAGTGAAGTTGTACAAGATACATATAGAAGATATAAAATAGATTATAATACTGATTTTAGTAGAGTAAGATCTGAAGATTATCCTACTTTTGATGATGTGTATGCTACAGTAAAAGGTAGATTATTATCTATGACTGAACATACTCATGAAAGAGATATAATGGAAAGATTAGAGTTAAAGATTAGACCTTTGACTAAAGAGTTAAGATATTACTTTACTGGTAAAACTACAATTGATACTGATGCTGATTTTATAGTATTTAATATTCGTGAATTAATGAATGCTGATAGTAATATTAGAAATGCATTATTCTTTAATATTTTAAAGTATGCATGGGGACTTACATTAGATAGAGAGATTAATACTATATTAATGGTCGATGAAGCACATATGTTACTTGCTGATCAAAATACATTAGGTGCTGAATTCTTGGCTCGTATTCAAAGACGTAGTCGTAAATATAATACTGGTACTATAATAATTACTCAACAACCTACAGATTTTGCTGCTCCTAATGTTTTAATTCATGGAAAAGCAATATTTGATAATGCTTCTTATTACTTAATTATGGGTCTTAAGAAACAAGCAGTTGATGATTTATCAAGATTAATAGATTTAAATGACCAAGAAAGAGATTCAATTAAAAGATATAGTCAAGGACAAGCATTATTCGTATGTGGTAGTAGAAGAATGCGTATAAATGTAATTGCAACTCAACAAGAGTTAGAATCATTTGGTAGTGGAGGAGGATTCTAAAAAAATCCTCTTTATTCTTAAAGGAGAAGTATGGATTCAAACGGCGGTAATGAAAATTATAATGAAGAAGAATATGTAGAACAAGGTCAAAGTTCAAGCTTTGGTCAGTTTTCTGCTGGAATGGGTTCTGCTTTTAATAGAGCTGATATTAATGCATTAAAAAATATTAGAAGAAATGAATCAATAGGTAGACGTAAAGATGAAGATAATTCAGATAATAAAACTGGAGATTCTCTAAAGAAACCTAGTATAGATGATGGAAAAAAGCCTGAAAAAGATAGTTCAAAACCTAACTTAAAACCAAAAATTGGTTCAAATGGTGGTAATACTTCTGATAAATTATCTGATTTGAAAGGTGCAGCTAAGGGAGCAATTAAAAGTAAAATACCTACATCAGTAAAATTAAAGATATATTTGGTTTTAGCTGGTATTGTGGTTATGATTTTTGTTATTGCTTTTCTTACTGTGTTATTTTCTTCTGATACACAAATGAGTGCAATGAGTACTTTCTTTGGTGTGGCTGAAAAAGAAACATCTGAGGGTGCTAATGATGGTCTTTATACTGATGAACAGTATCAATTTGATGCTAATGGTAATGAAATGACAGATGAAGAAATAATAGAATATCTAAATGAAAATACTAATTGTCCTAATACTTATTGGACAAGATTTGGTGATTGGATTTCTAGATTTTTCTCTAAAAAAATAAATAACGTATGTAGTTTTGTTAGATATGTTAAAAACAAGACTGAAGAGTATGAAGAAGATTATGGTATTAAATTAGATAAATCATTAGTAATTGGTACTGTATTATTTGGTTATGATAGCAAAGTTGAAAAAGAGAATTTAGATTCTGTGCCAAGCAATTATGATGCTGGTACTAGTGCTAACCATTATGAAAATTTAGAAGATATGTTAAATAGTGGAATGCTTAGTGTAGATGATTTAGATATGATTATTGAACATACTATGTTTCATGATGATTATACATATTATAAATGGAATATAAGAGAAGTTCTTAAAAATCCTAAAAAACCTGATAGTGGAACTATTAAAGTTGGATATTGTGATGCTACTAAAGTTGATAAACATTATTATAGTTTAGATATGTGGAAAATAACTATGAGATATGGTGAAGCTTTAGCAGATGAATATGAATATAAAAAGAATAGATTAACTGAATGGAATTCTACTGATGGGGAATGTAAAGGTGAAACAGAGCCAGCTGGATATGATGTACTTGACGCAAGTTATAGTGAGGCAAATGCATACTTTAAAAAACTTGGAAAACCTGAAAATGATTTATCTAGATATTTAATGTCAGCTGATGTTGATACTAAAACTAAAGATAATTTAAAATATAGTTATACTACTGGATTTGTTTATACTAAATTTCCATATTATTATCAAGGAATGTCAGATTCTAATACTAATATAGAATATGATGATACATTTACTCCTAAACAAATAGAAAGAGTTATTTTAGAAGTTATTGATAGGAAAATTGATTTAAATGAAGTCTTAATGTTAGATGATTTAGATAATAAATTTTGGGGTAATAATATTAATGGTATTGTTACTGGAGCTAATTGTATGGAGTTCTTAACCGAACAGTTAAATGATATTCAAGTTGAAATTAAAGATTGTGATGGAGTATCTTATGGAACTACTTCTATGGAAGACTATATAATTGGTGTTTCATATGCTGAAACAAGTATTGGTAGTGGTAGTGTTGATGATTATGCTTTGACTCATATGGTTGCTGCTATTTCATATGCTTTGGCTAGAAATAATAATTATAGTAAGGGTAGTACAATAAGTGTTAGAAGTGGAAACTGTTGGCAAGCATATTGTGCGCCATTAAAAGGTTGTAATGCTGTTAAAGCTCATCAATCGTGTGGAAGTGTTGGAGCTTGTACATCATATATACCAGGACCTCCTTCTGCAAAACGTGCTTTAACAAATAGTGAATATTCTAGAGCACAAAGTTTATATCAAACTGCAATTAATTATTTGCTTGTAAAAGATGGAGCTGTATATAAAGCTGATTATGTAAGTACTGTTGCAAACAAATGGAAAGAGTTAGCTTTAAATGGATATAGCTTTACAGAAATATTAAAAGAAACTTATGGTGATGATGGAGCTGAATTACTTGAATGTGGAGGAAGTAATAGTTCAAATAATCAAGATGATAATACTGAAGAAGATAATACTGATGCAAAATTTGGAAATAAAGTAAATGGAAAATATACTAATGTTTCTCCAAATAAAGGCAAATATTATGGATTTGCTTATGCTAATGAAGGTAATAATTCTATTAGTATTGATCCTAAATGGAAAGAAGCTAATTTGACTACTGTAAGTTCTAATTGTTCTGCTGCAGGATGGAATAGTGAATATACTGTTCATACTAAAGCTGCTGATAGTTTTAAAAAAGCATTTTCTAATGTATGTAATATACTAACTAATGGTGTAAAAATATCAAATGGTAAAACTTGTAATTATAGTTTATCTGATTTATCTGGTGGCGGAACATTTAATGAAGTTAAAACTACAAGTGGTTCAATTGGACTTGAAGCTTATGGATTAACACAAGATTGGAATTATTCTAAATCACAATATAATGGTAATTTAGATACTTACAATGAATTTATTAATTCTATAGGTGGAGAAGAAAATTGTGAAAATGTTAACTATATTTTATATAAATATGCTTATGAACCAGCTGGATTTAATTGGGGTGGAAATTATCAAAGAAAAGGTAATTCAGGAACATTTAATCCTAAGAGATTTGAAATAAAATATTAAGGAGGAATTATGAGTAAAGATACAAAAGCTACTATTGCAATACTTTCATTCTTTGTTATATTTGGTTTGATAATCATAATTCCTTTACTTATTTCTCATAATAAAAAAACTGAAGAAGTTAATAAAAAGAATTTTCCAAGTTATGAAGAGATAACAATTGATGAAAGTATTTTTGGTGATGATAGTAAATATGAAGATGTTCGTGAACAATTAGAAAATGATTATTATTTTTCTAAGTTTGCTTTAATTAGTGATTATGATTATAAAGAAGGTTATAAAAATACTCAAATTAAAGATATGTTAAGAAACTTTATATTTAATTATGAAATTGAAAATACTAGATATATGTTACATAAAAATACTGATGAACAATTATTTTGTTTATTGGATAAACATGTTAAAGAAGGATTTAAAGAATTATATAGATTAGATGTTGATGATAATTTTTTAAGTTTTATGGAACAATTTTATAAATATACTTATAGAAGTAATGGTAGATATTGTTTCTATTATGGACAGATAGCTGATGAATTTAATAAAAATATTACTATTGGAGTAGAGAGAATGGCTATGAGTTCTATGGGAGTTACTGCAGATATATATATTTATTTATATGATACTAGTGGAACTAGTACTGAGAAAATGAACATTAATAATTTAAAAGACGCAATTAAAAATAAAAACTATAATTTAGCTAGTACTATTACTAAAGATTATTTAGGTGGTAGTGTTACTCATAAACAATTACAATTTATGATTAATAGTAAGGGTAAACAATTTAAATATCAAGTACTAACATCAAAAATTCTAGATTATTAGTGAAAAATGATGTATTATATTGTATAATATTTTTGTGAAGAGGTGGAAATATGAAACTTAAATTTAGAGCTGAGTTAAAAGATATAGTAATATTTTTAATATTTTGTGTTGTATTATTATATTTTGTTTCAGTAGCTGTTGTTAATGTACATAGTTTTGCATTAAGTTCAAAGTTTACTGGTTTAAATCCTATGCCTGCATTTAAAGGGGAACTTTTATTACCAACTTTAGTTATTTACTTTTTAGTTGTATTAGCTATTATGCTTGGATGTTCTTCTTATTTCTTTGAAAGAGAAGAAGGATTTGGAATTACTACTGAAAAGAAAACTAAGAAAGATGGATACTCTAAACTTTTAACTGAAAAAGAGATGAAGAAAGAGTATGGTATTAAAAAGGTTCATTTAAAAGATGATAATTATGATGCTGGTGGTATTCCAGTTATTAATGATGGTAAAGATGCTTGGGTTGATGATAGTGGTCAACCACATGCGTTAATCATGGGTGCTTCTGGTTCAGGTAAAACTCAAGCTTTTATGTTTCCATTAATTAACATTTTAGGTAGACATGGTGAAAGCATGATTGTTACAGACCCTAAAGGTGAACTTTATGAAGAATGTGGCAACTTACTTAAAGAAAAAGGTTATAAAATTATATTAATAAATTTCCGTGATCCTAAAGAAGGTGCTGCATGGAATCCATTTAGTTATCCTTATAGAGTTTATAAAGAAGGTAATGTTGATAAAGCTAATGAACTTTTACAAGACTTAGCTAGTAATATTTTGATTGATCCTAATAATAAGGCTGAACCTTTCTGGGAACAAACTGCATCTAACTTCTTTACTGGACTTTCATTAGGATTATTTGATGATGCTAAAGAAGCTGAAATTAATATTAACAGTATTAATATGATGGCTGAGGTTGGAGAAGACAGAGTTGGTTCTTCAACATATATTAAAGAATATTTTAGAAGTAAAGGAGAATTATCTCCAGCATATATTGCTGCTGCATCTTGTATTAATGCTCCAAATGAGACACGTGGTGGTATCATGTCTACATTTAGAACTAAAACAAGAATTTTCTCATCACAAGAAGCTTTATCAGAAATGCTTTCTTATAGTGATTTTGATATTAGAGATATTGGTAAAGAAAAAACAGCAGTATTTTTAAAAATACATGATGAAAAAACTACATATCATGCTTTAGCAACTATTTTTGTAAAACAAGCTTATGAAGCTTTAATTGCTACAGCTCAAACATTTCCAAATTTAAAATTACCTTATAGAACAAATTTTATTTTAGATGAGTTTGCAAATATGCCAGCACTTAAAGATGTTGGTACTATGATTACTGCATCTCGTTCAAGAAATATTAGATTCTGTTTTGCAATTCAAAACTTCTCACAATTAACTCAAGTTTATGGTAAGGAAGTAGCAGAGACTATCAAAGGTAACTGTGGTAACTTCGTATATATCATGACTACTGAGTTAGCTGCGTTAGAAGAAGTTAGTAAACTACTTGGTGATAAAAAACCAGAAAAAGCTAAGAAGGATGAACCTGCTCCTCCAATTAGACCTTTATTTACTGTAAGTGATTTACAAGCATTAAAAGAAGGTGAAGTTATAATTAATAGATTTAGAAGTATGCCTTTTAAAACTAAATTAACTTATAACTATAAAATTGATTGGGGAAGAAAATATGAACATATGGGTTATACTGAACGTGAACATCATGATGTTCAAGTATTTGACCTTAAGAAATTTGTAGCAGATTATAAAGAAAAACAAGGAACTCCAATTGGTAATGGTATGCCAGGAATGGGTGGAATGCCTATGGGTATGCCTGGTATGGGTGGAATGCCTGGAATGAATCCTATGGCAAATCCTTTTATGCAATCTGGTCCAGTACCTGGTGGTAGTAAGAGTGGTATTGCTCCTACAAGTTTAGATGATTATATAAAGAAATTAGATGAAAAAATAGCTGAACTTGAAAAAGAAGAAGCAGAAGAGAAAGCTAAACAAGAAGCACAAAATGCTAGTAATGTTTCTTCTCCAGTAACTACTGAATCTCATTTAACTCCTAAGACAGAAGAAGAGATTCAAAAAGAGATTTCTAATATACTTGATCATAAGGAAGAACCTAAAGTTGAAGCAGCAGAACCAGTAAAACAAGAAAATAAATTTGTTATGAATGAGGAAACTCCAACTGAGGTTAAACCAGAATCTCCAAAAAATTCATTACCTAAATTCATTATTCCAAGTGATGAAGAAGATAAAGTAATAGATATTGGAGAACCAATTGAAATAAAGAAGACTGAAGAAATATACAAAGAAGATAAACCAGTTGAAGTTATTAAGTCAGATGAAGTAATTACACCTGTTAATAATCAAAGTGTGGTAGAAGAACCTAAAGTGGTAGAAAATAAACCACAAATTGAAGGTCTTGAAAAACCAAAAGTTAATATTGATGTTGACAGTGTTGTAGTTAATAATAATGATAAATCTGAAGATTTCTTTGATGACTTTTTTGGAAGTGAGGGTGAGCAATAACGTTCACTCTTTTTTTGAATAAAATACTTTAGGTGATATAAATGAAAATTATAGATGTTAGTGATAAATATACATACTGTACTTCGCATTTACCTAATAGTATTAATATTCCATATGATGAACTTTTAAATAATTATAGAGTTTATCTTAATAAAAGAGATAGATATTATTTATATTGTAAAAGTGGAAAATTAAGTAAAAGAGCTACATTAGTTTTATCTTCTTTAGGATATAATGTTTATTATCTAGAAAAATAATATAAAATATTATATAATTAGTTAGTAATATTGGAGGATAATATGGAGTATTTAGTTGTAGGACTTTTAGTTGTAATTATAATATTATTAATTATTTTATTGACTAGAAAGAATGATAATAGTGACTTAATTGAGAAGATGAATAGAACTGAAATTAATGTCGTTAAAGAGATTGGTGACTTTAAGCATGATTTTTATAGTGATATAAATAAAGACTTTAATGGTTTAAATGATAGAATTGAAAGAAAGTTAAATTTAATAAATCAAAAAGTTAATGAGAAGTTAGAAGATGGGTTTGATAAGACTAATAGAACTTTTACTGAAGTAATGAATAGATTAACTAGAATAGATGAAGCTCAAAAGAAAATAGATGGTTTAGGTAATGAGATTGTTTCTTTAGAGAGTATTTTAACTGATAAAAAAAGTAGGGGTATTTTTGGGGAAGTAAATTTGTATCATATACTTTCTAGTATTTTTGGTGAGAAAAATGATAAAATTTATCAAACACAATATACTTTATCTAATACAACAATTGCTGATGCAATTGTATTTGGTCCTGAACCTTTAGGAACAATTTGTATTGATTCTAAGTTTCCACTTGAGAATTATAGAAGACTTGTTGAGAAGGGGTTAACTCAGGTAGAGAGAGAAGCAAGAAGTAAAGCGTTTGATGCTGATGTTAAGAAACATATTGATGCGATTGCCAGTAAGTATATAATTAATGGTGAAACTACTGATCAAGCCATTATGTTTTTACCTGCCGAAGCTATATTTGCTGAGATTAATGCATATCATCCAAATATTGTTAAGTACGCTGCAAGTAAAAAAGTTTGGATTACTAGTCCAACTACATTAATGAGTTTACTTACTATTATACAATCTGTATTAATGGGTATGGAAAGAGATAAATATACTTCTGTTATACATGAAGAATTAAATAAATTAGGTATTGAATTTGGTAGATATAAAGAAAGATGGGATAAACTATCAAGAACAATTCAAACTGTTAATAATGATGTTGAAAATATTCATAAAACTACTGAAAAAATAACTAAAAGATTTGATTCAATTAATAATGTTAAAATAGAAGATAATAATATTAAAATGATTGATGAGGATTAAAATGGAATATGAAGTTAGATTTTATTTTTCTAAAAGTGAAAAGGAAAATATAATCAATAAATTAAATAATATTAAAGATTTAAAATGTAGTGGTACTTTTTATGAGAAGACTACTCAATATAATTCTAGCGATTCTAATAATGATTTTTATTCTAAAAGTATAGATGGAAGATATAGAGTTAGAATTACTAAGGGTGAAAATGAAACTAAATGTATGTTAAGTTGGAAAAGAAGACTTAATGATACTAAAAGTGGAAATGTAAATAAAGAAGAGGAAATAGAATGTAGAATAGATCCTCGTGATTATGATAATTTTATATATCTAACTGAAAACGTAGTAAAGATGATTAGAGTTGAAAGTTATGAAAGATATAGAACAAATTATGATAATGATGAAATAGAAGTCTCTGTTGATTTATATCCTTTTGGATTAGCTTTAGAGATTGAGGCTAAGTGTGATAAGAATCAAGAAGAAATAGTAGAAAAATATGTTAAAAAACTAGGTTTAGATTTAAAAGATTCTTATAGATTATCATGGGATGATAAATATAGTGAATTATGTGAAAGTCAAAATATTAAAAAGTATAGTGATGTTTTATTTGAAAATAAAGATATGCCTAGTATGTAAGAATAGGATAATTTAAAATGAAGATTACGTTAGTGACTGGCAATTGGGCTAAAGTCATGCAAGCTAAAAATTTTTTAGAACCACTTGGTTTTGAAATAGATAATGAAAAAATAGATACTATAGAAATACAAAGTGATTTTGTAGAGGAAGTTGCTAAGTATTCAGCTAAGTGGGCAAGTGAAAAACTTAAAAAGAATGTTATGAAAGTGGATACAGGAATAATGATAGAAGCATTAAATGGATTTCCAGCAGCATATACTCATTATGTTCAAGATACTATTGGAATAGATGGAGTTTTAAAACTAATGGAAAATGTTTCTAATAGAAAAGCTAAATTTGTTCAAGCATTAGGATTTTGTGAATATGGAAAAGAACCTATGGTATTTGTATCTATTACTAATGGAACTATTGCTGAAGAAAGTATGGGTTCTTATGGTTGGAGTTGGGATAAGATTTTTATTCCAGAGGGAAAAGATCAAACATTAGCATGTTTTGAAGATGAAGAAAGATTAAAACTTTGGAACGATACAGGATATATGCAATTAGCTAAATATTTAAAGAAATAAAAATTAATAAAAGATTTTTGATTACATATTATTATATTGGTGATATGTATGAAGAAAATCTTTTTATTTATGATAACTTTTTTGATTAGTTTTAGAGTTTTTGCGGCTGTAGATTTAGCTAAGAATTCTAAAAGTGCTATATTGATTGAAAGTACTACTGGAAAAATATTGTATGAAAAAAATAGTAATGAAAAGAGAAGTCCTGCTAGTATGACTAAAATGATGACATTACTTTTAACAACTGAAGCTTTAGAAAATGGAAAAATCAAATTAGATGATATGGTTCATGTATCTAAAAATGCTAGTTCGATGGGTGGTACTCAAATATTTTTAGAAGAGAATAGTGAAATAAGTGTTGAAACATTATTAAAAGGAATATCTATTGCTTCTGCTAATGATGCTGCTGTTGCTGTTGGTGAATATATAGGTGGTACTTTAGATAATTTTGTTAGTATGATGAATAATAGATGTAAGGAACTTGGATGCAAGAATACTGAATTTAAAAATCCACATGGACTTGATGAAGAAGGACATTTGACTACTGCTTACGATATGTCTCTTATTGCACGTGAGTTAGTTAAACATGAGAGCGTATTAAAACTTACAAGTACTTATGAAGATAATATTAGTGTTTCAGGAGAGAATCATTGGCTTGTTAATACAAATAAATTAATTAGATTTTATAAAGGAATAGATGGTCTTAAAACAGGTTATACTGATAATGCTGGATATTGTTTAACAGCTACTATGAATAAAAATAATATGAGACTTATTAGTGTAGTTATGGGAAGTGATACTAAAGATAATAGAAGTAGTGATACCATTGGAATGCTTGAATATGGTTATAGTATGTATGGAAGTAATACTGTAATAAAAAAAGATGAATTTAATGGAACATTGCATATTGAAAATGCTAAAGTTAGAGATATAAAATATTATTTAGATACTGATATTAATTTAATAGTTGATAAAAATGTTAGAGATGTAAATTATAAAACAGACATTGAATTATTTAAGGTTAAAGCTCCTTTAAAAAAGAATAGTAAAGTTGGTGTTTTAAAATTATATTATGATAATAAAACTTATTCATATGATTTAGTAGTTCATGAAGATATAGAAAAAGCTAGTTATTTCAAAGTTTTTAGTAATCTACTAAAAGATGTGTTTAGTGGTGATAAGGCAAGATCAAGAGCAAATTAAATAACAATTTGCTTTTTATATGTTATAATATGCTTATAAAGTGCAAATGGAGTTAATATGAAAGAAATAATATATAATTATGATAATTTAACTGAAGAAGAAATAACTGAATTAGTTATTAGAATGAAAGCTTTAATTATTCAAGGTGATAAGTTATTAATAGGTGATGAGTCTGGATGTTTTCAATTTATTGGAGGACATTTAGAAGAAAATGAATCATTTAATGATTGTTTAAAAAGAGAGGTTAGAGAAGAAACCGGTATTGAATTAGATGATTCTGAAATTAAAAGACCATTCATGAAAGTATCATATTTAAATAGAGATTGGCCAGAAAAAGGTAAGAATAGAAAATGTGAGATATACTATTATGTTATTGAAACATTAAAAGAAGTAAATTTAAAAAATACAAATTATACTCAAAATGAAATTGATAAAGGTTATTCTATTAAATCATTTAAATTGAATGAAGCTATTTCTAAAATAGAAGAGAATATACCAAATCATGAAAAGAATAAATTAATTTCTTTAGATATGATTGAAGCAATAAAAGAATATTTAAAACAATGTGAGTGAGGTATAAAATGAAAACAAAATTAATATATTTTGTTCATGGAACAACATATGATAATGCTAGTAAAAAATGTTCTGGTTGGAAGCAAGTTGAACTTAATGATTTAGGAAGGGAACAAGCTCTAAATCTAGGAAAAGTAAATAAAAATATAAATTTTGATGTAATATTTACTTCTGATTTAGTTAGGGCTATAGAAAGCGCTAATATTGCTTTTCCAAATGTATTAAAAATTCAAGATAAAAGATTAAGAGAATGTAATTATGGTGATTTAGATGGTGAAGATAAACATCTTATAGTCTATGAAGAACATATAGATGAGAACTTTCCTAATGGTGAATCTTTAATTGATGTTGAAAATAGAATTAGAGATTTTATAAATTATTTACTAGAAAACTATAAAGGTAAAACTATTGGAATAATTGCTCATAGAGCACCACAATTAGCTTTTGAAGTAATAACTAAAAATATTTCTTGGGAGGAAGCTAATAAAAATGATTGGAGAAAAACAGGTGATTGGAAACCTGGATGGGAATATGATATAGATTAAAATTACTGGAGAAGTATTATGACAATAATTGATAAATTAAAAAATAAAGAAAATAAAAAAGATGAAAATGTAAAACGTGAACCTGTTGGATTTAATGCAATATTAGAAGAATGTAAAAACGCTTATCCTGATCAATTGTATCCAATTCATTATGGCCCAATGATAAGTTGGGAAGCAGGGGGAAAGTTTCCACTTAGAGAAGTAAATGTATATGAGACAGATGAATATTATCATTTTGTTTCTTTTGGATTAAGTGATTTATTTGGAAAAACTAGTGATGATGAATATAGTGGTTATGGAATGGAATTTACTTTTAAATTAAAAAAAGATAAATATGAAGATCTTGAAGCTGAGATAAGATGTGTATGTAATATATTACAGCAAGTTGCTAGAATTACATTTACTAAAAATGAAATATTTGATATATATGAGTATATATACACTGGTCAAACAGATGGAATAGATGCTTTTAGGAAATCTAAATTAACTGGTTTGATAACTATTCCTGATACTACATTTGTTAGTTTAGATACACCGAATGGAAGAGTAGATTTTGTTGAATTTATTGGTGTAACTAATGATGAACTTTTAGCTTTAGAAAATAAAAAAACTACAGTTGCTAATCTATATAAAAAGATAGGTAGTGATATAACTGATTACAATAGAAAGTCTGTTTTTTAAGCAATTATTTAATTGCTTTTTTTGTCACTTTGATGTCACTTATATAGTCATATAATTATAACAGATGAAAGGGAAGTGTTTCTATGGAAATATTAAGAGTGGAAAATTTAACAAAAGTTTATGGAAAAGATAGTACTAAAGTAGTTGCTTTAGACAATGTATCTTTTAGTGTTAAGAAAGGTGAATTTGTGGCTATAGTTGGTGCTTCTGGTAGTGGTAAAAGTACATTACTTCATTTGATTGGTGGAGTAGATAGGCCTACTAGTGGAAAAGTTTATATTAATGATAAAGATATTTTTAGTATGAATGATGATAAACTTGCAATATTTAGAAGAAGACAAATTGGATTAATATATCAATTTTATAATTTAATACCTATATTAGATGTTGAAGAAAATATATCTTTACCTTTAGAACTTGATGGAAGAAGTATAAATAGAATAGATTTAAATGAAATGTTAATTCTTTTAGGATTAGAAAGAAGACGTCATCATTTACCAAGTCAATTATCAGGTGGACAACAACAAAGAACTTCTATAGGTCGTGCTTTAATAACAAAGCCATCTATAATTTTAGCTGATGAACCTACAGGAAATTTAGATTCTAAGGCTAGTGAAGAAATTGTAGAATTACTTAGAAAATCTAATAAAGAATTAAATCAAACAATTATTATGATTACTCATAATTTAGAATTAGCTGAGATAGCTGATAGAATAATTA
>ERZ824600.863-NODE-863-length-42899-cov-13.935814_pt1 | contig 42899 bp, 34 predicted proteins | sample MGYA00519933_ERZ824600 | MGnify/ENA primary metagenome ERZ824600 (study PRJEB31778, sample SAMEA3449178) | human gut metagenome | biome: human gut; feature: human-associated habitat; material: faeces | place: United Kingdom | collected 2010/2012 ... | reverse complement strand
TTGATCTGGTTGCTGTTCTTGCTTGCCATCGTAAATCTCTCCTTTTCCGTTTCTTATTGCGGCTTTTGTCCGCAGTCATAGGTTGCGCCGAAACGGGCGGGAAATGTGTGGATTTTTGAGGGAAAGGTGGGGGAGAATGGAAAAACAGCAGATTTTTTGAGATGGCCCCCCATTGAACGGAAGAGGAGTGATTTTTCATACCATGAGGTGAAAGAAAAGTGAATTTTCACTCGAGTCTATTGAAATACATGAAGATAGGAGTATAATCAAGCTATAATAGGGTGTGGTGTATCTCCAGAACAGATTTGTCAGATGAACGAGAATGAATTGATTGAGATCATCGGCAGAGGTGTGGGAAAAAGATATCGATTGAAGTGAGGGGCAATATATGGCACGTTATAGCGTTAATAACTATACAGTTGAGACACTGCTTTCAAATATAAAATCCGGAAGCATTGCAATCCCGGAGATGCAGCGTCCTTTTGTTTGGGATAGCTCTAAAGTCAGAGACTTGGTTGATTCTTTGTATAAGGGATTTCCGGTGGGATATATCATTGTATGGCAAAACCCGGATGTTAAGCTGAAAGACGGAACAAAGTCCTCCGGCAAAAAGGTTCTTATTGACGGTCAGCAGCGCATTACGGCAATGGCCGCTGCGATTGTTGGGCAAGAGGTATTGGATGACCACTATAAGTGGAAGCGCATTTCTATGCGGTTGGATCTGGACTTTGAAGAACAGATGAACGCGTTGGCAGATAGAGATAAGCTGACACCAAAAGCTTACCGGGAAGAGAATCGATGATAACAAAACCACCTACCAGAGCTTTTATCAGCTCAAGCAGGTGGTTTTGCTATGTGATAATTCAACAAAATGTATACAACCGCGATGGCATAAATCATAAATTGATACCAATTTTTGAACAGCCTGTAAATAGCACATTGACAATTACCAGAAAATGTATTACTATCTCCTAGTAACTAAAAAACGACAAAGGAAGTTCTTAGGAAAAGGCATTTGCCTGCCCACGGAGTAACACTCTCTGGCACCTGAATTCAGGTAACGACTAAGAATGGATGTGGCTCTGGAGAATCCCCGAAAACGGGTACCGAAGGTGCAAGGCAGCGGAAGCTGCTGAATCTCTCAGGTAAAAGGACAGAGTGGGACAATACGAACCTGACCAGTTCGCGCCCATTTTCTCGCCGGAGCATTTTGCTTGCGGCGTTTTTTATTTGCCAAAATGAAATAAAAGAGGTAAAACAAAAATGGAAGCAATTCTGACAAACATCGTGGCAGCGGTCAACGATGTTCTGTGGAACAAGTATCTGGTTCTGCTGTTCCTGCTGCTGGGCAGCGGCATCTACTTCACCATCCGTACCGGCTTTGTCCAGGTTCGCAAGTTTGGTGAGGGTATGCGTCTGGTCTTCGGCAATATCAGCCTCAAGGGTAAGGAGGCCGGTAAGGACGGCATGAGCTCCTTCCAGGCATTGGCAACTGCCATTGCGGCCCAGGTTGGTACCGGCAATATCGCTGGCTGCGCCTCCGCTCTGGTCTCCGGTGGTCCCGGTGCTGTGTTCTGGATGTGGGTCTCTGCCTTCTTCGGCATGGCCACCATCTACGGTGAGGCTGTTCTGGCACAGAAGTATAAGGAAGTAAGTGAAGACGGTGCTGTCTCCGGCGGTCCCATCTATTACATTAAGGCTGCCTTCAAGGGCAAGCTGGGCACTTTTATGGCTGGCTTCTTCGCTGTTGCCATCATTCTGGCTCTGGGCTTCATGGGCAACATGGTCCAGTCCAACTCCATCGGTGATGCCTTCTACACCGCTTTCGGTGTTCCCAAGATTGCTGCGGGTATCGTTGTGGCAGCTGTTTCCGCATTCATTTTCCTGGGCGGTGTCAAGCGCATCGCTGCCATCACTGAGAAGCTGGTTCCCATCATGGCCATCTTCTACATTTGCGGCGCACTCATCGCCATCGGTATGAATGCCCAGAATATCCTGCCTGCTCTGCAGTCCATCTTCGTGGGTGCTTTTACTCCCCAGGCTGTCATGGGTAGCGCTATCGGCATCAGCATTAAGGAAGCTGTCCGCTTCGGTGTTGCCCGCGGCCTGTTCTCCAACGAAGCCGGTATGGGCTCTACGCCCCATGCCCATGCTATGGCTAAGGTAGAAAAGCCCCAGGATCAGGGTGCTGTAGCGATGGTCGGTGTTTTCATTGATACCTTCATCGTGCTGACTCTGACCGCACTGGTGATCCTGACCTCCGGCATGCTGGGTACCACCGGTGCTGACGGCCAGATGCTCACCGCTACCGCTCTGGCTCAGGCTGCCTTTAATAACTCCTTCGGTTCCTTCGGCAACGCTTTCGTTGCCATCTGCCTGCTGTTCTTCGCCTTCTCCACCATCGTCGGCTGGTATTTCTTCGGTAAAAGCAACGTCAATGCTTTGTTCAAGGGCAGCAAGAAGGCTACTTTCCTCTATGGTGTCATCGCTCTGGTGTTTATCGTTGTTGGTTCTTTCCAGAAGGTGACCCTGGTTTGGGATATGTCCGACATGTTCAACGGCCTGATGGTCATTCCCAACCTGCTGGCAGTTCTGGCACTCAGTGGCATCGTTGCTAAGCTTGCAAAGGACGACACTTATCTGGGTAAGGAATAAAACAATAAGGTAAGATTCTAGTATGCAGAACTAGGGGCTGTTAGAAAACGCTCTGTCATTGCGAACCAGCGCGCACGCTGGTGTGGTACCCCAAGGGTATTTCCTTCGGGCACAATCCCCCGGATTTTCAAACATCTTGGCCGTAAAACCAAGCTGTTTCCATCCAACCGGGGGGCTGCCACACCACTGTGACCGCAGTCACGTACATAGCGCAACCGGCGAAGCCGGCTCTTAGCGCGGAGTAGTGACGTCGGTCACTGGTTCGCAGCGACATACTTTTCTAACAGCCCCAAGTTTTTTGCAGTCTGCTGCGCGTAGAATTCGTGCGCCTGTGGCCCACGAATTCTACACTCCGCATCCTGAGAAGTATTTTCTGTCAGGTACACACCCCGACAGAAAATGATTTCATCCTATTTGGCGGCCTGCGCCGCCAAACTCTGCGAGGCTTTTTTGTCCATTCACCTAGGCTTTTTTTGAATTTTTCTTGCATTTTACATGCCTTCATGGTAGAATAAGCAAAACTGTGCAAAATAGGAGGTATCTGCTTTGAAGCGGATCAAGCACATTTTTGGGGTGCTATTGCTGGTTCTTGCGTTTCTGCCGCTGCGGGCCGATGCCGTCAGTGCGGCCACCCGGCTGGACTATACTGCAACCATCAACGTGGACGGCGATGCCATGGTCAGCCTGACGCTGAATCTTCACCTGGAGGATGCCAATCAGAATCTGAGCTATCCCCTGCCCGGGACCGCCTCCAATATCACCGTCAACGGTGCCTCCCCCGCCACCAACAAGTCCGGCTCCCTGACCGTCGTCAGCCTGACCCGGGTCACCGGCGGACAGCCGGGGGACTATGTGGTCACCATTTCCTACAGCCTTCCCAAGGTGGTCACCGTGGCCATGAAGGCCGACCCGCTGAACAAAAGCAAGCAGATTGTGGACAAGGACAATCTGAAGCTGGAGCTTCCGCTGCTCAGCGGCTTCGCCTATCCCATCAGCGCCATGAACTACACCATTACCCTGCCCGGTGAATTCACCTCTACCCCGGATTTTTACAGCACCTATCAGCAAAACGGCCTTGCCTCGGAGCTGAACCTGCTGTATAACGGCAATATGCTCACCGGCAGCAGCAAATCCGACTTTAACGACCACGAATCCGTCTATATGACCATGACGCTGTCCCCGGATATGTTCCCCGGTGTCAGCACCTACCAGCGCACCGGCAATCCGGAGCTGGTACCCATGGGCATTCTGGCAGGTGCAGCCCTTTTGTACTGGCTGCTCTTCCTGCGGACCTTCCCCGCCCGGCGGGAGAACTGCACCATCCCCCCCGAGGGCATTACCGCCGGTGAGCTGGGCTGCCGTCTGTTCCTGAAAGGGGCAGATCTGACCACCATGGTGCTCTGCTGGGCACAGCTGGGCTACATTCTCATTCAGGTGGACGGCCGACGGGTGCTGCTGCACAAGCGCATGGATATGGGCAACGAGCGCAGCCTCTTCGAGGTGAGGACCTTCCGCAGCCTCTTTGGAGACCGGCGGGTGGTGGATGCCTCCAGCCTGGCCTACGCCAAGACCCTGCGCAAGGCGAAATCCATGATTCCCGGCGAAAATACCATCTGCCGCTCCACCGAACGGAAGCGGAACATCTATCGCTATCTGCTCTGCGCCAGTCAGGTGTTCTGCGGCATCTGCATGGCCATGAACATGACCTCCATTACGGCGCTGCAAATTCTGCTGTGCCTGCTCTTCGGCGCGCTGGCCGTGGTGACGGCCTGGCAGCTGCATAAGGCTGCCTTCTGCGTCATCGGCAGAGACAGGACGGGCTTCCTGCTGGCTGGCATCAGCCTGGCGGTATGGCTCATCATTGGGCTCATTGCCAAGGTCGTCTGGATTCCCCTGGCGGAGTGCGCCGGGCAGATCCTGCTGGGCTTCCCTGCCGCCTGGGGCGGCCGCCGGTCCGAGGTGAACCGGCACGAGGTTGCCCAGCTGCGGGGACTGCGGCACTATCTTTCCCATATGCCCGCCGAGGACGTGCAGCGGCTTTTGGCCGCGGACAGCAGCTACTATTTCCGCATGGCTCCCTATGCCATGGCCCTTGGGGTGCTGCATCCCTTTACCCAGGCCTTTGGCAAGCGCAAGCTCCCCCAGTGCCCCTACATCGTCACCCGTGTCCACGGCAGCCGCAAGGCTGAGGACTGGGAGACCCTTCTGAAGGACCTGACCTCCCGCATGGATGCCCGGGCCAAGCGCATGGAAATGGACCGCTGGCTGGCCGTCCGGTTCCGCTGAGCGCCGCCAATGCCATGAAAGGAACCGCCATTTATCATTCGCCGGTGGGCGCCATACAACTGGATTGGGAAGACGGCGCGGTCACGGCACTGAAGACCCCCCAGGCCGATGCAAAAGCCGATGCACCGAACGAGCTGGTGGAGTCGGTGTTTCGGCAGCTGGATGAATATTTTGCCGGGACGCGAAGGGTATTTGATTTTCCGTACCGGCTGCACGGGACTCCGTTTCAGGAAAAGGTCTGGGCAGCACTGCAGCAGATCCCTTACGGCGAAACCCGCAGCTATAAAGACATCGCCCGGGCCATTGGACACCCGAAGGCCTTTCGCGCGGTTGGCATGGCAAATCACGCAAACCCTGTTTTTATCGCCATCCCCTGCCACCGCGTCATCGGTGCAGACGGAAGCCTTACCGGCTACGGCGGCGGACTGGCAATGAAGCAGGCCCTTCTTGCGTTGGAACGGTCCCACAGAGAATCCGTGGAATCCGGCATTCAGCCGCCGTATCCGCCGCGCAATGCATAAGCAAATATCCGCTTTTTCCAGCGAACCCGCTTCTTTCATACCCACTCCGGCTGCGCCTCAAAGCGCAGCCGTTTTCCGTTCCAGGGGAATTCCAGGCCGGCGGAGAAGAGGCGAATTTCCGTCTCCTTTGCCCGGCTGCCATACTTGTGGTCCCCCACCAGAGGGAAGCCCCGGGAAGCAAACTGGACACGGATCTGGTGACTGCGGCCCGTCTCCAGGAAAACGCGCACCAGGCTCTCCTCCCCGGCCCGAACCACCTGATAGCGCAGCGCCGCAGGGCGCACCCCGGCGCGCTGCCGCTTGACCACGAAGACCTTGTTCTTCCGGCTGTCCTTCCACAGCAGGTCCTCCATGCGGCCCATCCTCTCCTCCGGGCAGCCATGAACCAGGGCGAGGTACTCCTTTTTCAGCTGCCCCCGGGCAATGAGGGCGCCAAGCTTTGCCGCCGCCTGCTTGCTGCGGGCAAACACCATCAGCCCGCCCACGCCCATGTCCAGCCGGTGTACGGGGAAGAATTCCCCCGGCAGCACCTGCGCCAGAAGCTGCGGCATTTCCTTTTCCGAATCCACCCCCACAGGCTTGATGCAGATCACAAGATCCGGGGTTTGGGTGATAATTTCCATAGATGATCTCCTTTGGATTTTCTACTAACCTTCCCCGATCATACCATACTCCCGTAAAATTTTCCACATTTCATTGCAAGTTTTGATATTATCTGCTATACTGTATAAAAATACATTTTATTGAAGGAGATTCTACCCATGACCACGGAAGAATACCGGAAAAAGAGGCCCCTGGCGATTTTTCTGCATTACTTCAAAAACCACCGGCAGCTGTTTGCCGTTGACATCACCTGCGCCCTGCTGATTGCGCTGATCGATCTGGCCTTTCCCCTGGTAACCCGGGCCAGCCTCTATGACCTGCTGCCCAACGGAAAATTCGGCGTGTTCTTTGCCCTGATGGGCACCTGCCTGGCCTTTTATGTACTGCGCAGCTTCCTGAACTATATTGTCTGCTACTATGGCCACACCTTCGGCATCCGGGTGGAGGCGGACATCCGGGCGGACCTGTTCCGGCATATGCAGGACATGAGCTACGACTTCTACGACGCCAACCGCACCGGTCAGCTCATGAGCCGCCTGACCTCGGACCTGTTTGAACTGACGGAGCTGGCCCACCATGGCCCGGAGGATGTGCTCACCTCCTCTGTGACCATCATCGGCGCACTGGTCGTCATGGCCACCATCCGCTGGGAGCTGGCTCTGGTGGTGGGCATTCTGGTGCCCATTTTTCTGTTCGTCATTATGTCCATGCGGTCTTCCCTCGGCAGCGTCTCCGTCGGGGTGAAGCAGAAGACCGGACACATCAATACGGAGATCGAATCCAGCCTCTCCGGCATCCGCACCGCCAAGGCCTTTGGCAATGAGGATATGGAGATCCGCCGGTTCGATGCTGCCAACGAGATCTTCAAAACCTCCAAACGGGCCTTCCACAAGGCCATGGGCCGGTTCAACAGCACCATGGAGCTCTTCCTGACGGTTCTGAACGTGGTGGTCATCGCGGTTGGCGGCTTCATGATCATGCAGGACAAAATGGACTATCGGGACCTGGTGACCTTCAGCCTGTATATCGCCACCTTTGTCAACCCCATGCGCAAGCTCTCCACCTTGTCCGAGATGTTCGCCAACGGCTTCGCGGGTCTGAACCGCTTTGTAGAAATCATGCGCACCGAGCCAACCATTCAGGATGCGGCAGATGCCAAGCCCCTGGAAAACGTAACAGGCTCCATTCGGGTTGACCGCGTCAGCTTCACCTATGACGGCACGCTGCCGGTGCTCCACGACGTGAGCCTGGACGTGGCCCCCGGGGAGACCGTGGCCATCGTCGGCCCCTCCGGCGGCGGCAAGAGTACACTCTGCCAGCTGATTCCCAGATTTTACGATGTAACGGAGGGCAGCATCTCCATTGACGGCCAGGACGTGCGGCACATTCAGCAGCACAGCCTCCACAAGGCCATCGGCATTGTCCAGCAGGATGTGTTCCTGTTTGCGGACACCATTTTGGAAAACATTCGCTACGGCCGCCCCGATGCCACGGATGCGGAGGTAATCGAGGCCGCCAGGCAGGCGGAGATCTATGCGGATATCCAGGCCATGCCCAAAGGCTTCCAGACCTATGTAGGCGAGCGGGGCACCCTGCTCTCCGGCGGCCAGAAGCAGCGGGTGGCCATTGCCCGGATTTTCCTGATGAATCCCCCCATTCTGATTCTGGACGAGGCCACCTCCGCCCTGGATTCCGTGACGGAAGCCAAAATCCAGCGTGCCTTCGACAACCTGAGCCGGGGCCGCACCACGCTGATCATTGCCCACCGTCTGAGCACCATCCGCTCTGCCAACCGCATCATCTCCATTGCCGATGGTCGCATCACCGAGTCCGGCACCCACGGGGAGCTTCTCCAAAAGGGTGGGGTCTACGCAGACCTCTACACCACCCAGAACGCCCTGGCGCTGGAGGCGCTGAAGCAGTAACGGCCCATAAAAATGCCCGCCCCTTTTTCGGGGGGCGGGGGCATTTCAGCTTGTCAAAAAAGCCTCGCAGAGTTTGGCGGCGTAAGCCGCCAAATAAAATCAAATCATTTTCTGTCGGGGCGTGTACCTGACAGAAAATACATCTCAGGCTGCAAGTGTGCGAGTTGTTCGCCATAGGCGAACAAGGAGTGCGCGCGGCAGACTGCAAAAACTTGTCGGAAAAGCCCGTAAGGGGTTTTTCGACAGTCTGAAATGCCCGCCCCTTTTTCGGGGGCGGGCATTCGGCATATCAACAGGTTTCCGGAATCGGCTTAGTACATTCCGCCTGCCTGACCGGCAGCGGCGGCTGCGGCGGCATCGGCAGCGGGGTCGGGCTTATCCACAACCAGGCTCTCGGTGGTCAGCACGCAGGAGGCGATGGAAGCGGCGTTCTCCAGGCTGGAACGGGTGACCTTGGTGGGGTCAACGATGCCGGCGGGGATCATGTCCACATATTCCTCGGTGTAGGCATTGTAGCCGTAGCCAACCTTGCCGGAGGAACGGATCTTCTCGTAGACCACAGAGCCGTCCACGCCGGCGTTCTGGGCGATCTGACGGATAGGCGCCTGCAGAGCGGTAGCAATGATGCGGGCACCGGTCTTCTCGTCGCCGTGCAGAGTGGCAACCAGCTTCTCAACGGCCTCAATGGCGTTGACCTGAGCGGTACCGCCGCCGGCCACAATGCCCTCTTCCACAGCGGCACGGGTGGCGTTCAGAGCGTCCTCAACCCGCAGCTTCTGCTCCTTCATGGCAACCTCGGTCTGAGCACCGACCTTGATGACGGCCACGCCGCCGCTGAGCTTTGCCAGACGCTCCTGGAGCTTCTCGCGGTCGTAGTCGGAGGTGGTGGTGGCAATGGCGGAGCGGATCATGTGGGCACGCTCCTTGATGGCCTCGGCAGTGCCGTCGCCATCGACGATGGTGGTGGTGTCCTTGGTCACGACCACCTGACGGCAGTGGCCCAGGTCATTCATGGTGGCATTGGACAGCTCCATGTTCAGGGTGCTGGAGATCACGGTGCCGCCGGTCAGCACGGCGATATCCTGCAGCATCTCCTTGCGGCGGTCGCCGAAGCCGGGGGCCTTAACGCAGACCACATTGAAGCGGCCCTGCAGGCGGTTCAGCAGCAGGGTGGCCAGAGCGTCGCCTTCCACATCCTCGGCGATGATGATGAGCTTCCGGCCGGACTTGACAATGGGCTCCAGAACAGGCAGGATCTCCTGAATGTTGGCAATCTTCTTATCGGTGATCAGCAGGTAAGCATCGTCCAGGACGGCTTCCATCTTGTCGGTATCAGTGACCATGTAGGGGGAGATATAGCCCCGGTCGAACTGCATGCCTTCCACCACGTCCAGGCCGGTCTCGGCGGTCTTGCTCTCTTCGATGGTGATGACGCCCTCGGTGCCGACCTTTTCCATGGCCTCGGCAATCAGCTTGCCGATGGAAGCGTCGCCGGAGGAGACGGTGCCAACACGGGCGATGTCCTCGGAGCCGTGAACAGGCACGGAATTGGCCTTGATGGCCTCCACAGCGGCGGCAACGGCCTTCTCAATGCCCTTGCGCATGACCATGGGGTTTGCACCGGCGGACAGGTTCTTCAGGCCCTCCCGGGTGATGGCCTGGGCCAGCAGAGTCGCGGTGGTGGTGCCGTCACCGGCCACATCATTGGTCTTGGTAGCGACCTCGCGGATGAGCTGTGCGCCCATATTCTCAAAGGCATCCTCCAGCTCGATCTCCTTGGCGATGGTCACGCCATCGTTGGTGATCAGGGGAGCGCCGTACTTCTTGCCCAGAACCACATTGCGGCCCTTCGGTCCCAGAGTTACCTTAACGGTATCGGCCAGCTGGTCAATGCCGGACTGCAGCTTCTTGCGAGCTTCCTCGCCATAAACGATCATCTTTGCCATAACGCATTACCTCCTCAGTCAGTGACGACGGCCAGAATGTCGTCCTGCTTGACAAACTTGTAATCAACCTTATCCAGGGTCAGATCGGTGCCGGTGAACTTGCCGACAACCACCTTGTCGCCAACGGACACGGTCATGGCCACGTCCTTGGTGCCGGGGCCTACGGAAACGACCTCATACATTGCGGGCTTTTCCTTGTTGCTGGTAGCCAGCAGAATACCGGAAGCGGTGGCTTCCTGCGCTTCGTGTGCCTTCAGCAGCACGTTGTCAGCCATAGGTTTCAGCTTCATAACAAATTCCTCCATGTGTACAATATTTAGACCGCCGGAGTTGCCCGGCTCTTATCTACTTGCTTAGCACTCTTTCTTCCTGAGTGCTAAGATATCATAGCGCAGTTGGTCCAAAAAAGCAAGAGGCAAATTTGGTTTTTCCGTAAATAAATTATGAATAGAACCCCACGGCCTTCCTTTGCGGCCTGCGCCGCGCCTGTTTGAAAGCACCGTCTGCTTCCCATTTTCATTCGTCCGGCATTCCGGGAAGCCGGGCGCGGCTTTTTTTCGCGTATGCAAATTCACAGAATCCGGTTGCATTTTTGATTTAATTGTATTATGATTGGGGGCAGTTCGAAAATTCGGAGGAAAACGCTTTGAAAAAGAAGAAAAGCAATAAGCTGGTGGCCGTTCTCATCGTCATTGCCGTGCTTTCCGTTGCGGCAGCAGGGGGCACACTGGCCTATATCTATTATCAGAACACCCACGTCTTTGTGGAGGGGCAGGCCTATCCCCTGAACGCCACCTATCTGGACCTGCGGGAGGAGGATATCTCCTTCGCCCACTACAATGCTCTCCAGGAGGCGCTGCCGGGGTGTGAAATTCTCTGGAATGTCCCCTTCCAGGGAAAGACCGTTTCCAGCGATGCGGCGGAAATCTCCATCACCAACCCCAGCCCAGAGGATATCTCCATTCTGGGGACCTATTTCCCCAAGCTGGAAACCGTCAATGGGGCGGGCTGCGACAACTACGAAACGCTGGAGCAGCTGCAAAGCGCGCTCCCCCAGGTAAAGGTTCTCTACCAGGTGGCTCTGGGCGGCTCCTTTGTAGACCCGACGGTGACAGAGCTGGACCTGGAGCCCGGGGACTACGACCTGGACACCCTGAAGGAAGCCCTGCTGTACCTGCACGAGGTGACGGATGTGACCATCCACAAGCTGGACCTGACCCTGGAGCAATTTGCCGCCATGCAGGAGGCCTTCCCCAATATAAACTTCCACTATACCGTGTACCTTCTGGACCGGGAGCAGGACAGCACCGTAACGGCGCTGGACCTGTCCGCCATGCAGGAGAGCGACCTGGACCAGGTGGCCCGGAAGCTTTCCCTGCTGCCCCAGCTGGAAACCGTAGAGCTCTGCGGCAGTGACGGCACCTCCAAGCTCACGGAGGAGGAGGCCAAGCTGCTGATCGCCGCCGCACCCAATGCCGTCTTCCACTACGCCTTTGATTTTTATGGCCAGACCCTTTCCACGGATATGGAGGAGGTCGTCCTGAAAAATGTCAAAATCGGCGATGACGGAGAGAAGGCAATCCGGGATGCTCTGGATCTGCTGTCCAATTGCAAGCGCTTTGTGCTGGATGGCTGCGGCGTGTCCAACGAGATCATGGCCCAGCTGCGGGAGGACTACCGGGACAGGACCAAGGTCGTCTGGCGGGTATCCTTCGGCAATGGCAGCAGCCTGACGGATGCCCAGGTCATCCGCAGCGTCTTCGACCTGAAGGACAGCAACTGCGCCGCTCTGCGCTACTGCGAGGATGCGGTCTACGCCGACTTCGGCCATGACGAATACCTGAACGATTCCAGCTTCCTGGAGGGTATGACCAGCCTGGAGGTGCTGATTCTCTCGGGCTCCCCCATCAAGGACCTGACCCCCTTGGAAAACTGCAAGAACCTGCGAATTCTGGAAATTTCCAACTGCGGCTATATTACGGACCTGACCCCCCTGGCCCAGTGCGAAAGCCTGGAAATGCTGAACATCAGCTACACCAAGGCAGAGGACCTGTCCCCCCTGGAGGACCTGGATCTGACCCATCTGGTAGCCGTAGGCGGCACCGGCACCCGTCTGGGCACCGAGCAGCAGCAGGCCTTTGAAGCCGCCCACCCCGACTGCCAGAATCTCTGGCGGGGTACCCAGGAATACGGCGTAGGCTGGCGGTACGTCAGCGACGAAACCAAGATGGACTGGTACGCCCAGGCCGCCGTGGCCTTCAAGTACCCCCACGCACCCAACAACGCCGGATGGTACCTGGAAGAGAAATAATGCCTGAACCTTCCCCTGCGGGGGAAGGTTTTCCTCTTGACAAATCTGTATCTACTGTATATAATCGATATACACAGTTGGAGGTGATTCCATGTATATTCTCATCGACAACAAAAACGGTACCCCGATTTACGACCAAATCTACACGCAAATCAAAAATCAGATTCTCAGCGGGGAGCTGGAGCCGGATTCCGCGCTGCCCAGCATCCGGGCACTGGCCAAGGATCTGCGCATCAGCTTTATAACCACCAAGCGGGCCTATGAGGAGCTGGAAAAGGACGGCTTTCTCTATACCATCCCCGCCAAGGGGTGCTATGTGGCCCCCCGGAACAAGGAGCTGCTGCGGGAAGAAAATCTGAAAAAAATTGAGGGGCATATCGATGAAATCCTCAGCCTGGCCGCCGCCTGCGGCTTAAGTCAGGCTGATATTCTGGAAATGGTTCGTTTCGCAATGGAGGGAGAAACATGAACGCACTGGAAATTCGGGGCTTAACAAAACATTTTGCTGATTTTACGCTGGAGGATCTGAATCTGACCCTGCCCGGGGGCTGCATTCTGGGGCTCATCGGCGAAAACGGCGCGGGCAAAAGCACCACCATTCGCCTGATTTTGGGGATGCTCCACGCAGATTCCGGCACTGTGACCGTCCTGGGCCGGGACAGCCGGGAGAATCCCGTCCTTACCAAGCAGGACATCGGCGTTGTGCTGGACGAGGTGGGCATTCCCGAGTGCATGACCCCAAAACAGGTGGGAAAGGTCATGGCAAACGTGTTTCTCCACTGGAACGCGGAGACCTATCAAAGGCTGCTGACGAGATTTTCCCTGCCGGAGAACAAAAAATTCAAGGAGTTCTCCAAGGGCATGAAGATGAAGCTGGGACTGGCCGTGGCCCTGTCCCACGAGGCGAAGCTGCTGATTTTGGACGAGGCCACCGGCGGCTTAGACCCGGTGGTACGGGACGAGGTGGTGGATATGCTCGCGGAATTCACCCGGGACGAAACCCACGCCATTCTGATCTCCTCCCACATCGTCAGCGACCTGGAAAAACTCTGCGACTATGTGGCCTTTCTGCACAAAGGGAAGCTGCTGCTGTGCGAAGAAAAGGATCTGCTGCTGTCGGAATACGGCATTCTCCACTGTAAGCCTTATGAGCTGCCGGAAAACGGCGTGCTGCACAAAAAGCAGAACGCCTACGGCGTAGAGGCCATCGTCCGCCGGGACGCCGTAAAGCCCGGAACGGCCCTAAGCCCCATCAGCATGGAAGAGCTGTTTGTATTCATGAGCAAGGAGGCAAAGTGACATGAAAGCGCTGCTTCAAAAGGACCTTTATCAGCTGCGGGCCTATTGCAAAAGCTATCTGCTGATCTGCGCCGTATTTTTTGGCATTTCTCTGACAGGGGAAGGCAACCTGTTTTTCATCACCTATCCCGCCATGCTGTGCAGTCTGATTCCCGCGACTCTGCAAACCTATGACGAGCGGGGAAAATGGGCCTGCTTCGCCGGGACGCTGCCCTTTACCCGCGCCCAGCTGGTATCCGCCAAATATCTGGTGGGGCTGTGCTGCAGCGGCGTTGTGCTGCTGGGGCTTACTGCCGTACTCCTGGCGGCAGGCACCTATTCTCCCGCCGTTCAGCTGTTTCTGCTGGGGCTAACCCTCTGCCTGTCGCTGGTGACGCCCGCGTTCTGCCTGCCCTTTATCTTCCGGTTCGGCACGGAAAAGGGCCGCACGGCCTATTATGTTTCCATCGGCCTCTTCTTTGCCCTGAGCTACGCGCTGGCGGACGGCCTGGGGATCTCCGCCGCGGATGCCTCCTCCATCGCCGCCTGGGGTAGGGCTGGGGCTGCTTCCGGGATCGTCGCCGCTGTCCTTGTCTGCATGACCCTGTATGTGTGCAGCTGGCTGATTTCCATCCGCATATACCAAAAGCGAGAAATTGCGTAACTTCACAGGAACTTAATATTTATCCACTTTTTCTCTTAATAATCTTGGGGTATACTAAGGGTACAAAGTTAATCAACTTGATTACTTGTTTCTTTTTCATTTTCTCCTCCAACAAATAGCAAAGGCCGCGGTGCATGCCGCGGCCTTTGTGCGTCTCTTTGCCTTTCAGAGAAGGCAACAGTGCGTGCATAATTTACCTTCTTTTCCTTCGGAATCTGTGGATACTGCCCATTGATATTTTGGTTAAAAGGGAGTATGATATAGCCAAGACGCAAGAACGCAGGATTCAACTTGCAAAATTTTTATGAATTCCGGAGGAAGCTATGAAACCCTACTGCGAAATGAACCGCCAGGAGCTGCTGGAGCTGAAGGAAAGCCTGAAGGCGGAATACAACGACTATCAGAAGCGGAAGCTCTCCTTAAATATGGCCCGGGGCAAGCCCAGCCAGGAGCAGCTGAACCTCTCCATGGGCATGATGGATGTGCTGAACAGTGACAGCGACCTGACCTGTGAGGACGGCACCGACTGCCGGAACTACGGCGTGCTGGACGGCATTGAGGAAGCCAAGGAGCTTATGGCCGACATGATGGAGGTCCGGCCCGACCAGGTCATCATCTACGGCAACTCCAGCCTGAACGTCATGTATGACACCGTGGCCCGGTCCATGATCAGCGGCGTTATGGGCTCTACCCCCTGGTGCAAGCTGGACAAGGTGAAGTTCCTCTGCCCCGTTCCCGGCTACGACCGGCACTTCGCCATCACCCAGTATTTCGGCATTGAGATGATCAACATCCCCATGCTGCCCACCGGCCCGGATATGGACCTGGTGGAGAAGCTGGTGTCCTCCGACGACTCCATCAAGGGCATCTGGTGTGTGCCCAAGTATTCTAACCCCCAGGGCATCTCCTATTCCGATGAAACCGTAAGGCGCTTCGCCCGCCTGAAGCCCGCCGCCGTGGACTTTAGGATCTACTGGGACAATGCCTACACCATTCACCACCTGTACGACCACGACCAGGACCACCTGATCGAGATCCTGGCGGAGTGCAAGCGGGCAGGCAATCCGGACCTGGCCTACAAGTTTGCCTCCACCTCCAAGATCAGCTTCCCCGGCTCCGGCATCTCCGCCATGGCCGCCTCCCAGAACAACCTGGTGGACATCCGCGCCCAGATGAAGGTCCAGACCATCGGCCATGACAAGGTGAACCAGCTGCGCCATGTGCGCTTCTTCGGCGACATCCACGGCATGGTGGAGCATATGCGCAAGCACGCCGACATTCTGCGGCCCAAGTTTGAGCTGGTCCACAACGCCCTGGAAACCGAGCTGGGCGGCCTGGGCATCGGCATCTGGACCAACCCCAAGGGCGGCTACTTCGTGTCCTTCGACTCCCTGGACGGCTGCGCCAAGGAGATCGTCTCCCGCTGCAAGAAGGCAGGCCTGGTGCTCACCGGCGCCGGTGCCACCTATCCCTACGGCAAAGACCCCCACGACAGCAACATCCGCATTGCCCCCTCCTTCCCCAACTGCGACGACCTGGCAATGGCCATGAAGGTCTTCACCTGTGTGGTCAAGCTGGTCAGCGTCAAGAAATACCTGGCCGATATGGACGCCGCCGAGCAGCACGCATAAGATTCTGCCCTCTTTCCCCCCGGGATGCCATCCGCACCCCGGGGGATTTTGTGCTCAAAAAAAACAGGTTGCACCCAGGGCGGAAATGATGTATTCTATCAGAGAGAAACCGCTGTCCGCCGTGGACAGCACAGAATACAGGAGGAATGGAATTATGAATGAACGCTGGGATTTGACCCCGATCTATACAGGCCTGGAGGCCCCGGAGTTTGCGGCCGACCTGGAGAAGCTGGACGAAACCGTAAAGTCCCTGGAAGCCTTTGCAAAAAAGCTGCCCCGGCAGGACCATAAGGCTGCCCTGCCGGAGGCTCTGGACCTGGAGGAGCAGCTGGTAAAGCTTGTGAACAAGCTGGCCGGCTATGCCAGCCTGGAACAGTCCGCAGACACGAGAAACAGCGCCGCCATGTCCGCCATGGGCAGAGTCATCGCCCTGGATGCGGCCTCTGCCGCCCCTCTGGCCGCCATCAAAGAATGGATCGGCTCTCTGGAGGACCTGGACGCGCTGACGGAACAAGACCCGGTCCTGAAGGACTATGCCTACCTGCTGCAGCGGATTCAGAAGGACAAGGTCCACCAGCTGCCCGGCATTGGCGAAGAGGTGGTGGCCAAGCTCTCCCAGAGCGACGCCTGGGCGGATATGCACCAGCACCTCACCAGCACCGTGGCCGTGCACTACCGGGGAGAGACCACCAATCTCTCCGCCATCCGGAACCTGGCCTATTCCGACGATCCTTCCGTCCGGAAGGACGCCTACGAGGCAGAGCTTGCCTGCTACGACGCCATCAAAGACCCCGTGGCCTTCGCCCTGAACTCTCTGAAGCTGAAAACCATCACCATGTCCCAGCTCCGGGGCTATGCATCCCCGCTGGACATGGTTCTGGAAAACTGCGACATGCGCCGGGAAACCCTGGACGCCATGTTTGCCGCCATGGACGCGTATCTTCCCAAATTCTGGCAGTACCTCAAGGCCAAGGGAAAGCTCCTGGGCCACGAGAACGGCCTGCCCTGGTACGACCTGTTCGCCCCGGTGGGCAAGTCCTCCCGGACCTTTACAACACAGCAGGCCAAGGACTATCTGGTGGAGCTGTTCTCCCGGTTTGATGAAGCGGAAGCGCAGATGATTGCCCGGGCCTTCGACAACGCCTGGATCGATTTCTTCCCCAGAGACGGCAAGGCTGGCGGCGCTTTCTGCGCCGGTGTGGAATCCTTAGGCGAAAGCCGGATTCTGACCAACTTCGACGGCCAGATGGGCGACGTGGTGACCCTGGCCCACGAGCTGGGCCACGCCTTCCACAATGAGAACATCCGCGCCCACCGCCCCCTGAACAAGGACTACTCCATGCCCGTGGCCGAGACCGCCTCCACCTTCAATGAGTGCGTGGTCATGGCTGCCGCCATTGGCGACGCGGCAGATGACGCGGAGAAGCTGGCTCTGATTGAATCCCAGCTGTCCGATGCCACCCAGGTCATCTGCGACATCTATTCCCGGTTCCGCTTCGAGCGGGAGGTCTTCCAGCGCCGGGAGCAGGAGTTCCTGAACAGCGATACCCTGTGCGACATCATGCTCCGCGCCCAGAAGGCCTCCTACGGCGACGGACTGGACGAAACCGTCCTGCACCCCTATATGTGGGTCTGCAAGAGCCACTACTACGGCTCCACCTATTATAACTTCCCCTATGCCTTCGGTGCGCTGTTCGCCCGGGGCCTGTACGCCCAGTACGAAAAGGAGGGCGCTGCCTTCGTGCCCAAGTACAAGCAGCTGCTCTACACCACCACCGTCGCCTCCGCCGAGGACACCGCCAAGGTCGCGGGCATTGACCTGACAGATAAAAACTTCTGGCGCGGCGCCCTGGACATCATCGCAAAGCAGATCGATACCTTCTGCGCACTGGTGGAAAAGGCGTAAAAAAGGGGGCTGTTAGAAAACGCTCTGTCATTGCGAACCAGCGCGCACGCTGGTGTGGCAATCCCCCGGATTTTCAAACATCTTGGTAGTAAAACCAGTCTGTTACCATTCAACCGGGGGGCTGCCACACCAGTGACATCGGTCACTGGTTCGCAGCGACATACTTTTCTAACAGCCCCTAAAGGAGATTCCACCGCTGTGCGCCGAATTCAGGAAGGGCAAAAGACCCATATTTTGACAGTTTTCACAAACTTCCGAAAGTAATATTGAAATTCCCTGCGGCCGGTGCTAGAATATGCGCAGTAGTTAGCATATGCTGACTGCTTAGAAATATATTGGAGGTATTTCCCATGAATATGAAGAAGCTCGGTTCCTTTGCCGCCGGTGTTCTGTTCGGCACCGCCGGTTTGAAGATTCTTGGCAGCGAGGATGCCAAAAAGGTCTATGCCCACACCACCGCCGCCGTGCTGCGGGCCAAGGACTGCGTCATGAAGGCCGTCACCACCGTCCGGGAAGGCGCCCAGGATATCTACGCCGATGCCCAGGACATCAACGAAATCCGCGCACAGAAGGATGCCGTCATTGAGGACGCTCCCATGGAGGCCGCTCCCGCCGAGGCAGCGGAATAAAGCCCAAACAGCAGCCGTGTCATTGCCCAGCGCAATGGCACGGTTTTTGGAGAACAGAATATGAAGTGCAGTATTTTACATGAATCCAGAGGCCGGATGCGCGTCCATCTCCACTGCGGACGGATGAGCCTGCATCAGGCGGATGTGCTGGAATATTATCTGAAAAATGTGCCGGATGTTCTGGACGTGACGGTCTACGACCGCACCCAGGACGCAGTGGTCCGCTATGAAGGAAGCCGCAGCGCAGTGGTTGCCGCTCTGGCAGCCTTTGCCTTTGCCCGGGCTGAGGCCATGGACCTGGTGCCGGACCACACCTCCCGGGCTCTGAACCGGGAATTTGAGGAAAAGCTCACCATGACGGTTTGCCGCCGGGCCTTTTCCAAACTCTTCCTGCCCCTGCCGGTGATGGCGGCCATTGCGGCGGTGAAATCCCTGAAATACATCAAAGAGGGCCTGTCCGCCCTGCTCCACGGCAAGCTCAGCGTTGCCGTGCTGGATGCCACAGCCGTGACCGTTTCCATGGTCCGGGGGGATTTCAATACCGCCGGGTCTGTCATGTTCATGCTCCGGCTGGGCGAGATCCTGGAGGAGTGGACGCACAAAAAATCCGTAGCCGATCTGGCCGGGGCCATGTCCTTGCAGGTGGAATCCGTGTGGATGCAGTCGGATGGAGCCGAGGTGCTGGTGCCCGTGGGGCAGGTGCAGGTTGGAGACCGGATCATCGTCCGCACCGGCAGCCTGATTCCCCTGGACGGCAAGGTGATCTCCGGCGAGGCCATGGTAAACCAGGCCTCCATGACCGGTGAATCCCAGCCCGTGCCCAAGAAGGCCGGCAGCTTCGTCTATGCGGGCACCGTAGCCGAAGAGGGCGAATGCGTCATCCGGGTGGAGAAGGCCCAGGGCAGCGGACGGTACGACCGAATCGTGAAAATGATCGAGGATTCCGAAAAGCTCAAGTCCTCCGCAGAGGCCAGCGCCTCCCATCTGGCGGACAAGCTGGTGCCCTATACCCTGGGCGGTACGGCCCTGACCTATCTGATCACCCGGAATATCACCAAGACCCTGTCCGTGCTCATGGTGGACTTCTCCTGTGCCCTGAAGCTGGCTATGCCCATTGCGGTGCTGTCCGCCATGCGGGAAAGCGCCCAGTACCACATCTCCGTCAAGGGCGGCAAATTCCTGGAGAACATGGCCAAGGCGGATACCGTCGTCTTTGACAAGACCGGCACCCTGACCCACGCCACCCCCACGGTTGCCCAGATCGTCCCCTTCGGCGGGCACTCCGAGACGGAGATGCTGCGCCTGGCCGCCTGCCTGGAGGAGCACTACCCCCACTCCATTGCCAATGCCGTGGTGGAGGAGGCCAAGCGCAGAGGACTGGACCACCAGGAGTACCACTCCCAGGTACAGTACATCGTGGCCCACGGCATTTCCAGCATGGTGGATGGGGAAAAGGTCATCATCGGCAGCGCCCACTTTGTCTTTGAGGACGAAAAGTGCGTCATTCCCGATGGCGAGCAGGAAAAATACGAGCAGCTTGACCCCAGCTATTCCCACCTGTACCTGTGCATCGGCGGCACCCTGGCCGCAGTGCTCTGCATTTGTGACCCTCTCCGGGCGGAAGCGGCGCAAGCGGTCCGGGCGCTCCATGACTGCGGCATTTCCAATGTGGTCATGATGACCGGCGACAACCGCAGAACGGCCCAGGCCGTGGCGAAAGCCGTAGGGGTGGATGAGGTCCATGCCGAGGTGCTGCCGGAGGACAAGGCCGCCTTCATCCGGCAGGCCCGGGAAAAAGGCCATACGGTCATCATGGTTGGCGACGGTGTCAACGACTCCCCTGCCCTTTCCGAGGCGGACGTGGGCATTGCCATTTCCACCGGCGCGGCCATTGCCCAGGAGATCGCGGACATCACCGTCTCCTCGGAGGATCTGATGGCCCTGGTCACCCTGCGGCAGCTGAGTTGCGCGCTGATGGCGAGAATTCACCGGAACTACCGGTTCATCATCGGCTTCAATTGCAGCCTGATCGGTCTGGGTCTCATCGGCATCCTGCCCCCCACCACCAGCGCCCTGCTGCACAATATGTCCACCCTTGGCATCAGCATGAAGAGCATGACGAATCTGCTGTAAGCATACCGAAAAAAGCATCCCCGCATTCCGGGCACGGCGCTGTGCTCCGAAATGCGGGGATGTTTTATGCTTCCGTGCACCGCACCGTGACCCGGCTTTTGCCGCCGACGGTGCAGGTGAAGAGGGTCAGATCATACTCGCCGGAGAGCATGCCCTCCACGTCCTCCGGGGCCAAGGTCTCCAGGGCGGCGACCCGGTAATGGGTCACGTGGCCGTCCATATCCGTAAAGCACACGGTGTCCCCGGGCTGCAGATCGCCGATGCGGCCGAAGTGCTGGGGGTAATTGTGGGCCGCCAGGACCAGATCCTTTGAATAGGTACTGCCGGCAAACCGGCCGGGGGCCACCCGGAAGCCCTCATAGCTCCATTGGCTCTGAATGGGCAGGGTCAGCTCCAGCGAGGGGATGCTGAGATAGCCAATATAGTCCCAGCCATTGACGGTCTGGGTAGGCATCTCCGGCACCGGGGCGGTGGGCTCCGTCTCCGGGGCCAGGGTCTGCGGAGGCATGGCCGTCGCCTCCTGGGCGTTGGCATAGACCACGGGCAAGAGCTCCTCCAGCACCGCCCCGGCCTCCCGGCCGCTCTCGGTGGACCGGTGCAGATTGCTGCCCACAAAGCCCAGGGCTCCCAGAATGCACAGAGCCCCCGCAATGGCAGTGACCCGGCGGATGCGCTTCCGGGTCATGACGGCCCCGCAGACGAGGCCCAGGCCAAACAGGCCCAGTACGCAGACACCCTGCCAGTCCTGCCCCGTCTGGGGCAGCCGGGATGGCTTGCCGGGAACCCGGGACGGGGCGGTGGTTGGCGGAGCCGGAGGCTGACGCTTTTGCAGCTTGGGATAAACCTCCACCGCCTCCAGCGCTGCCCCGGTCTCCGGGTCTTGGCCCGGAAGGGCCGCCAGGAAGGGCTGGGCCGTATAGTCGGTTTTCTCATCCCGGGGGACTGCCAGGTAGGCCCCTGCCTCCAGGCCAGAGAACAGGGCATCCCCCTGGGTGTCCGTCTTTCGGGTGTCCAGGGGCTCCCGGTCCCTGGCAAGCTCTGCCAGGGTATCCGCCAGGGCATCCCAGGACTCCGGAAGCACACTGTCGGAGCCAAACCCCTCCGCCGGGACGAAGCGGCCCCGGTTATCCAGGCTGCCCGCCCGGTATAAATCCAGCTCCATGCCCGCCACGGCACGCTGCTCATACCGGCAGTGCACCGCCAGGCTGTAGGGGCTCCCGGCAGCAGCCGCCAGGGGCAGCACCAGCAGCAGGAGGCTACAGAATATCCGTCGTATCCAGGTTCTCTTCTTCATCGGATTCTCCTTCCGAGGGGTGCTTTCTGCCGGTGTGCAGCAGCACCGCGAAAAAGATGATCAGCACCGGCAGCGCCATCAGGGGGGCCGCCAGCATGGGCTCGATCTGAATGGCATCGGAGGTCAGGCGCACATTGGCCGCCTCCGGTGTATTGGGCACCCGGTGGCCCCGGACCAGAAGCCTATGGGTATTGATGCCATAGGGGGTGCAGGTCACCAGAGTGCACAGGTCCTTCCCGGACTCGATCTGCAGCGCGTCCACCTCGGTGGGCTCTACAATGAGGATCTGGTCCACCTCGTAGGTCAGCACCTCGTCCAGCACCCGGATGGAGAAGGTGTCCCCCTCCACGATCTTGTCCAGATTGGTAAACAGCTTGGCGCTGGGCAGGCCCCTGTGGCCGGAGAGCACGCAGTGGGTGCCCTCGCCGCCTACGGGCAGGCTGGTCCAGTCCACATGGCCCACGGCGATCTGCAAAACGGATTCGGCGGTGCCGTGGTAGATGGGCAGGGACACATTGATATTGGGGATCTCGATATAGCCCATAATGCCCGTGCCGCTGAGGTTCAGAAGCTCTTCATATTGCTCCTGCTGCTCCTCCGTCAGGGTGAAGCTGTTCACCCGGTCTAAAAGGGTGCGGTTGTAGTCCACCGCCTGCTTCCACAGGTCCTTATACCGGTCCTTGTCCAGGGCGTTGACCTGCTCGGCGTATTCCGAAACGGCCCGGCTGGCGTGGAGGGAATTCCAATAGTCGCTGACGGTGGGGTACAGCAGCAAGGACAGCCCTGCCAGAAAAATCAGCACCAGGACAATATTGGTCAGCTTCCCGGACGTTTTCTTTTTCATGCAGAGCTCTCCTTTCTGCTGTGGTTTTACCTTGTTTCCCCACGCCCCTGCGCAGGGGGCGTGGGGAAATGAAAGGGGGAAAGAAATGGGTCTTTGTTATGCGGCCATGCGCTTCTTGGTGACCAGCAGGATCACAGCGCCCAGGGCCATGGCGGAGCCCAGGACATAGAAGACGGTGGTGCCGATGCCGCCGGTGGAGGGCAGCTCGGCGCCGGTCTGGTTCAGAATGCCAACCTCGGTTGCGCCTTCTGTAACGGAGGCTCCGTCAACAACTTCGCTGATATTATAAGCAATTGTGGTGCCGGTATCTCCATAGGTTCCAGTAATCGCGACCTTCACATCGTTTGCCAGTTTGTTGTAGCCTGCGGGTGCTTCGGTCTCCCTGAGATAATAGGTTGCCGCGTCCAGGCCCTTTACAGAGAACTTACCAGCTTCCGGTGTGGTAATCACAGTAGCATCTTTATCATCCGTCGTCCAGCCTTTTACCATCAGTTCACTATTCAGAATCGCATATTCGTTGTTGCCCTGTGCATTTTTCCGGTAGAGCACAAATTTCGCATCTTTCAGAGGATTGTTGTCTGCATCATGCTTGAAGGCATCCAGCTGCAGGGAATAGGTCTTCGTGGTATCCCATTCGGTTCCCGTCTTGTCGCTGTAAACCAGCTTTGCTTTGTTCGTATTAGCCTCCGTCTTAACAACAGCCTTCTCATTCAGCGTTGCGGAGTAAGTCACAAGGATTTCATCGTTTGCTTTCAGCGCATGGCTCTTGATTATCTTTCCGTCTGTATCCGTATCATCCGTGAAGACGATATGGAATGTGCAGCCGTCATCTAGGCCGGTGGTCACCAGAGTGTAATTTTCCGTTCCCGTCAGAGTCGCACCATTCAATGTAACCACAACAGAAGTGCTATCAAATGTAAGGCCTTCGCTCATGGCATCGTGAATCACATATTTGACGGGGTTGCCGTCATTGACCGTGACCTGGATTTTGAAATTGACGGTGTCGCCCACTGCGGCATCGTTCACTTCTTTGCCATTGCCATCTTCCGTGATTTCCTTGATCAGAATAGAGTCACTGTTCTTTTCCTTAATCAACACATCAGGCATTGTGGTATCCAAAGAACAGGTAGCGCCCAAACCGGACTTTACAAGATAGTAGCCCAAGTCAAGGCCAGAAAATGTAACCTTGCTGTCATTCGCAGTTTTGGTATCAACCACTACAATGCCGTTTGCTGCATATTCAATTGCATCCTTCGCAAAATCCGCTGCACGTGCGTTTTCCTTCCAGGTGACATAGCCCTGGTCGTCGATATTAACATAGTTCAGGCCTTTTTGAGGGGCTACAAAGAAGCCGCTCCAATTTGCATTCACCTTGTAGTTCAGTGCAGAATAGTCACCATTGTGGCTATCCATATCAAAAATTCGGTAAATGGAATACTCCTTGCCGTCAACGGCATTGTCAATGGTGATGCTGCCGGGCTTTGCATCCTCTGCGAACGCCGTCGCGCACAGTCCCAGGGTCAGGACCAGGGCCAGAAGCAGAGCAAAAAACTGTCTCGTATGTTTCATTGTGTTTTCCTTCCTTTTCCTTTGTAAATTTTGTTTTTCGCGATCTTGGGGGAAACTACGCTGCCCTCCTTTTCCGGGAGATGCACGCTCCGGCGAGGGCCAGAGCCATTAAGAAAACGCCGGGGAGAATGTATACCGTCATTCCGGGGCCGCCGGTGTCCGGGAGCTTGCCGCCATAGCGGTTGTTGAAGGTCACGGAATAGGCGTTTGGCAATTGGTCCTGGCAGGCTTCATCGGAATAATAGGTCGCCTTGGCCAGAAGGCTTCCGCCCGAAGCCGTCACCGTTACCTTGGCATAGTAGACGGTGCTGTCAAACATGATTCCCGGGTGGGTTGCCGACTCGTTCCGTTCCTGAATCTTATAGAGATACTCACCGGGTGACTGATAGATGATTTCCTTGAAATTGACCTCCGAGAGCGCATTGTTTACGCTCTGAACAGGGGTCTCGAACCAGCCGCCTTCCCCATTCTTTTCGTAAAGGTCAAAGGTGAAGGTCGTGTTCGGCAGGGTCTGGTCTGTGATCTGCTTGCCGTTTAAGAGCTTGACCGCCTGCAGATTGTTGGTGGTCATGGGCATTCTCTGGCCGCTGTAGGCCCACATATGGCCCTCGGTACTGTTTGCTGTCAGGCTGTCTGCAATCACACAGCCGTTGAAATAACCGCCGCTCAGGTCCACATGGGCATAGGGTGCCACAATGTGGCCCGTCACCGCATTCCCGTTGACGGTGGCTGCATCCGGGCACAGGAAGACGATGCCGCTCTGCTGGCCGGATTCGATGCTGTCCGGCTGCTTGCCGTCCAACCATACCGTGGGGATATTTACCGTTTCCCCCCGGAGGATGATGGTCGTATCCAGACCGGCTGTAACGTTCAGCAGGTTCAGGTCTTGTCCCCGCGCAAACGTTCCCGCCGGGAATTCATAGCAGCCTCCCGCAGGCAGTGTTTTGCCCTTGTCGTCTGTGCCAAGCTCTGCCATTGTGCCGCTGATTCCCTGCATCTCCGACAATATCTGGGCCTTTGCCGCGGCAAAATCCACATATCGCTCTGCATACCAGTAGTTTCCGGTATCCCGGCCGCCGTTGACACCGTCATTTACGCCGATTCCGGTTGGATACATTTCCTTCCCCAGATATACGGGCAGGTCCGGCTGGGCCGTAATGATCGTATTGACTTTCGTAGTTCCAATGTAGCTTGGTGCACCGTGGGGGGCTCCGTACGTGTTTCCGTAGGACAGACCGCCCAGGCCGTTCAGTGTTACGGTTCCGCCTGCAACGACAGGTCCAACCACATGGCTGCCGGTGTAATCATTCTGCACAAACACATTGTACTTTCTGAGGATATAGCCGATGGAGTAGGAGGCTCCCGGCCAGTCCAGATAGGACTCCGTCAGCGGCTCCCAATGGTCGATTAGGAACTCTGCCGGGGCGGTGATCTGGTTCCCCGTTGTCAGTGTCTTTTTGTCCTCGGACAGCTTTACATTTTGCCAGCTGTCCCATTCCGCCAACGCACCATCCACATGGTGATAGATCTTAGGGTTCTCGCTTTCCGTCATAGGCGATGCGGCGTCCACAGTAAAGGTAAGCTCTCCACAAGTATATGGCATACCATCGGCAGTCAGAATTTCGACTTTGATACCTTTATCTACCACAACTCTGCCATGGTCCATTTTCACAGGCTCCGTATCTGAGGCGGTGACTTGCAGCCTATAGCCCTCCATGCCGGTTGTCCAGGTTGTGGTATCTACCGTCACTGTCAAATCCCCGACTGTTACCGTGCCAATGTAACCGCCGCCGGTCTTGGGGACCAATGTCCCGTCCTCCGTTTCCAGAGTCTCCACCGCCGCCGCTGCCTCCAGCAGGGCTTGCAAGGCCTCCAGGGAATCGATTTTCTCCGCCTCCGGGTCTGCCTCCATTTCCGCCAACCCCTCCAGGATCTCCTCCGGGGTCAGGCCGAAGCGCTCCAGCAGTTCATCCAGGGCGGCTGCGTTCTCCTCCGTCTCGATGCCAAGCCGCTGCCGCAGCTCTTCCAGCGGTGTGAGGGGCTCCTGCTCCGCCGCTTCCGTCTGCCCGGGCTCCTGCTGCACCCGGCAGATATCCGTATGGATGTGCTCCGGGATGGTGCAGATCAGGTCCTCCCCATCGTAGCAGCCCTCCCCATGGGTGTGCTCTGCCATGCCGCAGCACAGCTCCGGCGCCAGGGTATAGGCGGGGGTCGGCTCCGGGATGGGGCAGCAGTCGTCCGTGTGGGTATGCTCAGGGATCGTACAGGTCAAAACCGGGTAGCTCACCGGCTCCCCATAGCAGTCTTCCGAATGGACGTGCTCCTGCGTCTGGCAGAGGAGATTCCCCTCTGCATCGTAGCAGTCGTCATTGTGCGCGTGCTCCTCCAGGGTGCACACCAGCGGGGCCGGGCCGATCTGCTGGGTGTAGCATTCCTCGGTATGGGTATGGGCCTCCAGGCCGCATTCCGGCTGGTCCGACAGGGTAATGGCCGGGCGCATGAGCACCCATCCGGCCCCCAGGGTCACGAGGGCGCACAGGATGCATACAATATTTCTGCGGCGAAGAGCCGCTTTTCGTTTCTGAACATAGGTTCCCAAGTCCCGCAAAGTCGCCGCACCTCTTTTCCAAAAGTGAAACTAAAAGAATGGTTTATCCGATCAGGCCAAAGTCCGACAGCGGCCAGATGCAAAAGGCGATGCGCCCCACGATCTGTTCCCCGGCCACACAGCCAACCGCCGTATTCCGGGAGTCCACGGAAATTTTCCGGTTGTCTCCCACCAGGAACCACCGCCCGTCGCTCACCTGATAGGGCAGGCTGATATTGGTATCGCCGAAGGCCTTCTCCGTCAGGTAGGGCTCCTCCAGCAAAGTGCCATTGACATACAGGTTGCCGCTCTCATCCAGGTCCACCCAGTCGGAAGGTCCCGCCACGCAGCGCTTCACCAGCAGCTTATTGCCATGGTAAAAGGCGATGACGTCGCCCTCGGAAAAGCGGCTGCTCTTGACGGCCACCACAATCTGCCCATCCCGCAGGGTGGGGGACATGGAGCTGCCGTGGATCTCCAGCACCGGGAACCACAGCGTTGCCGCCAGGACGCCGATGGCCGCCGCAGCCAGCAGGGCCGTCAGGGTACTGGCCAGGGTGCGCCGATACCGGCGGCGGTAGCGCAGGCGCTTCCGCTCGGCCTTCACCTGGTCCAGGGAGGGTACCTCGGCATTGCAGTTTCTCTGCCGCATCACGGTTCCTCCTTCGATTCCTTGGAAATGCCCAGGGAGGTCAGATAGATGTCCGCCGCCCTCTGGGCCGCTTCCAGCACGCCGGAGACGGCCAGGGCCGCCTCTGCCAGGGAGCCGGCCTTCTCCACCCGGAGCTGCCGGGTTTCCAGCTCTGCCCGGAGCGCTGCGTTCTCCTTTTGCAGCTGCTCCTGCCGGAGCTGCAGGGTATAGATGATGTCGATCAGCTCTTCCCTGCGCAGATGCCGCAGCTGACGGTCTGTCATAGAACCATCCCTCCTTAATATAGGATACATCATACACGGCATTTTCCATTTGATATCTACCGTTCGATTACTAATTCTAGCGAGAATGAAAATTTTTTCAACAGCTTGCGCCCACTTGGGCAAAGGGAAGCAAAAGAAGGCAACTGTCTTCAAAATGTCGAAAAAGCTGGCTGAACTATGCGCAATTTTTACGCGTTACAGTCTCATAGCATAAAAATGGTTTTGTCAACTCCTACAAATATCCTTTGCTTTCATCCCAAAAAAGTGGTTATTATTTCGCCGGTATTCGCGTATTTTTGCATAGAAGGAAGCCTTTTCCCTTTTCCCCCTCAGGGAAGTTTTTTCTCTATCTTATTTTTCTCTTTCATGCTATAATAGCCCCAGTATCCTAAAAACAGAATCAAAGAAAAGGAGAACCCCATGCAGACAGAATTGCTGCGGCTGAGAACCGCGAATATCGGGCAGACCTGCGCCGGCTTCCGGCTGGTGAAAAAGGAATATGTGCCCTCCAAGCACGCCGATCTCTACACCCTGCGCCACGAGAAGACCCAGGCGGAGCTGCTGTATTTTGACCGGGCGGACGAGAACAAGACCTTCGCCATTGCCTTCAAGACCCTGCCGGAGGACGACACCGGCGTTTTCCACATTCTCGAGCACAGCGTGCTCAACGGCTCCAGGCGCTTCCCTGTCCGGGAGCCCTTCGTGAATCTGCTGCAAAGCTCCATGCAGACCTTCCTGAACGCCATGACCTACCCGGACAAGACGGTGTACCCCGTAAGCAGCCGCAACGACCGGGATTTCCACAACCTGATGGAGGTCTACCTGGACGCGGTGTTCTGCCCCGCCATCTACGAAAAGCCCCAGATCTTCATGCAGGAGGGCTGGCACTACGAATTCGACAGTGCAGAGGCCCAGCCCTACTACAACGGCGTTGTGTACAGCGAGATGAAGGGCGCGTTTTCCAGCGTGGATGAGTTGATGGAGACGGAATCCATGCGGCTGCTGTTCCCGGACAACTGCTATGGCTTCGTCAGCGGCGGCCACCCGGAGAGCATCCCCAAGCTGACCTACGAGCAGTTCATTGCCAACCACAAGCGGTTCTATCACCCCTCCAATTCCCGGATCTTCCTGGACGGCAAAATGGACATCGACGAAATTCTGCACTACATAGACGCAGAATACCTGTGCAAATACGACTACCGCGCCCCGGACTTTGACTTTACCCCCCAGCAGCCCACAGCCGCGGAAAAAACCGTCTCCTACTGCGTCAAGCCCGGAGAGGACGCCAAGGCCCACTTGGTCTTCTCCAAGGTGCTCTGCCGCCACGACGAGCCGGAAAAGGTCATTGCCGCCAAGGTGCTGGCAAAATACCTGACGGGCTCCAACGAGGCCCCCCTGAAGCGGGCCTTCCTGGAAAAGGGCCTGTGCCAGGACGTTTCCCTGTCCGTGACCGACGGCGTTTTCCAGCCCTTTGTCACACTGAGCATCCGCAACACCCGGCAGGAGCAATTCGCCGAGGCCGAGAAGTGCCTGAGCGGCACCGTCCGGGAGATCCTCGCCAAGGGTCTGGACAGGGAAGCCCTGCTGGCGGAATTGGAGCGGATGGCCTTCTCCAGCCGGGAGATTGAGGAGCCCTACGGCCTGATCCTGGGGCTGACGGCCCTGGACGGCTGGCTCTACGGTGACGACCCCCTGACCTATATCGAAACCGCCGGAATTTACGACGCGCTGCGCCGGAAGGTGGACGGCAGCTACTTTGCAGACCTGCTGGCGGAGCTGCTGGGCGATGGGGCCAAGCTCTGCAAGGTCTATCTGCTGCCCTCTGAGACCAAGGCCCAGGAGGACCAGGCCGCCGAGCAGGCCCGGCTGGAAGCCGACATTGCCCACTGGGACGCTGCCGCCCGGGAGAAGGCCTATGCGGCATTTAAAGCCATGGGCGACTGGCAGAAAGCTCCGGATTCCCCCGAGGCCCTGGCCGCTCTGCCCACGCTGTCCCTTTCCGATGTGGCCGAGGATGTGCCCGAAACCCCGGTGAAGCTGGAAAAAGATGGGCTTTTGCAGGTGCAGACCGAATCCAACGGCATTACGTACCTGAAGCTCTTCTTCGATGTGTCCGATTTGGATTTGGAGCAGCTGCGGCTGCTGAATGTGCTCTCCGACTGCTTCGGCAAGCTGCACACGGCCCATACCTCTGCCCAGGACCTGCAAACCCGCATCAAGGCCAACCTGGGCCACCTGTCCGCAGGAATCGAGCGCATCGCCCCGCCGAAGCAGCTGGATGTGTGCAAGCCCTATCTGGTGGTCTCCGCCGCCATGCTGGAGGAGAACGCCCCCAAGGCCCTGGCCCTGCTGACCGAACTGCTGACCGAAACACGCTATGACGAGGCGGACCGCATTGCCGAGATCATCGACCAGGGCAGCTACTATTACAAGCAGGCCCTGGTCAGCAGCGGCCACATGTTCGCCATCTACAAGGCCATGGCCCCCTTCTCCAAGGACGCCGCCCTGCGGGAGTGCCTGGAGGGTGAGAGTTATGTAACCTGGCTGGAGGCCCTGTCCCGGCGCTTCCGGGACAGCGCCCTGTGCGATGCGCTGTCCGCCCTGGCGAAAAAGGCCTTTGCCGGAAACCGGCTCTTCACCGCCTATACGGGCAGGCTCGACCGCGGCCTGGTGGATACCCTCCGCGCCGCCCTGCCGGAGAGCCCTGTTGGGGCTCCCGCCCAGGTTCCCGCCTTTGAGAAAAAGCCCGCCGCCATTGAGATCGCCTCCGATGTGGGCTACAGCGCCCTGGGCGCCAACCTCTATGCCATCGGCAGCGGCTACACCGGCAGCGTCTCCGTACTGGCCTCGCTGATGACCTATGGCTACCTGTGGAACGCCGTCCGGGTTCGGGGCGGCGCCTACGGCACGGGCATGAAGGCCGGGTCTGACGGCAACGTCTGCTGCTACTCCTACCGTGACCCCAATCTGGCCTCCACCCGGGCCGCTTTCGCCGCCATGGCGGATTTCCTGGAGGACTGGCTGAGAGAGGACCAGGAGCTGGAGAGCACCATCATCGGCACCGTCAACACCACCGATCCTCTGGTAGGCCCCTCCACCGCCCTGTCGCTGGAATGCAGCCGCTACCTGCGGGGCGTTTCCCATGCCGACATTCTGCGCATCCGCCGCGAGCTTCTGCACACCACCCGGGAAGACCTGGAAGGGCTTGTAACAATGCTGCGCACCTTCCAGGACAGCGCCGTCTTCTGCGCCGTGGGCAACCGGGACGCCATTGCATTTGTGAAGGAATAAAATAAGCGTAAAAGGGCCCCCAACACCGGAAAAAGCCGGTATTGGGGGCTCTTTTATTCGTCTATGGTATGAATCTCCGGGATGACCTCCTCCAGGGCGTCCAGGACGATGCGGGCGGTGTCCAGAGAGGTGAAGGTGTTCACGCCGTTCTGGACCGCGCACTCCCGGATGGCCCGGCCGTCGTCATAGTGCTCCCGGGAGAAGATGGAGCGGGTGTTCAGGATATAGCTGACAAAGCCGGTCCGGATGGAGGTGAGAATTTCGTTGCTGCCGTCGCTGAGCTTTCGGCGCACCCGGGTACGGATGCCGTGCTTTTTCAAAAAAGCCGCCGTGCCCTCGGTGGCCTCGATGTTGAAGCCCATCTGATAGAACCGGCGGGCCAGGGGCAGGCCCTCCTCCTTGTCCTCGTCCGCCAGTGTGACGATGACCGTGCCGTATTCCTTCATCTTAATACCGGAGGCCTGCAGGGCCTTATAGAGCGCCCGGTTCAGCTTCCGGTCGTAGCCGATGGCCTCGCCGGTGGACTTCATCTCCGGGGACAGGTAGGTATCCATGCCCCCCAGCTTGGCAAAGGAGAAGGCCGGGGCCTTGACGTACCAGATGGGCTTCTCCGGAAGATGCAAGTTCCCAATTCCCTGTTGGGCAAGGGACTGGCCCAGCATGACCCTGGTGGCCATCTCCACCAGGTTTACCCCGGTGGACTTGCTCAAAAACGGCACGCTGCGGGAGGCTCTGGGGTTGACCTCGATGATGTACACATCGCCCTTCTTATCCACAATAAACTGGATGTTAAACAGGCCCTTGATGCCGATGCCCAGGCCCAGCTTTTCCGTATAGTCCGCGATCCGGTCCTTCACGGTTTGTGAAAGGCTGTAGGGCGGATACACGGAGATGGAGTCGCCGGAGTGAACGCCGGTGCGCTCCACCAGCTCCATAATGCCCGGGAGGAACACCTGCTCTCCGTCGCAGATGGCGTCCACCTCCACCTCCTTGCCCACGATATAGCGGTCAATGAGCACCGGGCGCTTCTCGTCGATCTCCACGGCATTGCGCAGATACCGCCGCAGCATTTCTTCATTGGCTACGATCTCCATGGCCCGGCCGCCCAAGACGAAGCTGGGCCGCACCAGCACGGGATAGCCAATGCGCTCCGCTGCCGCCACACCGGATTCAATGTCCGTCACGGCCTCGCCCTTAGGGTTGGGAATGTGCAGGGCGCGGATGAGGGCATCGAAGGCATCCCGGTTCTCTGCCTTTTCAATGGCGGCGCAGTCCGTTCCGATGATGTTCACCCCCCGGTCCGCAAGGCTCTGGGCCAGATTCACCGCCGTCTGGCCGCCCAGAGAGACGATGACCCCCTGAGGCTTCTCCAGATGGATGATGTTCATCACGTCTTCCGTGGTCAGGGGCTCAAAGTACAGCTTGTCCGCGGCGGTATAGTCTGTGGAGACGGTTTCCGGGTTGTTGTTGATGACAATGGCCTCGTAGCCCGCGCTGCGGATGGTCCGCAGGGCATGGACGGTGGAATAGTCGAACTCCACGCCCTGGCCAATGCGGATGGGGCCGGAGCCCAGGACGATGATCTTCTTCCGGTCCGTAACCACAGACTCATTCTCCTGGGCATAGGTGGAGTAGAAATAGGGCACGTAGCTCTCAAACTCGCTGGCGCAGGTATCGATCATCTTGTACACCGGGAAGAGATTTTCCCGGCAGCGCGTTTCGTAAATTTCCCGCTCCGATGTGTGCCACAGAGCGGCAATCCGCCGGTCGGAGAAGCCCAGGCACTTTGCCTGCTTCAAGTGGGGCAGGCTCCCGGGATTCTCCTCCAGCTCCTTTTCGAACTGGGTGATGTTTTTCAGCTTGCTGAGGAAGAAAATGCTGATGGCCGTGGCATCGCAGATTCTCGCCAGATCCATCCCCCGGTACAATAGCTCTCCCAGGGCATAGATACGGTCCGAGGGGCCTTTGGCCGCATAGTCCAGCAATGACACATCGGACCAGTCCGCAAATTTGGGAAGGCGCAGGGCGTAGGCCCCGTCCTCCAGGGAACGGATGGCCTTTTGCAGGCTCTCCTCCCAGCACCTGCCCACGCTCATCACCTCACCGGTGGCCTTCATCTGGGTGGACAGGAAATTGGAGGCGGTGGGGAACTTGTCAAAGGGGAACCGGGGCATTTTGGTGACCACATAGTCCAATGTGGGCTCAAAGCAGGCGGGAGTGTTGGCCAGGCGGATCTCATCCAGGTTCATACCCACGGCGATTTTGGCCGAGACCCGGGCGATGGGGTAGCCCGTGGCCTTGGAGGCCAGGGCAGAGGACCGGGATACCCTTGGATTGACCTCGATGACATAGTACCGGAAGGAATGGGGGTCAAGGGCAAACTGTACATTGCAGCCGCCCTTCACATCCAGCGCCCGGATGATTTTCAGGGCGCTGTCCCGGAGCATGTGGTATTCCTTATTGGTCAGGGTCTGGCTGGGGGCCACCACGATGGAGTCGCCGGTGTGAATGCCCACGGCATCCATGTTTTCCATATTGCACACGGTGATGGCCGTATCCGCTCCATCCCGGATGACCTCGTACTCCACCTCGTTGTAGCCCTTGATGCTCTTCTCCACCAGCACCTGGTGGACGGGAGACAGGGCCAGGGCGGTTTTCATCATGGCGCGCAGGCCATCCTCGTCGTCCGCAAAGCCGCCGCCGGTGCCGCCCAGGGTAAAGGCAGGGCGCAGAATGACGGGATAGCCGATTTCCTTCGCCGCCGCCACGGCCTCCTCCACGGAGTAGGTGATCTGAGAGGGCACCACCGGCTCGCCGATGGCTTCACACAGCTCCTTGAAAAGCTCCCGGTCCTCGGCCTTTTCGATGGATTCCACGCCGGTGCCCAGCAGCTCAATTTCGCACTCCTGCAGCACGCCCTTTTTGGCAAGCTGCATGGCAAGATTCAGCCCCGTCTGGCCGCCGATGCCGGGGACGATGGCGTCCGGCCGCTCATAGCGGCAGATACGAGCCAGATATTCCAGGGTCAGGGGCTCCATATACACCTTGTCTGCGATGGTGGTATCGGTCATGATGGTTGCCGGGTTGGAGTTGGCCAGGATCACATAGTAGCCCTCTTCCCGCAGCGCCAGGCAGGCCTGGGTACCGGCATAGTCGAATTCCGCCGCCTGGCCGATGACGATGGGGCCGGAGCCGATGACCAGGACCTTCTTGATGTCGGTTCTCTTAGGCATGGTGCTTGCCCTCCTCCATAAGTGTGATGAATTGCCGGAACAGGTATCGGCTGTCCTGGGGACCGGGGGCGCTCTCCGGGTGGTACTGGACGGAGAAGGCCCGGTCCTCTTTGCAGGCCACGCCCTCCACGGTTCCGTCCAGCAGGTTGATATGGGTAACTTCCAGAGGGGTCTTTTCCAGGCTCTCCGGAACCACGGCATAGCTGTGGTTCTGGGAGGTGATCTCAATTTTCCCCGTTTGCAGGTTCTTCACAGGGTGGTTGCCGCCCCGGTGTCCGAATTTCAGCTTGTAGGTCTCGCCGCCGTAGGCCAGGGAGAGGATCTGGTGGCCCAGGCAGATGCCGAAGATGGGCGTCTGTCCCCGCAGGGCCTTGACGGTGTCGATGACCTCCACCACATCCGTGGGGTCTCCGGGGCCGTTGGAGAGGAACACACCGTCAGGCTTCATGTACAGGATCTCCTCCACGCCGGTATTATAGGGGACCACGGTGACATTGCAGCCGAACTGATTCAAAGAGCGGATGATGTTCAGCTTCATACCGCAGTCGATAGCCACCACGTTGTATTTTGCATCCGCCGTCCGGGAATACCAGCGCTTTTTGCAGCTGACCCGGGACACCGCGTCGTGGGGCACAGGGGTGGCGGCGATGATTTCCAGAGCCTTTTCCACCGGGGTATCCGGGGCGGTGATCAGCACTCTTCGGGAGCCCAGGTCCCGGATGCTGCGGGTGAGCTTCCGGGTATCGATGCCGGAAATACCGGGGATATTGTACTCCTCCAGGGATTCGGACAGGGTCTTCACCCAGCGGAAATTGGAGGGGGTGTCGTTATAGTCATAGCAGCACAGGCCGCCGATGGAGGGGAACTTGCACTCGTAGTCGTCCTCGGCCATGCCGTAGTTGCCAATTAAGGGATAGGTCATGACCACCATCTGGTCCGTATAGCTCAGGTCGGAGACAATTTCCTGGTAGCCGGACATGGAGGTATTGAAGACGATCTCACAGACCCGGTCAATATTGCTTCCAAAGGCGCAGCCATAGTATTCGCTGCCGTCCTCCAGCACCAGCTTGCGGTTTATTTCTCTCATTTGCTTCTCCTTTCGGCTCCCAACCGGGGGCCATGCTTTCTTTTTTCAGCGCTTGCCTGTGTTGTTCTGCCGGAATCCCCCTTGCTTTTGCCCTCTTGTTTTATGCATATCAACGAACTTTTTCAAAAAAGAAAGCGCCCGTTCCCCTCGGAAAAAGAGCTTTTCCGAAGAAAACGAGCGCCTTTGCTCATTATTCCGCATTATAGCACAGAGCAAGTGGGTTGTCAAGGAAAATGGTGCAGGGAAAGCTAGGAGAGGAAATCCTCCGGGTTCATGGGCATATCCTGATAGGTGACGGAGAAGTGGACATGGGGGCCAAGGGCGGTTTCTGCCAGGGCGCTTGTCCCGACCTCGCCGATCTGCTCTCCCAGCTCCACCGTCTCCCCCACTGCCAGCTCTGGCATCTGGGCAAGGCCCGAATAGGTGGTCTCATAGCCGCCGCTGTGGCGCAGCACCAGGGTGCAGCCCATGAGATCATCCTCCTTCACCGCCGTCACGGTCCCGTCGGCCGCCGCCAGGACGGGGGTTCCCGCCTCCGCGCCGTAGTCCACGCCATTGTGCACCCGCCAGTCCCGGGTGGTCTCATTGTAGCTCAGCGCGTCCATGGAGTAGACGGCGGCCTCGCTGCCCTGAACCGGCAGGCCGGTTTTCAAAGGTTTCGAGGGGACCGTCGCCTGGGTCTGGGGCGGCTGGGTTTCCGCCCGGCTGGGGGCGGTTCCTTTTGTTGCCGGCTGCTCCGTGGCCGCCGCAGTAGTTTCACTGGCCCGGAGCACCACCTCCTGGGTTTCCAGCAGGGAGACCTGCTCCACCTTCTTTTGATTGTTCCGGTACACATAGCCCGTGATCCCGATAGCTGCCGCACACAGGACCAGGGCTATGTAGTAGCCCTTTCCTCCGATTCCGAAGGTTTTGTTATTGCGCATTTTTCAGCACCTCCGAGGCTGAGTATAGCCAGCTTTTCTCGCATTTAACCCAAAGAGGAGGGCAAAATAAGGAAAAACTTTTGTAGGTTTTTTATTGTGAAAATTTTATTGACAATGGGGGAAAATGCGATATAGTTATACTTGTCTTTTTCGACAAAAAATAAGAAAAGAAACGGGGGAGGATAATGTCCAAGGAACTCATCAGGCTCCGGGATCTTACCATGGAGTTCGACGGGGAACGCATTCTCGACGGCATCAATCTTTACATCAACGATCACGAATTTTTAACCCTGCTAGGCCCCTCCGGCTGCGGCAAAACCACCACACTGCGGATCATCGGCGGCTTTCTAACGCCCACATCCGGCACGGTGACATTTGATGGGAAAACGATCAATGATGTACCGCCCTATAAGCGGCAGATCAATACGGTATTTCAGCGATATGCGTTGTTCCCGCACTTAGACGTTTATGATAACGTGGCATTCGGTCTTAAAATCAACAAGGTTCCCAAAGCGGAAATAGACCAGCGGGTGCGGGAAATGCTGGAAATCGTCAGTCTCAAAGGTTATGAAAACCGGCGAATCGACGCCCTGTCCGGCGGCCAGCAGCAGCGTGTGGCCATTGCCCGCGCCCTGGTGAACCGCCCCAAGGTACTGCTTCTGGACGAGCCTCTGGGTGCTTTGGACTTGCGGCTGCGCAAGGACATGCAGAATGAACTGAAGCGCATCCAGCAGGCCATGGGCATTACCTTTATTTACGTGACCCACGACCAGGAAGAGGCGCTGTCCATGTCCGACACCATCGTTGTCATGGACAAGGGCCGCATCCAGCAGATCGGCAGACCCGAGGATATCTACAACGAGCCCAAGAATGCCTTTGTGGCAGACTTCATCGGCGAAAGCAACATCCTCGACGGCGTGATGCTGGAGGACTACCGGGTGCAGTTCTTTGGCCGGACCTTTGTGTGCGTAGACAAGGGCTTCGAAAAGAACGAGCCCGTGGACGTGGTCATCCGCCCCGAGGATATTGATATTGTGCAGGCTTCCGAGGGCCATCTGGTGGGAACCGTCACCGGCATCACCTTCAAGGGCCTGAACTATGACATCATTGTGGAGTTCAAGGGCTTCAAGTGGCTGATCCAGACCACGGATTACCACGCCGTCGGCTCCACCATCGGCATTCGGTTAAACCCGGAGGACATTCACATCATGCATAAGAGTGAATACTCCGGCATGTTTGGCGACTACAGCTCCTACTCCGCCGAGTATGACGAGCTGACGGAGGATGCCGGGAATGAAGAAGACTAAATCTCTGCTGCTGAGCACCCCATACCTCATCTGGATGGTGGTGTTTACTCTGATTCCCCTGGGCGTGGTTGCCTACTACGCCCTGACAGACCCCGCCACCGGGGCCTTCTCCCTGGGCAATGTGAAGAGCCTGGGCATGTATCTGCCCGTTTTGTGGAAATCCATCGGGTATTCCCTGGTGTCCGCCTTTATCTGCCTGCTGCTGGGCTATCCCGTGGCCTACTATATCGCCCACAGAAGCCCCACGGCCCAGAAGTTCCTGTATATGCTGGTGATGCTGCCCATGTGCATGAGCTTTCTGCTGCGCACCCTGGCCTGGGTAGGCCTGCTGCAGGATACGGGCATTATCAACACCCTGCTTTCCAAGCTGGGCCTGCCCCGGCTGACCCTGATCCGCACCCCCGGTGCGGTGGTCCTCGGCATGGTGTATAACTATCTGCCCTATATGATCCTGCCCCTGTACGCCACGATTCTGAAAATCGACAAGCGGCTCATTGAGGCGGCAGAGGACCTGGGCTGCACCCCTGCCCAGACCTTCGGCAAGGTGGTCCTGCCCCTGAGTATGCCGGGCATTCTCTCCGGCATGACCATGGTGTTCGTGCCCGCCGTGTCCACCTTCTACATTTCCCAGAAGCTGGGCGGCACCGACACGGTGCTCATCGGCGACGTCATCGAGCGGCAGTTCAAGCAGGGCAACAACCCCAACCTGGGCGCGGCCCTGAGCCTGGTGCTGATGGTGCTGGTGTTCGTATGCACCGGCATTATGAACCGCTTCGGCGGCGACGAGGCAGAAGGAGGCGTGGTGGTATGAAACGAACCAACAGGATCATGACCGTCCTGATCTTCATCTTCCTGTATATCCCCATGGCCGTGCTGGTGGTGGCCTCCTTCAACACCGGCAAGGACATTACGGAATTCCAGGGCTTCACCCTGCGGCAGTATGAGCGGCTTTTCCAGGACCGGAGCCTGTTAAAGCTGCTGGGCAACTCCCTGCTGGTGTCCATCCTTGCCAGCCTCATCGCCACAATTTTCGGTACGATTTCCGCCGTGGGCATTCACAACCTGAACCCCAAAATGCGCAAGGTGGCCATGGCCCTGACGGATATCCCCATGACCAACCCGGATATTGTTACCGGTGTGTCCCTGAGCTTGCTGTTCGTCTTTGTAGGCACGAAGATGCTGGGCCAGCGGAACAGCCTGACCTTCTGGACGCTGCTCATTGCCCATGTGACCTTCAATCTGCCCTACGTGATTTTAAACGTCATGCCCAAGCTCAAGCAGATGGACGCCTCTCTGACGGACGCGGCCATGGACCTGGGCTGCACCCCCTGGCAGGCCTTCTTCCGGGTGACCCTCCACGAGATCATGCCCGGCGTGGTGTCCGGCGCCATCATGGCCTTTACCATGAGCCTGGATGACTTCGTCATCAGCTATTTCGTCACCGGTCTGGATTTTGTAACACTGCCTGTGGAAATCTATTCCTACACGAAAAAGCCCATTCAGCCCAAGATCTACGCCATGTTCACATTGCTGTTCCTGCTGATCTTCGTGCTGATGACCGCCATGAACCTCATGCAGCTCTTTGCAGACCGCAAAAAAATTGCCGACCGGAAGGGGCATTAAAGGGCTGCTGCCTGGAAATACGGTTTATTTGGGACCGAAAAGCGAGCATATCCGGAGTCCGCAGGACTTAATTGACAATTGACAGTTGACAATTAAGGAATTTCCTTCGGAAATAAAAATTTTCAAATTGTCCCGTGAGGGACACAATAATTGTCAATTGTTCATTGTCAATTGTCAATTCATTTTCCCCGCAAACCCATTCTAATGATTATGCTTTCATCTAAGGAGAGAAAAAAATGAAAAAAGTAATTTCCGTCTTCCTTGTCCTTGCCACCCTGGTCTGCCTGTGCGCAGGCTGCGGGAAGAGCAGCGAAAAGGCCACCATCTACGTCTACAACTGGGGCCAGTATATCTCCGAGGGAGACGATGGCTCCATCGATGTGATCGCAGAGTTCGAGAAGAAGTACCCCAACATCAAGGTCCAGTACTCCACCTTTGATTCCAACGAGACCATGTATGCCAAGCTGAAAAACGGCGGCATCACCGTGGACGTGGTGTTCCCCTCCGACTATATGATCGGCCGGATGCGCCAGGAGGGTATGCTTCAGGAGCTGAACTACGACAACATCCCCAACGCCCAGTATATTGACGATGCCTACCGGGGCCTGGCCTTTGACCCGGAGGACAAGTTCTCCGTACCCTACACCTGGGGCACCACCGGCATCATCTACAACAGCAAGTACGTGGACGAGGCCGATGTCACCGGCTGGGAGCTGCTGTGGAATGAGAAGTACGCCGGGAAGATCCTGATGTTCGACAACTCCCGGGATGCCTTCGGCATTGCCGAGTATCTGCTGGGCTACTCCGTGAACTCCACCGACTCCGCCGAGCTCCAGGCCTGTGCCGACAAGCTGGCAGAGCAGAAGCCTGTTGTGCAGCAGTACGTCATGGACCAGATCTTCGACGCCATGGAGAACGAGGAGGCCTGGATCGCCCCCTACTACGCCGGCGACTACCTGACCATGGTGGAGGAGAACCCGGACCTCCGGTTCTTCCGCCCCGAGGACCAGGGCTACAACATCTTTGTAGACGGCATCTGCATCCCCACCTGCGCCAAGGAGAAGGAAGCCGCCGAGACCTTCATCAACTTCCTGATCGACCCCGAGATCTGCGCCCAGAACCTGGACTTCCTGGGCTACTCCGTACCGGAAACCGAGGCCAAGCAGTACCTGGATGCGGAATTGGTTGCCAATGAAGTGGCCTATCCCAGTGAGGAGCAGCTGCGCAACGCCACCTCCTTCGACTTCCTGCCCGAGGAAACCTCCCGGGAGATGGAGAGCCTGTTCATGACCGTGCGGAACGGCTAAGGTACTTTCCAAACAGAACACAAGGCCCCGACGGTGCACGCCATCGGGGCCTTGACTTTTTCTTGCTGCCGGTCTATAATAAGCATACAAGGAGATGCCCGCTGCAAACAGGCACCTCCCCGTGGTGGAAACCCGACGGTTGCCACACTACATATGGCTTACAGCACCGAGAGATTAACCCTCAGCACATGAGCCGTCTGCTAGTGACAGACGGCTCACTTCTTTTTATCGTGCAGATACAGCACGAGAGACGCAATGCTGGCAATGGAGCCCAAGGCTCCAAAGACAGGGCAGCCATTTACGGCTGCCCTGTCTATATTTTAGTTCAGATTCAGCTTTCTGGTGGTCAGGAAGTACATCAGGAAATACCCGCCCAGGATGGTCACCAGGTGCATGGCGTACATCGTTCCCACGGTCAGGCCGTTGGTCAGGACCAGGTCGGAAGCCAGGACCGTCAGGCTGATAACCATCTGCACAAATCCAATGCCGCAGTAGGCCAGCAGCGCCATGAGAATGGGGTGCTTCTTGGCGGCCATGCCGCCGATGGTCACGGCCAGCATCAGAACGATCAGCTGGCTCAGTGCGCCCAGGAGCATCATCAGGGCGGCCTGCACAGCAATGTCTCCATGGCGTGCAAACTCGCTCCATACCTCTCCCAGCTCCTCCCAGGCCCTGGGCCAGAAGTCCGCCGGGACCTCTTTCCAGGGAAGGCCCAAAGCGCAGACGCCCATGCCCAGCAGCGTCGCCGCAACCGTTGCCAGAATCACCGCCAGAATTTCCAGGACGCTGGAAAGGATGGCCGACAGCATCAGCTGGTGGCCACTCACCGGCAGGGTATAGGTCAGGTAGCCCTCCTCGGTGAACCGGCTCTTATAGAACCGCCACAGGGCATAGAATACACTGGCAGCCCAGGCAATGGCCATGGTCATCATGGCGGCCGCAGTCAAAAGCGCCAAAAGGAGCTCTACGGTTTCATACACCTGCCAATTGTGGGTCTCCGCCAGAAACAGGCCGCAGCCGATACCGCCCAGCACCAGGCCCGCAAGCAGCACCGCCAGGCACAGCAGGCCCACCACCCGGCGGCTGGCCCGCCACTCCGCTTTGATCAGTTTTCCAAACATCTGAATACCTCCCGGAACAGTTCATCCAAAGACTTGCCTGTCTCCTCCCGGGTCTCGTCGGTATTGCCCTGACGAATGACCTTTCCCTGAGACAGGAACACAAATTCATCCAGCACCCGCTCCACATCCGCGATCAGGTGGGTGGAGATGAGCACCGTGGCGCTGGGGTTATAATTGTTGATAATGGTGCTGAGAATGTAGTCCCGGGCCGCCGGGTCTACCCCGCCGATGGGCTCATCCAGCAGATAGAGCTTTGCCCGCCGGGACATGACCAACACCAGCTGGACCTTCTCCTGATTGCCCTTGGAGAGGGTCTTTAATTTTGCATTGGGGTCGATGTGCAGGACAGACAGCATTTCTTCTGCCCGGGTACGGTCAAAATCGGCATAAAAATCCTGGAAGAAGTCCAGAATTTCGCAGATGCGCTGCTGCCTGTTCAGATAGGTCTTATCCGGCAGGTAGGAGACGACCGCCTTGGTTTCCGGGCCGATTTTCCCGCCGCAGACGGTGACCTCCCCGGCGCTGGGGGTCAGCAGCCCCGCTGCGATTTTCAAAAAGGTGGTCTTGCCGCTGCCGTTGGGGCCGAGCAGGCCCACGATTTTTCCCTGGGGCAGCTCCAGCTCCAGGCCGTCCAGCGCCCGGGTGCCGCCGTAGTTCTTCACAAGGCCGGTGGCCTTTAATACTGCGTTTTCCATATTACTTCTCCTCTTCCTTCACATGAAGCATGATCTCCGCCGCCTGGGCAGGGGTAATGCCAAACACCTTGAATTTCTCCACGCACTCCCGCGCCAGGTCCTCCAGGGCCTGCTGCCGCATTGCCTCCAAAATCTTCTCCTCCTTTGTCACCGTTCGTCCGCTGGTGCCGCCGCCAATGAGCAGGCCTTCCCGCTCCAGCTCCGTCAGCGCCCGCTGCATGGTATTGGGATTCACCTGGGCCTGCATGGCCAGCTCCCGCACCGATGGCACCCGCCCCCCGGGGGGAAGCTCCCCCCGCAGGACCGCACCCCGGATATTCTCCATGATCTGCTGGTACACCGGCCTGTCGCCGGAAAATTTCCAATTCACATCTCGTGCCTCCTGTACTGCTGTATTAGTGTATTCATACAATAGCACAATAGTACAGGATTGTCAAGGGGGAATTCGGTAATTTTTACACCGGTGCCAAACAGTCTTTCCCGCGGCACCTTTTTGTCTGTCCTTGGGGCTTTGAGCTCTATTGCCAGTATCGTGTCTCTCGTACTGTACTTGTACGATAAAAAGAAGGGGCTGTTAGAAAACGCTCTGTCATTGCGAACCAGCGCGCACGCTGG
>ERZ824600.859-NODE-859-length-42974-cov-3.761714_pt1 | contig 42974 bp, 41 predicted proteins | sample MGYA00519933_ERZ824600 | MGnify/ENA primary metagenome ERZ824600 (study PRJEB31778, sample SAMEA3449178) | human gut metagenome | biome: human gut; feature: human-associated habitat; material: faeces | place: United Kingdom | collected 2010/2012 ... | reverse complement strand
TAAGCTCGGCTACACCAAGCTCGGCTTCCTCGGCGGCATGGCAGTTCCCGCAGTTGTCCGCTACGGCTACGGCTTTGTTCAGGGCGTTGACGCCGCTTCCAAGGAACTCAAAGTAAAGACCACCATGAACTACGCTTACGGCGGCAAGTTCGAAGGCGACCCCGATATCACCGCCGCCATGGATACATGGTATAACGGCGGCACCGAAATAGTATTCGCCTGCGGCGGCGGCATTTACACCTCTGCCTGCGAAGCTGCGAAGAAGGTCAACGGCAAGGTTATCGGCGTTGACGTCGACCAGAAGGACATCATCGACACTGCTTACGGTGCCGGTATGACCGTTACCTCCGCAATGAAGGGTCTTTACCCCGCAACCTATGATACCCTCAAGGATGTCATACTCAACAATAACTGGAAGGACTACTCCGGCAAGATCGAAACGCTCGGCCTTGTGAGCGAGGATGTCAGCAAGAACTATGTCCAGATTCCTTCGACCACACAGTTCAAAGACGGCAAGTTCACCATGGATGATTACAAAGCGCTTGTAAAGAAGATGCTCAACGGCGATATCAAGGTTTCCAACGATACCACGAAGCATCCCGACGTTACCGAAGTTGAAGTCAAATACTTCGATAGCATCAAATAATCGATAATCGGATTGTCCGTATGGGGGCAGGAGGTTCTCCTGCCCCTTTTTCGGAAATATCAGGCAAGGAGCGTGCACCTTATTTGGAACAGTATGCAATAGAGATGATCGGGATAACAAAACGGTTTCCGGGGATCATCGCCAACGACAATATAACCCTGCGCCTCAAAAAGGGCGAGATCCACGCTCTGCTGGGGGAAAACGGCGCGGGAAAATCCACGCTGATGAGCGTTCTTTTCGGGCTTTATCAGCCCGAGGAGGGGATTATTAAAAAGGACGGCAGGGAGGTAAAGATAACCAGCCCGAACGATGCGAACGCATTGGGGATCGGCATGGTGCACCAGCACTTCAAGCTTGTGGAATGCTTTACGGTTCTGGAAAATATCATTCTGGGCGACGAAACCTGCAAATTCGGATTTATCGAAAAAAAGCAATCGCGCGAACGCGTTATCACTCTTTCGGATAAATACGGGCTTAGTATCGATCCGGATGCGCGTATCGAGGATATTACCGTCGGTATGCAGCAGCGTACCGAGATACTCAAAATGCTTTACCGTGATAACGAAATACTTATATTCGACGAGCCTACGGCGGTACTTACCCCGCAGGAAACCTCCGAACTTATGCAGATCATGCGCAATCTTGCCGCGGAAGGGAAGTCGATACTTTTCATTACGCACAAGCTCAACGAGATCATGGCGGTCTCCGACCGTTGCTCGGTGCTGCGCAAAGGGAAATACATAGGCACGGTAAATACATCCGAAACAAACATATCCGAGCTTTCCGAGATGATGGTCGGCAGAAACGTGAACTTTTCGGTCGACAAATCGCCTGCCGTGCCGGGCGATACGGTGCTTTCGGTGCGCGATCTTACCGTCGCCTCCAAGCGGCATAAGAAAAACGCCGTAAACGGTGTTTCGTTCGATGTGCACGCGGGCGAAATCGTCTGTATCGCAGGGATCGACGGCAACGGTCAGACCGAGCTTGTTTACGGCATAACCGGGCTTGAACCGGTGTCCGGCGGGCAGGTGAGCATCTGCGGGAAGGATATCACGCATTCCTCCATACGCCGCCGCGTGAAGAACGGCGTGGGGCATATCCCGGAGGACAGGCACAAGCATGGGCTCGTGCTGGATTATTCGCTTGAAAACAATATGGTGTTGCAGCGGTATTACGAACCGGAATTCTGCAACCCGTTGGGATTTATAAAAAAGAGAAACATCAGGAAATATACCGAACGCCTTATCGGCGAATATGATATACGTTCCGGTCAGGGCGCGATAACCTCCATGCGCAGTATGTCCGGCGGCAACCAGCAGAAGGCGATAGTCGCGCGGGAGATCGACCGCGATCCGAAGCTGCTTATCGCCGTGCAGCCTACGCGCGGGCTGGATGTCGGGGCGATAGAGCACGTTCACAGGCATATCGTGCAGTGCCGCGATTCCGGGAGCGCCGTGCTGCTTGTGAGCCTGGAGCTGGATGAAGTAATGGATGTCGCCGACAGGATCCTTGTCATGTACGAGGGCAAAATTGTCGGCGAATTCGGCGCGGGCGAAGTCACGGAAAATGAACTCGGGCTTTATATGTCCGGCGCGAAGAGAAGGGAGGCACACGAATGAGCTTCAAAAACAGTATTAAAGAAGCGCTGAAATCCTTTATCGCTTCGATCGTATGCATTCTTCTCGGGCTTCTGATCGGTTATGTCGCGCTTCTTATCATAGAGCCTTCGGGCGCAAAGGATGCGATAGTCGCCGTTGTAAAGAACTTCATGAACTATTCCAGGGAAGCAACACGGCTGAGGTACTTCGGCGATACGCTTGTCAAAACCGCTCCGCTTCTGCTTTGCTCGCTTTCCATACTGTTTTCCTACAAAGCCGGGCTTTTCAATATCGGTGCCGCGGGGCAATATGTCGCGGGGACGGTCGCCTGCCTGTATTCCGCGCTTAAATGGGGCTGGGGCTGGCTGCCGTGTATGCTTTTTGCGATTTTGTGCGGCGCGCTTGTCGGTGCGTTGTCCGGCGCGCTCAAAGCCTACTGCAACGTGAACGAGGTCATTTCGGGCATAATGCTCAACTGGATATTGCTTTATTCCGCTAATATGATACTCGAAAACGTCAAGGAAGTCGGAAGCCCGTACACCGTGGCGCTCAAAGCCAGGAACTCCGGGGCGATGCTGCCCTCTCTCGGGCTTGGAAAATACTTCAACAACAATAAGTATGTCACCATAGCGATACCGCTTGCCATCGTTGTTGCCGTTGCCGTTTGGGTCGTGCTCACGAAAACCAAATTCGGGTACGAGCTGAAAGCCACCGGCTTCAACAAAAACGCCGCAAAGTATTGCGGTATGGCGGAAAAGCGCAATATCGTGCTGACACTTGCCATCGGCGGCGCGCTTGCGGGCCTGGGCGCTTCGCTCTTTTATCAGACAGGCTACGAGCAATGGGAATGCACTGTCGGTACCGTTCCGGCAATGGGCTTCAACGGTATATCCGCCGCATTCCTCGGCGGTCTCAACCCGATCGGAGCGATATTCTCCTCCTTCTTCATTCAGCATATAACCATCGGCGGTTCTCATGTCGATCTCAATGTGTATTGCTCGCAGATATCCGAGCTTATCTCGGCGATAATCATTTATCTTTGCGGGTTTGTCATGTTCATGAAATACCTCATGGATAAAGGCACGCTCCGTATCGGCGAACGCTTCGGCAGAAAAAAGAAAGGAGGGGATGAATAATGTCCCTGCTCATACAGTATACTCTGCTCTTCTCCTCGGTGCTTTTGCTTGTTGCGCTCGGCGGCTGCTTTTCCGAGCATTCCGGGGTCATCAACCTCGGCCTGGAGGGCATAATGGTTATCGGCGCACTGGGCGGCGCACTCACGATGCGCTATCTCCCGGAGGATACATCCTCCTTTGTCACCTTTGTTGCCGTTGCCGGCGCCAGCCTGCTTGCCGGTATGCTCTTTTCGGTGCTGCTTGCTGTCCCGGCGATACACCTGCGTGCCGACCAGACAATTATCGGCACCGCGATGAATATGCTTGCCACCGCCTTTGCGACCGTGCTTGTAAAGGCGATAAACACCGCCGCGAATTCCGGCGATGTCTCCTCCGAAATATTCTACGGCCCCGCAAGGAGCAAGATGCTCATCACTATCGGCGGATTCGAATTCAACTGGTTTGTGGTGCTTTCGGTCGTCGTGCTTGCGGGCGCGTGGCTCGTGCTTTATAAAACGCGCTTCGGGCTTCGGCTCATGGCTTGCGGCGAATATCCGCAGGCTGCGGCATCCGTGGGTATCAGTGTTTATAAAATGCGCTGGGCAGGCGTGCTGATCTCCGGCGCGCTGGGCGGCTTGGGCGGTATCGCCTATATCACCTGCAGCGTAAGCCGCTGGAAGTTCGAAAACGGTGTTGCCGGGTTCGGATTCCTTGCGCTTGCCGTTATGATATTCGGTCAGTGGAAGCCGCTTTATATCGGCGCCGCAACATTGCTGTACGGTATGCTTCGCGCGCTTTCGAACGTGTATTCTGGCTTCAGTCTGCTCGAATCGCTCCACCTTCCCGGCGGCGTGTATAATATGCTTCCCTATATCATTTCCATTGTCGTTCTCGCGTTTACGTCAAAACGCTCCCGCGCGCCGAAGTCGGAAGGCATTCCGTACGATAAGAGTATGCGCTGAAAGGGCGGCAAAGCGATGGAAAATGTCCTGCTTATCGGGATCGCCGGCGGCAGCGGCAGCGGGAAAACGACACTCGCGCGCCGAATTGTGGAAAATTTCGGCGACGATGTCACCGTGATACGTCATGATAATTATTACAAACGTCACGATGAACTCCCGTTCGAAAAGCGCTGCTGCCTTAATTATGACGAACCCGGCGCGTTCGACACCGAATTGCTTATCGGCGATCTGAAAGCGCTCCGGTCCGGTGCCGCGGTGGAATGCCCGGTATATGATTTTGCCGATCATAACCGGTCGGATAAAACACTTCATATCGAACCGAAGCGCGTTATAATCGTCGAAGGAATACTTATCTTTGCCGACGAACGTCTTTCGGAGCTTTTCGATATCCGCATATTTGTGGATACCGATCCGGATGTCCGCATTCTTCGCCGCGCCCTGCGCGATGTGAAGGAACGCGGAAGGAGCCTTGATTCGGTCGTGACACAGTATCTCGCGACAGTCAAGCCGATGCATGAACGCTATGTCGAACCTTCCAAGAAGCGCGCCGATATTATTGTTCCGGAAGGCGGTCATAACCGCGTTGCGACGGAAATGATAGTCGAGCGCATACGCCGTCAGCTTAATAAATGCTGAGATTTGCGCGGGCTGTAACGCTATGTTTGCAGCCCGCGGCTTTTTTTTGCTATTTACAAAGCCTGTGCGGTGTGGTAAAATAGCGTCGTGACCAGGCGAAGGAGGTAAGAAAATGAAAAACCGCGATGAAGAAAATCGGTTTTCCGAGGAAAATACATCCGGCGCGGCAATGCGCAGGACAGTCTTTATCTTTGCTCTGTGTATAACCGCGATAATCCTGCTTTCGCGCATAGATGCGATAAAATCCGCCGTCGGGTGGCTTTTCGGGATACTTTCCCCCATCCTTATCGGCGTTGTGCTTGCATATATCATCAACCCGGTGTACGTCTGGGTGGAAAAGCTTTTGCTCAAAGCCTTTGCGAAATGCAAAAGGATGAGCAATAAGTGGAGGCTTCGCCTTTCCCACGGGCTCGGCGTTGCGCTTTCGGTATCGTTTATGCTTGCGGTTATCGCTCTGCTGCTGTTTCTTATAATCCCCGAGCTGCTCGAAAGCCTCGAAAAGCTCATAAAGCTCACCCCTTCGATAATAGACAACGCTTCCGAATGGCTCAATGCACAAAAGGATTCGGATAATATATTCATGCGGAACCTTTCGGATATCGTCGCACAGGCGCTTGCCAGTATATCCGATTGGCTCAAAAACAAGGCGGCGGATGCTTTGGGCAGCGTGATAAGCAGCGTTTATTCGGTTGTAATGTTTATCTTCGATTTTCTTATTGCCATACTCGTGTGCATATACGCGCTGCTCGAAAAGAAGCAGTTTATCGCACAGAGCAAAAAAATGCTTTTTGCGCTTTATAACCCGGAAAAAGCCAATTACATACTCAGCGCCGCCCGTTACGGCAACCATATCTTCGGGCGGATCGTCTCCGGCAAGATACTCACATCGGCAATGATCGGTGTCGCAACCTATATTTTCATGCTTATCATGAAAATGCCGTATGCTCTGCTTTCGAGCGCCGTTGTCGCCGTTACGAACGTTATCCCGTTTTTCGGCCCGTTTATCGGCGGTATACCCACCTGCTTTATAATCATGCTTAATGATGTTCGACAGGGTATAATATACGGCGTATTCTGCATTGTGATCCAGCAGATCGAGGGTAACGTCATATCCCCGAAGATAGCCAAGGAAAAAACCGGCGTTTCGCAGTTCTGGGTCACTTTCGCGCTCATATCCTGCGGCGGTATCTTCGGGCTGATGGGAATGCTGTTTTCGGTTCCCGCCCTTGCGGTGCTCTTCTATTGCATCCGAATTGCCGTGGAGCGCAGGCTGCGCGAAAAGGGCTTGCCGATTCCCAGCGCGGAATATCTGAATGTCGATGCCTACGATACCGAAACCGAAAGCTTTGTTCTCCACCCGGATTCTGAACAGATCCCTGCGGAAAAAGCTCCGGAGGAGAATGCCCCCGGCTCCGGCACCGATAAGACCGAATAACAACAAAAAATACAGGCTGCGACCGGATTTCTGCCGATCGCAGCCTGCTCCTTTTTTTGCTTATACCGCTTCGGAGCTTTCCTCTGCTGCGGATGCCGCCGCGGGGGTGTCGCAGGCGTTTACCGTGTAGCCGGTCACGCCGAGAACGGTCTCGCCGTCGATCTGCAAGGCTGTCGGGCGATCAAATTCGACCTGTATTTCCTTGCCGGTGAGCACCGTGCACATTTCGGGGTGCTTTATATGCTCGCCCTTGAAAATGGACGGGAAGACGCAAAGCGTTTTCAGCTTGCCGGAGCCGAAGAACAGCATGGTGGAAACCTTTTTGTCCTCCGAAAAGCGCTTCTGATCCGGCGTGGGCATCATACCGCCGCCGTAAAACCTGCCGTTCATCGTGGGGGCAAGCCAAACCTTGTTGTAGCGGTGAGCTACCCCGTCCACCGTTATAATGGCGTTTGTGGGGTGGTAATGGAACAGCAGACCCTTTATCGCAATGGCGGTGTAGTTTACGGGCTTGCCGCTCTTTTCGCGCAGGGCATCGCCTACCTCGCAGCAATAACCGTCGATACCGTAACCGATACCGTTTATAAATCGGCTCGTTTTGCCGTTTACCGTCACCGTGGGGAGGTCTTTTATGTATTCGTCGATACATATCGGCACTGTTGCACCGTTGCCGATATCGTGCAGGAAATCATTTCCGCTTCCGGTTGCGTAATAATAGACCGAGGGGCGGTTGTCGGAATAATAGGTTTCGTTGACAAAGCGGTTAAGCGTTCCGTCGCCGCCGCAGACAACCAGCTTTTCGCCCGGTTCGAGCGAATCGAAGAGTGCCTCGTAATCGCTTATTTTTGTCATATCGACATATGTAAGCTTTGCGCCGGAAAGTATTCCGTTCAGCTTTTCCGCGTTTTCCTTGCCCTTGCCGCTTCCGGAAAGCGGATTGAAAAGTATTCTGTATGCTTCCATCTTTTACTTCCTCTTGCCTTGTCGCATTGTGTCATATTTTTTCATGTGAAGGTTAATTCAAGGTTAAGAAAAAGCGGAACCGCTTTTTGCGGCTCCGCTTTGGTGAAGCAGTGCTTATTTGCCCTTGACGAGCTTTTCGATTTCGCCAGCGAAATCGTCTTCGCGCTTTTCGATACCTTCGCCTCTTTCGTATTTGACAAAGGAAACGATCTTGATGCTGCCGCCAAGCTCTTTTGCGACCTTGTCGGTATACTTGCCGACGGTGAGCTCTTCATCCTTGACATAAGCCTGGTCGACAAGGCAGTTGTTGTCGTAAAACTTTTCGATCCTGCCGGTGACCATCTTTTCCTTGACGGCATCGGGCTTTTTGGCGAGGTTTTCGTCGTTCTGGATCTGGGTAAGGAGTATTTCCTTTTCGTTTTCGATAACGGAAGCGGGAACCGCAGTCCTGTCTACATAAGAGGGACCCATAGCGGCGATCTGCATGCAGACATTCTTTGCATATTCCTTGAATGCTTCGGAGGAAGTATCGACATCGGTGTCGAACTTCGTAATAACGCCGGCGCTGCCGCCGCCGTGGATATAGGTGCCGACGGTGCCGTCGACGATCTCGAAACGGCGGATGCTCATGTTTTCGCCGATGGTGAAGATCATATTTTTGAGCTCGGATTCGACAGTGACGTCGGTGCCGTCGAATTTGAGCGCTTTAAGTGCATCGATATCGGCGGGGTTGCCGGCGAGAACGGTGCGGAGAATGCCTTTTACGAATTCCTTGAAGGAAGCGTTCTTGGCAACAAAGTCGGTTTCGGCGTTTACTTCGATTATAGCTGCATGGCTGCCGTCGGTAAGGATATCGACAATGCCCTCTGCGGCGATCCTGTCTGCCTTTTTTGCTGCAACGGAAAGACCCTTTTCACGGAGATATTTGATAGCTTCATCGAAGTTGCCTTCGGTTTCGACAAGCGCTTTTTTGCATTCCATCATGCCGCAGCCTGTCTTCTTGCGGAGCTCCATTACGTCTTTTGCGGAAATATTAGCCATTTTGAATCCTCCTGATATTTATTGTTGATAAGTGATTATTCGGCTGCTTCGGTGCTTTCGGCGTTAGCGGTCTCTTCGGAGGAATCGGTGAGCTGTTCGCCCTGTTTGCCTTCGATGACTGCGTCGGCGAGAGTGCTTGCGATAAGCTTGATGGCGCGGATAGCGTCGTCGTTGCCGGGGATAACATAATCGACTTCATCGGGATCGCAGTTGGTATCTACGATAGCAACTATCGGAATGCCGAGCTTGCGTGCTTCGTCAACGGCGTTCTTTTCCTTCTTCGGGTCGACAATGAAAATGCAGGAGGGAAGCCCCTTCATGTTCTTGATACCGCCGAGGTTCTTTTCGAGGTCTGCCATTTCCTTCTGCATTGCGGCAACTTCCTTTTTGGGAAGAAGGTCAAAGGTGCCGTCCTCTGCCATTTTGTTGAGGTTGTTCAGCTTCTGGATAGATTTCTTAATGGTCTTGAAGTTGGTGAGCATACCGCCGAGCCAACGAACGTTGACATAGTACATTTCTGCGCGGAGTGCTTCTTCCTTGATCGCATCCTGAGCCTGCTTCTTTGTGCCGACAAAGAGGATGTTGCCGCCTTCGGCAGCTACATCGCGCACGAACATATAGGCTTCTTCGATCTTTTTAACGGTCTTCTGCAGGTCGATAATGTAGATACCGTTTCTTTCGGTGAAGATGTACTCTGCCATCTTCGGGTTCCATCTTCTTGTCTGGTGGCCGAAATGCACACCGGCTTCAAGAAGCTGCTTCATGGAAACTACGGACATGATAAACTCCTTCGGGTTATAACCCGCCACCGTGTTTGTGAATTTACCCGCCCAAAAACGCTCTCTGCGCACCCGGGGAAGGGCATACACGGTGTGTGAATTTGCGCTTTTTCACAAAAGCCTTCGTATTATATCACGTTTACGGGATAAATGCAAGTCTTTTTTGCGCGAATTTCATCCGTTCGGGCGCAAAAAAAGGGCGCGCATGAAAGCAGGCGCCCCTTTTTTCGATCGCTGCCGCGAGCCGCTGCTCCGGCACGGTCAGTTAAGATATATATTTCCGGAAATTTCGAGTGTTTCGAGCCCGAAGGAAAGAATCACGCTGTCCGTGCATAAAAACCCGTGATCGCCGATATAAAGCACGCGCATATAAGAGCTTTTGCCGCTGAGACCATCCGGAAGCGCGACTCTGCCCTTTTCGGAAAGCGTGCTTCCGTCGAAGGAGAAGAACGCCGCAAAGGATTCTCCGGTTTTATGTTCGAACGGCATTGCGATCAATCCTTTTCCGGCATTGCACAGAAGCGCTTTGTGGTTGAGCGCCGCATCGGTTGCAACGTATTCATCCAGCCAGGAATAGACGATGCTGTCAACGGCGGAAACGCTTTCCGGATCGGAAACGTCAAACATCGTCAGCTTTACCCCGTAAACTTTGCCGGAATCCGTCGCCTCGTAGCCGACACCTAACAGCAGCCCTTCGCCGTAGGATTGCATGAAGCTTGAATATCCGGTTATTTTCAGTTCGGAGAGGGTTTTGGGGGATGTCGGGTCGGAAAGATCCACTGCATAAAGCGGGTCGGTCCGGCGGAAGGTGACGACATATGCGATATCGCCGATGTATCTCACCGATTGAATATCCTCGTCTATGCCGAGATCGCCGCTTGTGCCGATCGTTTCCATATTCTCATCAAGAACATAAACGTTGCTGTGCTTTGCTGTCGTTCCGACGGCTCTGCGCGTTGTCGCGATACGCAGCCTGCCTTCGGATTCATCGAACGAGAACTGATCCTTTACCACCCCGGGGATCTCCGCCTCGCCGTTTTGTTCTATTTTGCCGTTTTCGAGCGCTATTCGGTATATGGCGGTATGTGTTTCATTGCGGTCGTAGAGGTAAATATTGCCTTCCGCGGCGAAGATATTTGCCGCAACCCCCGCAAAGGCGAGCCGGTCGGTCTCGCTGCCGGTCTCAAAATCAAGGGCAGTGATTATCGAAAAGCTTGCGCACTGCGCTTCATCCGGTATAAGAATGTTTCTGCAATCGATATCGGAGCCGTTTATCTGCGGGAGGTCGATATCAGTGTCCTCGATCTGCCCGTAAAGCGGGATGCCGTATATGGTTGCGCAGTATATTCTCCCGCCGATCTCGCGCACGGTGATATATACGCCGCTTTGCGTTCTTTCTGCAAGGAATTGGGGGGATGTGCGGTCGGAAATGTCGTAAATACGTATTATCGTTTTACTCGCATCCGCAACGGATATTACCGCAAGTCTGTCTCTGCGTACAAGTATTTCCGTCGGCACTCCTTCGCCGGTGTTTATGGCGGAAGCCGATTGCAGTTTATCGCCGCCCACGGCGGTGATGTGTATCCTGCTTGCACTTCTGTTCAGGGAGTATATATATTTCCCGTCGGTTTTTACTGTATCCGCTTCGCGTACCGCGGCATATTGCGAATTGGTTTCGGAATGGTCGGGCGCTTTGTCCGGCTCGTCTTCCGGGGTGTGCTGTGTCTCTTTTGTCAGCTTGAAGTTTTTCCCCATACCGTCCGTCGGCACGAAAAAACCGTCGTGCCGGATATCACCGTCCGCGCCGAACGCAGATTCGAAAAGCTGTTTTATATCCTCTGCGCTTTTCGCCGGCCGCAGCGAGGATGTGTGCGGTATCCGGTCATTTGCCGCGTTATCCGGCAGAAATGCCGGCGTGAAAATCGCCCCGCAGATCAGTACGGCGGAAACACACGCGGCGACCGCCGCGCGAATAAACCTCTTTCTTCCGCGGAACGCGCCCCTGCGCCTGCTTTTTTCGAGCTCCTCCATTGCTTCGGATGTTTCGGCAAGCGCCTTTTCGGACGGCTTTACCGCATCCATTGCTTTTTTGTATTCTTCTTCAAACACACAAATCATCCTTTCTCTGTTTCGCTTTCGAGTTCGAGCTTCAGCAGCTTTCTGCCGCGGAACAGCAGGGCTTTCACCGCCGATTCGCTCTTTCCCGTGGCTTCCGAAATATCCTTTACCGGCAGGTTTTCATAATAGTAAAGATGTATTGCCGTGGATATATCCTTCGGCAGCGCGGCGACGGCTTCGGTAATTCCCGTGGCGGCAACAGGCTCGGAGGTGAAATCCTTTTCCTCCGAAAAAACCACGCGCTGCTTCCAGGGCGAGGCAAAAAAGCTCCTTGTACGGTTCACCGTGACACGGATAAACCATGCCTTTTCGTGCTCCGTGTTTTCAAACTCGGGCGATCTTCTGATATAGCGCAGGAACACATCCTGCATGATATCCTCCGCATCGTGAACGTTGCCGGTGCGTAGGTAAGCGAGCCGATAAACCGTACCGGCGTTTCTTGCAAGGACCGAATCACGGTCGGCGCTGCGCAGCGTTTCACTTGCCAACGGGTTCACCGCCTTTCATTGAATAATACCTTTTGGGAGCCGTTTCGGTTACATCAAAGGAGGATTTTTTTGAAAAAAGCCCCGGTGCGGAACCGGGGCTTGTGGAAAATGCCTTGCGCTGCAAGCGCTTTTGGCTATTTGTGCCTGTTTTTTTTATCCTTTTGCACGGCTTTGATAAAAAGCACGCCGAAAAAGGATATGCCGATAAACATCACGACACAGGCGATCATAACGCCGGTGTCGGATAATGTGCCCGTCTGTGCAAGAGCGGAAAGAGTTATTCCGATATGCTTCATCAGAGCAGCGGGCCGACTTTTTTGCCCTCTTCGAGGCAGCCGAGAATGTATTCGCAGTTCATCAGGCAGCGGGGAAGATGGAAGGGACCCTTCCACATGGAACCCTTCTGGGTGTGGGAAACGGTGCCGTCCTTGTGAAGGTAGCCGTACCATTCGCCGCATTCCTTATCAGCAAAATGGCCGAAGGCATAGAAGTGAGCCTTTTCGAACCATTCGGCGTATTTTTCGTCGCCGGTTATGGAGTAAGCAAGCAGAGTGGCGATAAGCGCTTCGTTGTGGACCCACCAGAGCTTCATGTCGTGTTCGAGCTGTTCGCAGGGGCGACCCTTTACGTCGGTGAAGTATATGAAGCCGCCGTTTTCTTTATCCCAACCCCATTCGAGCGAACGGTCGAGAATGGTGAGCGCGGCTTTGAGCAGCTTTTCATCGCCGGTGTGAAGCGCCTGGTTCATAAGGAACCAGCTGTTTTCCATTGAATGACCGGGGTTGATCGTTCTGCCGGCGGGGTTGTCGATATATTCGCCGTTCGGGCCGACGGTTTCCAGCACGCAGCCGAGTTCCGGCTTGTAGTGGTATTTGATGATATCGTTTGCCATTTCATCCGCGACACGGGTGTAATATTCCGCTTTTTCGGGGTCGCACCTGCGCAGAGCCTGGGCGCCGGAAACAAGCACCATCGGGCTTGCGGCGGCGCGTTCCGCGCGGGTGGAGGCATAGCTCTTGGGAGTGATCTTGTAAGGATCGGTCGCGGGATCGCGGTATATGGAAAGCATCATTTCGAAGCATTCCTCCGCCTTGCGGAGCGCTTCCTTGTCGCCCGTCATAACGGCATATTCCGCCATGGAAAGCACATAAAAGCTTTCTGTGAAGGTGTATCTGCGCTTGCGGAGCGGCTTGCCTTCCTTTGTGAGTGTGAAATACATTCTTCCGTCGGTGTCGGCGATGTATTTGTCCATGAATTTCTTGCCGATCTCGGCGGCTTCGACCCATTCGTCGCGCTTGCCGTAAACATTGCAGAGCCTGGAAAACGTCCAGAGACATCTGCCCTGGAACCAGCCGGATTTATCGTCGTTGTAGGATCTGCCCTCGCGGTCTACACTGGTGATATATCCGCCGTTTTCGCGATCGATAAGATCGCTGTTCATCCAGAAGGGGATGACATCGTTCAAAAGCTGATCGCGGTAAAACCTGCGGTAAGAAGCGATAGTTGCCTTGTCCATTTGTGAATACCTTCCTTTTGATGGTTTCGTTGCACTTATTCTAACCTTTTTCGCCCGTAAAGTCAATAAAAATGTCTGATTTTGCCCGATACAAATTGACAAATCACCCTTCGGGTGGTATAATCGCACAGTATAGAAAGGATCGTGCGCGATATGAAGAAACTAACCCTTCTCGCCGTGCTTGTTCTGGCTTGTGTTTTGCTTGCATCCTGCAATGCGCTTCTGGACAAAGCAAAGCAGTATGTCACCGGGAACGAAGCCCCCGAAAAGCCCGCGGATTACCTTGCATCGCTCAAAAACGAGCAGTTTGCTTACGACGTATTCAAGGATCATATCTCCGTAACAAAATACCTTGCGGAATCGGTCGAAGCCGAAATCCCTTCCGAAATAGACGGAAAACCCGTTACGGAGGTCGGTTCGCTCTGCTTTTATCAGACAGAGGCAAAGGTCGTTTCCGTTATAATTCCGGAAAGCGTTACCGTTATCGCCGAAAGCGCGTTTTACTGTGCCGACAGGCTTTCCTCGATAGTCATACCCGACAGCGTGACGGAAATCGGAATGCGTGCCTTTGCGCAGTGCGAAATGCTCGAAACCGTAGTTGTCGGCTCCGGGGTGAGCAATATACCCGATTACTGCTTCAACTGCTGCGATTCGCTCAAGCAGGTCACCTTCCGGGGGCAGGTCGGTTCCTTCGGTGCACGCGCATTTTCCTATTGCAACGCGCTTGCGGAATACGAAATCCCCTCCTCTGTCAATAAAATCGGCGCGCGCGCCTTTTTCGGCTGTGCATCGCTTGAATATCTCACGTTTGTAAATGCGGAGGTCGAAATCGGTGCCGATGCCTTTTCCGGCTCCGACAAGCTTGCGCTGATCGCGCCGGAGGGCTCCGCCGTCTATAAATACTGCGAAGCAAATTCCCTGCGGTGGACAACGTCGAAATCCGTCCCCGCCGTAAAGCTCGGCATTGCCGACGAAAGCCCCGAAGAAAGCTCCGCATCCACCGAAGAAAACTAAATCCGAAAGGAAAACACATAAAATGCAGCCTATATCTCTGAATGAAATACGCAAAAAGTACCTCGAATTTTTCGAAAGCAAGGGGCATCTCTGCCTGAATTCCTTCCCGCTTGTTCCGCAGGACGATGATTCCCTTCTTCTTATAAACGCAGGCATGGCGCCGCTGAAAAAGTACTTTACGGGCGAACGTGTCCCGCCGAGAAAGCGTGTTACGACCTGCCAGAAGTGTGTCCGCACGCTGGATATCGACAATGTCGGCAAAACGGCGCGCCACGGTACGTTTTTCGAAATGCTCGGCAACTTTTCGTTCGGCGATTACTTCAAGCAGGATGCCATTCCCTGGGCGTGGGAATTTCTTACAAAGGTCATGGAAATACCCGCAGAAAGGCTTTATCCGAGCGTTTATGTAGAGGATGACGAAGCGTTCGACATCTGGGTCAAAACGGGTGTCCCCGCGGAAAAGATAGTCCGGCTCGGCAAGGATGACAACTTCTGGGAAATCGGTTCCGGCCCCTGCGGTCCCTGTTCCGAAATATACTTCGACCGCGGCGAAAAATACGGCTGCGGCAAGCCGGATTGCGGTGTCGGCTGCGATTGCGACCGCTTTATAGAAGTGTGGAACATAGTATTTACGCAGTTCGAAGGCGACGGTAACGGCAATTATACCCGCCTTGCCCACCCGAATATAGATACCGGCATGGGGCTCGAAAGGCTCGCGTGTGTCATGCAGGATGTCGGCAACCTTTTCGAAGTCGATACAAACCGCAGCATACTCGATAAGGTCTGCGCGATATCCGGCAGGGAATACCACGGCTCCGCTGCCGATGACGACGTTTCCATACGTGTTATAACCGACCATATAAAGACAGCCACCTTCCTTATAGGCGACGGAGTTATCCCCTCCAACGAGGGCAGGGGTTACATACTCCGCCGCGTGCTCCGCCGCGCAGCAAGGCACGGCAGGCTTTTGGGCATAAAGAATGTGTTCCTCGGCGACGTGTGCGATGTCGTTATCGAAAACAACCGCGGAGCATATCCCGAGCTCGAACAGCGCAGGGATTATATCAAAAAGACAATCCGTGCGGAGGAGGAAAGGTTCGCCCAGACACTCGATTCCGGTCTTTCCATACTCGATAAAATGCTTGCCGAAACCGTTGCGGCGGGCAGCAAGACGCTTTCCGGCGAAAGTGTTTTCAAGCTTTACGATACATACGGCTTCCCGATAGACCTCACAAAGGAGATCACCGGGGAAAAGGGCATTGCGGTGGACGAGGAAGCCTTCCGCGCGCTCATGCAGGAACAGAAAAAGCGTGCCCGTGAGGCGAGAGCAAACATAGATGCCGGTTGGGCGGGCGATGCGCTTTCCATGGTGGATAAGAGCGTCGCGACGGTATTCACCGGTTACAGCGAGCTTTCCTCCGAATGCAATATAGAATATATCATTTCCGAAGGCGAGGATAACGCGTTTATCAGCGGCGGCAGCGCCGTTGTTATCACCGACCGTACACCCTTCTACGCCGAAAGCGGCGGTCAGGTCGGCGATACCGGCGTTATCAGAACGGCAAACGGCGTGTTTACCGTTACGGATACCCGCAAAACGCCGGAAGGCATATACCTTCACACCGGCACCGTTTCCGAAGGAACAATCGAAAAGGGCGCCGCTGCGGCATCCGTCGATCCCGAACGCCGCGCAGCCATCGCGCGCAATCACTCCGCGCTCCACCTGCTTCAGGCGGCGCTGCGCAGGGTGCTCGGCACACATGTGGAACAGGCGGGCTCATATGTAAACGACAGGATCGGCAGGTTCGATTTCACACACGGCTCCGCTGTTACCGCAGCGGAATTGCAGGAGGTCGAGGATCTCGTAAACGCGCAGATACTTGCCGATATCGAGGTCACGACCGATATCATGTCACCGGATGAAGCACGCGCAAATGGCGCAATGGCGCTCTTCGGCGAAAAATACGGCGATAAGGTCCGTGTCGTTTCCATGGGCGATTTTTCCAAGGAGCTTTGCGGCGGTACTCATGTCGCCCGCACGGGCAGGCTCGGTCTGTTCCGCATCGCTTCCGAATCCTCCGTCGCCGCCGGCGTGCGCAGGATCGAGGTGCTTACCGGTCTTAACACGCTTGATGAACTCCGCAAAACGGAATCCCTGCTTTCCGAAATCGGAAAGGTCGTAAAATCCGCCGGCAGGGAGGATATCATAAACAAAACCGAAGCACTTTCGGAGGAAACCCGCAGGCTCCGCAAGGAACTGGAATCCATGAACCGCAAGGCGGCATTTGCCGCGGTCGAATCGGCATATGCGGGTGCGGAGGATGTTTCCGGGCTTCGCCTTGTGCGCGCAAGCTTCGAACAGCTCCCCGCGGATGCGCTGCGCGATGCCGCGGATAAGATCATTTCCGCACATCCGGAAGCGGTTACTCTGTTTGCCTCTGTCACGGGTGAAAAGGTCGTGCTCGTCTCCGCCTGCGGTACGCAGGCCGTTGAAAGCGGTGCACACGCGGGCAACCTGCTCAAAGCCGTTTCGCCTATTGTCGGCGGGGGCGGCGGCGGCAGGCCGAACAGCGCATCAAGCGGCGGCAAGGATGCCCCCCGGCTTCCGGAAGCCATGGCTGCCGCATCCGGCATACTTGCTTCCCAGATCAAATAAAGAGGTGTGAAAATGAACGATTGCCTTTTCTGCAAAATCATCGCGGGGGAAATACCCTCCCGCAAGGTTTACGAGGATGAAAGCGTTTTCGCGTTTTATGATATAAACCCGAACGCGCCTGTCCATGTTCTTGTCGTTCCGAAGCGCCATATTGCCTCGCTCGACGAAGCAAGTGCCGAAAATATCGAAGATATCGGCAAGGTGCTGCTTGCCATCCCGAAGATCGCTTCCGCGCTTTCGCTCGGGAACGGCTACCGTGTTATCACCAATATCGGCGAGGATGCCGGTCAATCGGTGAAGCATCTTCATTTCCATATTCTCGGCGGCGGCAAGCTGCCCGTAAAACTTGCCTGAAACAAGGAGATAAATACCGTGAAGACCGTTTATATAGATCCCGAAAATTATCATTATCACGAAATGACGGTGGCTGGGCTCAAAAGGCAGCTGCCTGTATGCAGGGTGAACGACAGCCTTTATATCGCCGGGTTTGTAATATTCGGCGATGTGGAGCTTACCGTCAGGTCTGCCTGTGAGCTTTGCAAGATGGTACCGGAACACGATGTGCTTATCACTGCCGAAGCAAAGGGGATTCCGCTTGTGCATGAAATGGCGCGCCAGCTCGGCGAAAATCGCTATATCCTTGCGCGCAAGGCACCCAAGCTTTATATGAAGGAGCCGATATCCTTCGAGGTACAGTCCATAACCACCGCCAAGCGCCAGGCACTTTATCTGGATAAATCGGATGCCGATTACATGAACGGCAAAAGGGTCGTAATCGTGGATGATGTCATAAGCACCGGCGAATCGCTCCATGCGATCGAGGAGCTTGTAAAGAAGTCCGGCGGTAATATCGTGGGAAGAATGTCCATTCTTGCGGAGGGCGATGCCATCGACCGCAAGGATATAACCTATCTGGAGGAGCTGCCGCTCTTCGTTCCGAAGGGTAAGGAATAAAGGCATTGTACAAAAAGCGCGTTCTTGCGACAGTTATCACGGTTTTCATCACCGGGATCGTTTTCGGGATAACGATCGTCGAAAAATGTGATATCCGCTCACTTCGCGCCGCCTTGATTGTTCTGTGTGTCGCCGCAGCCGTTTGCTGCGCGGTGTTTTCCCGTGCCGGCGATGACAGACGATACAAAAGAGCCACGGCGGTCGCGGTTGCGGTCGCCGCTTTTTCTTGCGGCGGGCTGCGTGTCGCTTTGCAGGCGGATATCGGCTCTGCCGGTGCCGGGTTTATCGGCGCGGAGGATAATGCGGTAATGAGCATCGTTTCCGCCGAATCCGATCATTACGATTGCGAGCTTGTGAAAAGCGATATCGGAGTTCCCTCCGGCAAATACATCCGTTATTACCTCCGCACTGGCGAGGAAAACGGTATTGCCGGCGATATTATCACCGCAAACGTTGTTTATGCCTCTGCGGCATCGCGCTCGTGCAGGGCTGCGGATATCTTCCTTGCCGCTTCGGGCAGCGTTTCCGGGCGTGAACAGGGCAGCGGTCTGCTTTACAACATACGCGGGCATATACGCAGCGGCAACGAAAAGCTTTATGCCGGCAACGATACGGTGCGCGCTATTGCGAACGCCGTTACCGTCGGCGACAGAAGCGGTATGGATGCACGCATATATATGCTTTTCCGCTCTGCGGGCATATCTCATATCCTTGCGATAAGCGGTCTGCATATCTCGATAACCGCCATGTCCGTTTATTATCTTCTGCTCGTGCTCGGGCTGAACCGCAGGCTGTGCGGCATTGTCGGTGCGGCGGTCGCGGTGCTTTATACCGCGGTTGTCGGGTTTACTCCCGGCGCCGTGCGGGCGGCGGTAATGCTTGCCTGCGTAATGCTTTTCAAAACGGTGCTTATAAGGTTCGACAGCATCACCGCGATGTTCATAGCGCTTTTCGTTCTTGTGCTGATAAATCCTTATTCGCTTTGCTCCGCGGGGCTGATGCTTTCGTTTTTGTGCTGCCTCGGGATCATACTCGCTTCTCCGCTGTTCCAGAGCATCGGCTTTGCCTTTCACGGCGGCACACTGTCTGCAAGGCTGCTTCGCCGCGCGGTATCGCTTGTTGCTGTTCCGGCGGCTGTTTCGGCGGCAAGCGGGGCGTTTTCGTTCCCGGTTCTGTTTTCCTGCTTCGATACCGCCTCTACGCTTTCGCCGCTGATCAATATTATCGTTGTTCCGTTGTTTTCGCTTGCGACAAGGCTTTCATTTGCCGCATCGATCATTGTCGGCGTTCTGCCTCGTGCGGCTTCGGCTATCGCGGCGGTTTCTTCGTTTATCATCGGGCTTGTCGTCCGCGGGTGCGAGCTTGTGGATTCGCTCGGTGTCGCCGTTATATCGCTGCGTACCGGGTTTGCGGTATTGCCGCTGCTGCTTTCGCTTGCGGCGATAGCGGCACTCGTGCTCGGCGGCAGGCGGCGAAGGATCTTCTCCGGTATTGCGGTGGCTGCATTTGCCGTTTCGGTTTTCGGCTGCGGCATTGCGGAATCGTTTTATATCAAAAACGAACAGTTTATAGAGTATTCGGATGCAAAAACCGGGTATATAATTACCTGCCGCGAGGGAGAACTTGATTATATCGATATAAGCGGCGTGCGTGCCGATACCGATCCGGTGTACGAAAGCGGCTTTAGCCGCGTCGATAAATATATCGTGACCTGTTTTGACGAAAACGCCGCCGAACGGTTCGACCGTTTCAGCGGAAGCATCTCCGTGCGGGAGGTGGTGATCCCCGCCGCGAAGGATGCCGCGGAAATATCCGTATCCGGGAATATCGCTGCGACAGCCCGCCTGCGCGGATGCACGGTTTCGTTTTATTCCGATGACGATATGCATTACGATCCCGGTGCGGGGTATCTTATCAGCGGGAATTACCTTGGGTCCGGCGGGCTTTATTTCACGTCGCGTCTCGGGGAAAAGAAGATCTGCATATTCACCGCGGATTATACGGGCAGTATCAAATGCGATATTGCCGTTGCGGCGGAATGCAGCGCAAAGCTGGAAAGCCCTGTGCTGTACTGTCGCGGGGATAATGCTCCTGTCGGTACAAAACGGCTTGAATTCGGCGGCAGGATCAGGTTTGATGTAAAGAAAGGGGGCGAAATAATTGTCGATAACCCATGACGAGCTCAAAACACGCATCGGAAGTCTGCACGGCGCGGTGCTGTTTTACGGCAGCGAGGAATATCTTAAAGACTATTATTCCGGCGTGCTGCGCAAGCGGGTGGAGTCATCACCGCTCCCGGAATTCAACCATACCTTCTTCAATGCCGCTGCGGAAAGCGTGAACGATCTGGAGGAGGCGGCGTTTTCGCTCCCGTATATGTGGGAAACAAAGCTTATCGAAGTGAACGAGATACAGAATGTCAAGCTTTCCGAGGATGATTGCGAAGGCTATGCGCGTGTATTTGCAGACCTGCCGGAATATGTCACGGTGCTTATTGTGCTGCGCGGCGGCGCGGTGGAAGAAAAGGAGCTCGGCAAAAAGAAAAGCGGTCTGGAAGGGCTTGTGCGGGCGGTGGAAAAAACCGGCACAGTTGTCAGCTTCGATGCGGAAAAGCCGGAAAAGCTGCGTGCGTGGATAACAAGGCATTTCGATGCACAGGGCTTGAAGTTTGATCCCGCTGTCCCGCGGGAGCTGCTTGCATACTGCGGCACGGATATGTATGTCCTGCGTTCGGAGTTGGAAAAGCTTTCCGTTGCCTGCGGCGGAAGAACCGTAAAGACGGCGGATATATACAAATACTGCTGCGGTAACGTCACCTACAAGTATTACGATATCGTGGATGCGCTTGCACGGAGGGATATGCTTTCGGCAAAACGGATACTCGACAGTCTTGATCTTTCGCGTACCGAGCTGACTGCCGCAATGGGCACGATTGCCAAAAGCTATTCCGAAATGCTGCTTGTAAAAACCGGGCTCGAAAGCGGGAGAAGCGAAAGCGAAGTCGCTTCGGATCTGAAAATGCCGGTGTGGCGTGTCAAAAAGACGGCTGCTTCCGCGGCTGGCTCCGACAAGCGCCGTATAGCCTATGCGATCGCGCGGATATCCGATGCGGACAACAAGCTGAAAAGCTTTTCGGGTAATCCGGACAGAATAATCGAAAACGCGTTTTACAGGATCTGTGCATATGGAAAATAAGCTGAGATTAAAATACCCGGTCATAGTAGAGGGAAAATACGATAAATCAAAGGTATGCGACGTTGTATCGACTCCGGTCATCGCTCTGAACGGGTTCGGCATATTCCGCGATAACGCAAAACGGTCGCTGATTTCGAAGCTTTCGCGCTCCGGCGGGGTTATATTGCTTACCGACAGCGACAGCGCCGGGAACTTTATCCGCGCGCGGCTTAAAGGCATTGTCCGCGGGAATATAATAAACGTCTATTCGCCCTGTATATACGGTAAGGAACGCCGCAAGGAGCACCCATCCGCAGACGGGATATTGGGTGTCGAGGGAATGAGCGAACCGGTGCTTTACGAGCTGTTCGCCCCATATGCCGTGGGCGAAAGCGATGAACGCGGGTTTTGCCCGAGCCGCGCAAGGTTTTATTCCGACGGGCTTTTGGGCTCCGGGGATTCGGCATACCGGCGCAGGCTGGTCGCGCGGGCGTTGGGGCTGCCCGAATCGCTCACATCAAAGGCGCTTTTCGAAGCGGTGAGTATGCTTTCGGGCGAGGAAGAATATATAAAAGCATTGGAAATGGCACAAAAATGGCAAAAAGAATCGGAATAATTACGCTCGGCTGCCGCGTGAACCAATATGAATCCTCTGCGCTTGCCGAAAGGCTCGTGTCGCTCGGCTTTGATGTCTGCGGCGACGACCGCGGATGCGATTACTATATTGTAAATACCTGCGCCGTCACGGCGGAAAGCGAGCGCAAAAGCTGCCAGATCATTCGCCGCGCCGCAAAAAGCGGCAGGGTGGCGGTCATCGGCTGCGCCTCGCAGATCAACAAAACTATATCCGGCGAAAAAAACGTTATATTTGTCGGCGGATGCCGTGATAAAGCCCGCGCGATCGAGGCAATAATCAACGATGACGGGCTTTTGCACGATTGCGTTTGCAGTCTTGCGGGCGCGCCGTATGAGGAAATGCATATCGACGGCAGCGAATTGCTGTTTTCCGAATGCCGCGGATATATCAAAATACAGGACGGCTGCAACGGTAAATGCAGCTATTGCATTATCCCGCAATGCCGCGGGAGCGTACGCTCCCGTCCTGCGGACGACGTCGTTGCCGAGGCAAAGCGGCTTGTCGCGGCGGGTTACAGGGAAATAATACTTACCGGTATCGAAGTCGCGGCTTATAACTCCGTGCCTCTGCACGAGCTTGTGAAAGCGGTCTGCGCGGTGCCGGGGCTGGAACGTCTGCGGCTCGGTTCGCTTTCGCCCGGAATATTGAGCGAAAGGTTTTTGCAAACGGTCGCACAATGCCCGCAGTTCATGCCGCACCTGCATATTTCCATACAATCGTTATGCAGCAGCGTGCTGCACCGGATGTGCAGACCGTATACAAAGGAATTCGTTTTCGAGCGTATCGCCGCAGCGCGGGAATATATACCCGGCTGCATGATATCCGCGGATATAATCGCCGGATTCCCCGGCGAAACGGAGGAGAATTTTCTCGAAACGCTTCGCGGGGTCGAAGAGCTTTCGATATTCCATGTGCATTCCTTCCCGTATTCCGAACGGCCCGGAACGCCTGCCGCCGCAATGGACGGCAGGATTCCCCCCGCGGTGCGCGGCGAACGCAATTCGCGGCTTATTCAGGCATCCGATGCGGTGAAGGACAGGATACTTTCCGGTATGATCGGAAGCGATGTGAAGGTTCTTGCAGAAAAGGTGGTTTCGGGCACGGCATACGGGCATACGGAAGGTTATGCGGAGGCAAAATTCGAGTCCGCAGCCGCTTCTGTCGGCGATATCGTTACCGTCGAGGCGCTGTCCGCCGAACACGGGATTCTTGTTTGCAAAGCAGAAAAAGGAGAATGACTCAATGAACGAAGAAAATAAAGATATTTCTTATAACGAATCCGCTGCCGGTGCGCAGGAGGAAAGCACGCGCGCCCCGGAAATACAGCCGGAAGCACAGCCGGAGCAAAGCCCGGATACCGGCGCGGAGCCGGCTGCCAACCCGTTCGGCGAGGGAAAATGCGCGGATTTTCTGGAAAGCCTGTGTTCCGGCAAGGCAAGCGTTTTGTTCACCCCGGTCAGCTCGGTGAGCATAAGCGATACACGTCTGCGCGATGCGTTCGGGAGCTTTATCGATAATGTCGGTGTCGGGAACGCCTTCCGCCCGATAGATATCATCACCGCGGCGGAATCGGTGCTCAAACGCAAAGGTCTGTATGAATATGCGGACACCGATATTTACTGCTTTGATGCACAGGAAGGAAAGTATATCCCCAACGTGCTGTTCAAATATTCCGTCCAGGGCGTGTATTCGCTTCTTTCGGTGCACAACGGCATATTATTTGATATCGGCGAAGCCGGCGGGAGCGTGGCAAAATGCGAATCCAAGCGTTATATACTTGCGCCGCGTAAAAAGGCGCAGCGGCTTTATAAAAAGTGCATCTCTCTCGGCCTGGAACCGAAGAAATGCGGCAGTATCGTAGGAAGCGATAATATCGGCATTCTCGAAAACGGTGCTCTGAACGCGAGCGCTCCGCGGGCAAGGGTTTTCGGTTCTGAACCGGAATCCGTCGAGCTTCGCGGCGAGCATTACTGCGATTATATTTTGACATATCGTGCAGTTTGTTCGTATACCTGCTGTTCCGCAGTAGAGGGCGGAAACGTTTTGAGATTTTCGCTGGACGGCGGTACCGCGGCAGTCTGCGCACGCGCGCTCGGGTATTTCAATGCGGTGCTGGCGGCAAGGTATCTTCCGGTGCGCTCCGTGTTTGTTGCCGGGGGCGAAAGCTCCGTTGCCGTTCCGCGCCCGAAGTGCGACGACGGTGATTATGTATATCTTTTGAAGGTCCGCACGGATGGCGACGGCGTTCCCGACAAGGCTCATCATGCGCAGCTCGAATATTATCTTTACGACCGCGCACGCGCGGGGATAATAAAAAGTATTCTCCCGCTGGGGGAGAATACCGAAAATACAATATATCGGCTTTGCGGCGAAAGCCTGGATTATGTCGCGCTCTCCGCGATACCCGAACGCTGCTTCGGCGTGGTCGTCACCGTGCCGCGCGGCGAATCGGTAAACGGGATCAAGCTCGGTTATTTCACAAATAAGGAATGATCTCGCCGATCCCGTCCAGCGTGATATCCGGGGCGTTCGTTTCGTTCACGTCGCACGTCTTTGTTTCGCCGGAAAGCACGAGCACCGACATCAGCCCGTTGTTGCGCCCGAGCGCGATATCGGTATAAAGCCGGTCGCCGACGATCGCCGTTTCCGAAAAGGGAATACCGAAAAGATGCGATATCATATCCGCCGTTTCCTTGTACGGCTTGCCGAAATACTTCGGCTTCACGCCGGTGGAGGCGGTGACAAGCGCCGCGATGGCGCCGCTGTCGGGGATAAAGCCGTTTTCGGTCGGGCAATTGAAATCCGGGTGCGTGCAAAGAAATTCCGCGCCGGAACGGATCAGATCGCAGGCGATAACAAGCTTTTCGTAGGTGAGTGTCGTGTCGAATGACGTGACAACGATATCCGATTTTTCGGAAATACATATGCCCGCTTCGCAAAACGAGCGTTCCAATGCCGGCGTGCCGACAAGATAAACGCTTTTGCCGGGGCGGAATCGTTTCAGAAAGTCGATCGTGACATCGCCCGCAGTGACAATATCCCCGCGGTCTGCGTCGAACCCGAGCCTCGAAAGCTTTTCGACATAATCGTTCGGGTTGCGGGAGGCATTGTTTGTGAAGAACACGATCTTCTTCCCGCGCTCGCGCGCCGTTTTCACGAATTCTATCGCTCCGGGCAGCACCTTTTCGCCAAGGTATATCGTGCCGTCCATATCAAGCACGAACAGGCGTATTTCGCTCAGCTTATCCTTTTCCATTACTCTCTCCGATCATTATAAAAATAGGTTTATTAAGGTCATCATGAAAAACACAACGAAAAATCTTACATTACGTCTTTGTATCACCGCGATGTTCATGGCGGTGAATATCGTCCTCAGTTCCTCGGTGTTTTCCGTCCCGGTTCCGGGCGGGCACCTGTATATGAACGATATCGCAATTTGTACCGCGTCGCTCGTGCTGGATCCGATATCGGCGTTTATCGTGGGCGGTGTCGGTTCGTTTATCGGCGATCTGCTCTTTTATCCGGCGCCGATGTTCGTTTCGCTCGTAACACACGGCGTGCAGGCAGCAGTCATTTCGATAATAGCACATCATGCACTCAAATCGCACAAGCTTGCCGCATCGTCGCTCGGTGTTTTTGCCGGTGCCGTGATAATGGTCGCCGGTTATTCGTTCGGCAGAGCGTATATTTACAGCACGCCTGAATATGCACTGCTGAAGCTGCCGTATCAGATATTGCAGGCGGCTGTCGGTGCCGTTGCCGGTGTGCTGATCTGCCACCGTTTCGGCGTGATAAAGCTTGCGAAAAAAGCCGGCTTCTATTACGGCGCATAAGAAATTGTACTACAAACACATCTTGTTTTCAATAGGAGAGTTGTAATGAACGGAAAATTTGTTGTTGCGGTCGATCTCGAAGGGCTTGCCTGCGTTGTCGGGGCATACGGGCGTGGGCTTGCGGAAAGCCGGGATTATGAATTTGCTGCCCTGCAGGGCACGCGGGAGGCTTCCGCTGCGGTGAACGCGCTTTTCGATAACGGGGCAAATGATGTTATCGTTTGGGATTGCCACGGTACCGGAGTAAATCTCAAATACGGCATGCTGGACAAGCGCGTGCGTATCGCGATAGGTGCCGGAAGCCGCGTGCGTTTTCCGGGGATGGACAGCTCCTTCGACGGAGTATTGTTTATCGGCTATCATGCGTATGACGTACCGAAGGCTACTCTGGCGCACGTTTATTCCTCCTCGACATTCACGAGCCACCGCATAAACGGCAAGCCTGTCGGAGAGCTGCAGCTTGATGCCGCTATCGCGGGGAAGCGCGGGGTAAAGACCATGTTTGTTTCGTCGGACGATATATGCGTTGCTCAGGCTGCCGAAAGCTTCCCATGGGCGGAAACCGTTGTCACGAAGGAGGCGCTTGCCTGGAACAGCTGTATAAGCCGCCACCCGGATGCGGTGTGTGATGATATTTACGCAGCAGTCACCCGCGCCTGCGGTCGGCTGGGTGAAATGCAGGCATTCACGCTGCCGAAGGAGTTCGAGCTTTCGGTTTCCTACAAGCGTATCGAATATGCACAGGGCTGCAACCTGCATAACCCCGACGGAACACCCTTCGAATGGGTGGATGCCTATACCCGCAAAGGCATTCTTGCCGACCCGGAGGATTATTTCCTTTATTGAACCGAAACGGGGAGGGAGGTTTTCTTACCGTGAAGCAAAGTAAACCCTCAAAGGAATATATAATGCGCCAGAGAAAGGATCGGCTCCGTTCGCTGCGCGTGGTAAAGTATACCGATTACCCCTTTGTATTGGAAAATTGCCCTGTCGAGCTGACGGAAAGCTATATCCTTGCCGACCGCGAAACGACCGAGATATTTGCCTCCTTTATCTTCAAAAACGTCTCCGAAAAGCCGATAACAAGGCTCGATATTCGGCTGGCGCTGTATCTGAACGGTAATATTCCTTACACCCATATAGATTTCACCTATTGCCGCGAGCATCTTAATTTCGGCATTATTTCAAAAAACGGGCGCTCGATGCGCCTGCGCGATTCAAACAAAAAAGGCGCGGTGGAGCAAAGTGAATGCTTCGGCTCCTGCGTGTATATCCCGATTCCGGAAAGCTATTTCAAAAAGTATGATATACTGCTGCGCCGTGTTGTGTATGCCGACGGCTATGTCGACGAACCGGGAGTTATCGTGTCCGGCAACCCCGAAAGGTACAGTGAGCTGGATAATATCTCCAAGCTTGTATATACGCGTGTGAACGTGTATGACAAGTTCGAACCGTATTATCCCACCGTTGTTATGCCCAGCTTTAACGAAAAAGCCTGGCTTTGCTGCTGCGGGAACAAAAATCCGGAAACGGCAGATTCCTGCGAAAAGTGCGGCAGGGAAAAGGCGGTGCTTGCCAAGCTGATGACTTCCTCCGCTATCGGCGAGGAAAAGAAGCGGCTTGTTGCCGACCCGCGTGAGGTGACTCTGCACGATAAAACCGATTTCAGGCAAAACAGGTTTATGGAAACAGAAGCCGAAGCCCGCGCCAAGATCGAAGCTTACGAAAAAGCTATGCACAATGTCACGGAGGCGGAAAAACGCCGCGAGCGCCGCAATATGATGCTCGTGCCACGGCTTTTGGCCGGCGGGGTGGTTATCGCGCTTGTGCTGTATCTGCTCCGGATAATTTTCGGGGGCTGAAAGTTTTTTTTGGCATTAAAGATTGCTTTAAGCATTCGGGATATAATGATAAACGTAAGGTACATCAAAGATTCTCCTCTTACAGTTTTTCATGTTATCCCCCCCTATTGAAAAACAGTTTTCCTTTCAGGCAAAAGGCCGCCCGCTCGGGCGGTCTTTTGCTGTTTATGGCAGAAAAAAACAGGTACACGTTTTGCCGTGTACCTGCTTTGCGTTTTGTTTGTGATAATCAGTTGCCGTCGGGCGTGCCGAATATCTTGTAATATACGTTCGTGATCTTTTCCTGGAGAACGTATTCGAATGCGGTTTCGTATTTCGGGGAATACTCGTATTCGATTATCGGGTCGCCGTTATCATCGACGGGCTGGCTTTCATCCTCGCCGTATTGCTTTTCGGTGCGGTTGTAATAGCCGAGCTCGTAGTAAAACTCGTTTTCGTCCTTGCCGAGGAGATCCTTGTTTTCGGTCACGAATCCGGTTATTGCTTCTTCGATCGCGGTGTTCATTTTCTCGATCATCGCGCCGGTGTACTTCTTGATCTCTTCGGTGATGAGCCTGTCGAATTCCTTGTCGGTGTTGACGGGACCGTCAAACCGTTCGCGTATCTCGAGCTCTTTTTTGAATTCCTCGGAATTGAGCGTGCGGTTCTTGAGCGCTATATAAGCGGGAGTATCGTAAGCGTTGCTCAGGCTGGCTTCCAAACGCTCCGAAAGGAGGTTTTTGTATTCCGTGTCGATATTGGTCTGGATATCTTCTTCGGAGAAGTAGTCGTTCAGATGCTCCGCGACGAATTCATCCGTGAGCTTCGTTTCGACATAGGCATATGCATCGTTTTCGCTTGCGTCCGGATTTGCTTTCTTGAATTCATCCATCCACTGCTTGCTGTATTCGTTTCTCAGCTTGCGGCGGACATTGTAATTGATGGTTTCCATGGCGGATGCAGTGGCATCCGCTCTGATCTGAGCCCCGTTGCGTGCAATAAACGCTTCGCGTATGCTCTGGATATATGCGGGATTGAGTCTGTATTCGATATAATATTTTTCGACATCTGCACGGATAGCGGCGTAAGCGGCTTCCTTCGCCTGTGCGTACATTTCGGCGTAATCGATGGTGAGCGCCGTGCCGTCCATCAGTGCGGGGTAGTATTTTTCGACAATGCCGTTGATTATTTCGATATAATCCGGTTCGTAAACCGTGACTTCGCTGCCCGCGGGGTGTTCTTCGGTTGCGTTTTCAGCCGTTACCGTGTAAACATAGGAAGCAATGGAGGAGGTGAAGCCGACGGAAGGCGAAAGCCTTGCATCCTGGTTCTGCTTGACCGCTTTGACCCATTTGTCCGGATCTTCCGTTGCAAGTGTGTAGGTGAGGAAGCAGTTGCCGGTGTATTCCGGTTTGATGCTGTATGTGTTGCCGCGAAGCGGAACGACCTGCTTCTTTTCGTTGAGGGTGTAGTTGACGTTTTCCACGCCGTAGGCGAGAATGTTCATGAGCTGCTCATCGGTGTTGAGCGCGGTGATGAGCTTGACAACATCGGTAAGTTCGTTGGAAACGACGAATTTGGAAATGCAGAAAATATTGCTGATCGCGTTTTCGTTGGTGGCGATAGGGTTGGAATAGAGCGAGTAAACGCATTCTCTGCCGCTCTTTTCGTATTCCGCTTTGATATCATCGATATTGCCGCTTTCAATGCTGACCGCACAGACAGGATCGTCCGTTTCTTCCTCGCTTTCAAAATAACCGAGCGCCTTATAGCGGGTTATCATGGAAATGTAGGAATTGAAAGCATCGTTGTCATAAGCGGAAACGATGGATTTGGTGGAGGTGACGATGGCGGGAAAGCCGTCGCGGGAAAGGAAATCTATGCTTGCGGAGGGGTAGGTGTTTTTAAGCGGGATAACATTCTTTTCGCCGCTCTTCACTTCGCGCAGATAGTCGTTGAGGTCCTCCATCGATTTGACGGTGTTGGGGTCGACACCGTATTTTTCGAGCAGTTCCTTATCGAAAACAAGGTAGGTGTAATTACCGATCGCATTATTGACGGGGACACCGTATGTCTTGTTGTTGACCTTTGCTGCCGTGAACAGGGTGGAGTGTATGGAGGACTTGAGTGATTTGGCTTCGTTGTTCAGCTTTTCATCAAGCGCGGCAAGCTTGTCGTTGGTGGCAAGCTCGTAATAGTTGTCGTAACCGCGCACGAGGAATATATCAAGCCGCGGATTTTTGAGCGGGATATCCTGCCCGTCGGAAAGAAGGCTGAGTATCCTGTCGCCGGTCATGATCTCTTCTTCGGAATTATCGCCCCCGTTGGAGAAGAGAGTGTTGGCTTTGCTCGATTCGTCCTTTTTGATCTTTTTGTCATCCTCAATCTGCTGGAGCTCTTCGAATCGCTTTGCGATAAGATCGTCGTATTCGGCCTCGGTGACCGCCTCGAGCTTGAGGATCATATTAAGGCGGTAATATATAATACGGTTGAGTGCGAGCTCAACGTTGATTATATCCTCTTTGGTGGTACTTTCGTCGACGATGGTGTAAAGTGTGTAGACGCTTGCCGCTTTTTCGGTGAAATCGGCTTCCTGCTGGCAGGAAGTGAGCACCGGCAAAAGCATTATCACCGACAAAAGAATACACAAGATGCCTTTTTTCATAAGGCGAGTCCTCCTAATAGCCAAGTATTTATGCACATTGTCATTATACATCCCGAACGCCGTTATGTCAAGGCAAATATAGCAATTGAAGCGGCGGGGAAGGTTAAAAAATTTTTTGCCGTGCGGCGGTGCATACAGCTTGAAAAACCGCGCCGACGGTGATATCATAATCAAACGGAGAAATTGCCATGAACGAACGATCTGTACGAAAAAAACTCATGAAATCGCTTCCGCTGGAAACAAAGCGCCTGCTTGTGCGGGAACCGGAATTATCCGATACCGACGATATGTATGCCTATGCATCACTGCCGGAGGTCTGCCGTTATCTGCTGTGGGAGCCGCATATAAACAGGTTTCAGACAGAGGGGTATATAGAATCGCTGCAAAAGCGCTGTCGACGCGGGCTTTACTGTGATTGGACCGTCGCAAAAAAGTCGGACGGCAGAATGATCGGCACCTGCGGATTCGCCTATATCGACAGTGAAAACGAATGGTGCGAGATAGGCTATGTCCTTGCCCCGTGGGAGCAGGGAAAGGGGTATATGACGGAGGCTCTCTCCGCCGTTACCGCCCTTGCCTTCGAAACGCTCGGCCTGTGCGAGGCGCGCCTGCGCATCATTGCCGAAAACATCCCCTCCCGCAGGCTGGCGGAACGCGTCGGCTACGGGCTCGAAAGGGTCTGCGAAAACGAAATGGAGATCAAGGGCGTGCTGCGCAGTATCGCACATTACCGGCTTACGCGGGAGCAATACCTTGCCGCGCATTCCGCAGCCGGCACGGGGCGGTAGAACGAAAAAAACAAAAGCAGCCGCAACGAGCGACTGCTTTTCTGCTTTGCCGATTATCAGACAGCGCGGGTGACCTTGCCGCTTCTGAGGCAACGGGAGCAAACATAAACATGCTTCACGGTGCCGTTAAGGTTGGCTTTTACCTTCCTGATGTTGGGCTTCCAGCTCCTGTTGGTTCTCCTGTGGGAATGGGAAACGTTGCAACCGAAGGTAACGCCCTTTCCGCAAACCGAACACTTTGCCATTTATTCCACCTCCAAAATATTCCGTAAAAAATCGAACAACCTACTATATAACATTTTGTGGGCTTTGTCAAGCCTTTTTTTGCTTTTGTGCGAAAAATGTCGTCACATAAAGCTTTCCGAAAGCCTGTATATGTCCCCGGCGCCCATTATCATCACTATATCGCCGCTATGTGCGGAACTCATGACGGCTTTCTTTGCCTTTTCGAAAGAATCGCAGTATATGCCGCCGGTGTCGCGCGCAAGCGTTTCGGAGGAAACGTCGCTGCCGCAGGTTCCGCGTGCGGCATAAAGCGGGCAGAGATACAGCTTATCCGCATCCGCAAATGCTTTTGTGAACTCGGCGTACAGGTCGTGCAGGCGTGAATAATTGTGGGGCTGAAAAACGCATATCACGCGCCCTGCTGCCCCCGCAAGCTGACGTGCGGCGGCAAGCGTAGCTTTGATTTCATCCGGGTGGTGGGCGTAATCGTCGTAAACCGCCGCACCATTCGCTTCGCCCACACGTTCAAAGCGCCTGCCCACGCCGTAAAAGCTTTTTATACCGCTTGCGATATCCTGCGGTGATATCCCGCTTATGTCGCATACGGCGGCGGCGGCAAGCGAATCGGATACATTGTGCGCCCCCGGCACGGAAAGCGAAATATGCACGATGAATTCATTCCCGCGGAAGAAGTCGTATTCATAAAGCCCTTTGCGTTCGGTGATATTTTCGGCGCGGTAATCGGCTTTTTCGTTTCCCGCGGCGCTGAACGTTATCTTTTGCCTTGTAACGCCGTCGGCGGCGCGTATGCAGTTTTCGCAATCGAGGTTATAAAGGGCATATCCGCTTTCGTCGCAATTGTTCATGAAGCGGGTGAAGGAGGAGCAAAGCTGTTCCATGCTCTTGAAATAATCGGTGTGATCGAGCGATATGTTGAGTACGACGGATGCGTGCGGAAAAAAGGAAAGGAAGCTGTCTTTGTACTCGCACGCCTCATAAATGAAATTTTCGTCGCTGCCGATACGGTATGCGGAATTCACGTCGCGCATTGTCGCACCGACAATTACCGTCGGGTCGCAGCCGGATGCGTTCAGAAAAATGTGACCGAGCATACCGCTTGTGGTGGATTTACCGTGTGTCCCCGCGACGGCGACCGAATTTGCGTGGTGCTCCGCGACATGGCCGAGCATTTCCGCCCGCGAAATAAGCGGGATCCCTGTTGCCGCTGTCTGCTTCATCACCGGGTGATCGCTTCCGAATGCCGCCGAATAAACAACGGCTTCAAACGCGGAAAGAACGGCAGGGTCGAAATCAAAGCTGACGTCGATGCCTTTTTCGCGCAGTGCATCCGTTGCCGGCGAGGATGCGCGGTCGTACCCCGCAACGGTATACCCGCGTGCGGAAAGTATCGTTGCAATGGCGGACATACTCACCCCGCCGATGCCCAAAAAATAAAGGCGCGCGCCTTTTTTAAGATCTTTTATCCCCAAAACGGTTTCCCTCCGTAGCTGCGACTTGCATTTTCCCGATCATTATACCACTATTGTACGATAAAATAAAGGGGAAAATGGCGGAACACGAAAAATTATTTATTCTGCACATTGCAACACGGGAATTTTTGTGTATAATATAGTACTATATGAAGGTGCGGTATGCGCTCTGCGGGGACACCGCAACGGAGGTACCATTATGAAAACAAATAAAAGACAGCTTGTCTTTCTTGCCCTGCTTTCCGCTGTGACATTTGTGCTCCAGATGCTTGCCGCCGTCATTCCGGCGGTCGGTCAGTTCCGCTTTTCGTTCGCTATGGTGCCGGTCGTTGTCGCGGCGGTATTCTGCGGAAAAAAGGGCGGCGCGATCATCGGCGGCGTTTTCGGGCTTACGGTCTTTGCCCAGTGCCTTTTCGGGATCGACACCGGCGGCGCGGTGCTTCTACAGGTCAATCCCTTCTTCACGTTTGTCGTTTCCGCCGTGCGCGGCGCGCTTGCCGGGCTGCTTGTCGGCATTGTTGCGGATCTGCTCGGTAAAAAAACCGGGCGCGTTCTGCGTTATGTGATCACCGCGGCTTCAGCGCCGTTTTTCAACACACTGCTGTTCGTGCTCGGGTATTCGACACTCTTCCGCGAAAATCTTTATGAAGCGGCGGGCGGGAGCAACGCTTTCAGCTTCGTGATCCTCGGGCTTGTCGGGGTCAACTTCCTGTTCGAGCTCGCGACGACGGTCCTTGTTTCCCCTGCAATCTGCACCGCCGTTGAAAAAACCGAAAAGCACTGAATGAAATAGGAATTCCAAAATTTTATATATCCGGAGATAACTGAAGTGGTAAGAGAAGATTTAAGAAATATCGCCATTATCGCGCATGTCGACCACGGCAAAACGACGCTTGTCGATGAAATGCTCAAACAGGGCGGCGTGTTCCGCGAAAACCAGGTCACGGAGGACCGTGTCATGGACAACAACGCGCTCGAACGCGAACGCGGCATAACCATACTTGCCAAAAACACGGCGATCCACTACAAGGACGTAAAGATAAACATTATCGATACCCCCGGGCACGCCGATTTCAGCGGCGAGGTTGAGCGTATACTCAAAATGGTCAACGGCGTAATTCTCCTCGTTGATGCCGCGGAGGGACCCATGCCCCAGACGCGCTTTGTGCTTCAAAAGGCTCTGGAGCTGAACCACAAGGTCATTGTGGTTGTCAACAAGATCGACCGCGCAGATGCGCGCATAAGCGAGGTCATGGATGAAATACTCGAACTCCTTATCGACCTCGATGCCAATGACGAGCAGCTCGAAAGCCCCACTCTTTTCTGTTCCGGCCGTGACGGCACCGCTTCCATATCTCCTTACGAAAAGGGTACCGACCTTCGCCCGCTTTTCGATGCGATACTTGAACATATCCCCGCACCGGAGGGCGATCCCGAAGCACCGCTTCAGCTTCTTGTTTCCTCGATCGACTATAACGAATATGTCGGCAGGATCGGTATAGGCAGGATCGAGCGCGGCTCCATAAAACAGGGGCAGGAGGTTCTTATAACCAACTTCCACTCCACCGAAGCTCCCAAAAAGACAAAGATCGTTTCGCTTTATCAGATCGACGGGTTAAACCGTGTTCCCGTCCAGTCTGCCTATATGGGCGATATAGTCTGCTTTTCCGGCGCGGAGGCGATAACGATCGGCGATACCGTCACTGCCGTCGATTGCCCCGAACCGATCGAATTTATCAAGGTCGGCGAACCTACAATGGAAATGACATTTTCCGTAAACGATTCCCCGTTTGCCGGCAGGGAGGGGAAGTTTGTCACATCCCGCCAGCTCCGCGACAGGCTGTATAAGGAGCTTTTGAAGGACGTTTCGCTCCGCGTGAGCGACGGTGAATCCACCGATTGCTTCAAGGTCGCGGGCCGCGGCGAAATGCACCTTTCCATACTTATCGAAACCATGCGCCGCGAAGGATTCGAGCTTTGCTGCTCCACCCCCCGCGTGCTTTACAAGGAAATCGACGGCGTTAAATGCGAACCGTTCGAGCTTGTGGATGCCGACGTCCCCAACGATTACATCGGAACCGTTATCGAGGAGCTCGGGAGGCGCAAGGGCGAGCTCTTATCCATGAACCCCAACACCGCCGGCACGAGAACGCGCATTGAATATTCCATTCCCGCGCGCTGCCTGCTCGGCTACCGCAGTATGTTCATGTCCCAGACCCGGGGCGACGGGATACTCAATTCGGTATTCGACGGCTACAAGCCCTACAAGGGCGATATCCAGGTGCGCTTTACCGGTTCGCTCGTCGCAAGCGAGGACGGCGAAACCACCTCCTACGGCTGCTACAATTCGCAGGAACGCGGCAACCTGTTTGTCGGTCCCGGCGTGAAGGTATACGAGGGGATGATCGTCGGCATCAACCCGAAAAACGAGGACATTGCGATAAACCCCTGCAAACAGAAGCATCTTACCGCGATACGCTCCTCCGGTGCGGATGAAAAGCTTATACTTACTCCGCCGATAATCTTCTCGCTGGAAGAGGCTATCGAATTTATCGCGGATGACGAGCTGATTGAAGTAACGCCTAAGTCCATCCGTCTCCGCAAGCGCATACTCAACAAAGAGCTGCGCATGAAGGCGGAAAGCAAGCTGAAAAAAGCAAAAGTAAATGCTTGAAATAATCCGCAAATCGGCGGGCACCGAAAAGGTGCCCGCTTTTTTTGCGCAAAAAAAAGAGAGAGAAGCGCAAAACGCTTCTCTCCTTCCGGATATGTTCCGGAAATGCTTATTTGATGGTGACTTTTGCGCCGGCCTCTTCGAGCTGAGTCTTGAGAGAATCGGCTTCTTCCTTGGAAACGCCGGTCTTGACCATTTTGGGAGCGCCGACAACGATTTCCTTTGCTTCGCCGAGACCGAGGCCGGTGATTTCCTTGACGGCCTTGATAACTTTGAGCTTGGCAGCTTCGTCGTAAGAGGTGAGTTCGACATCGAATTCGGTCTTTTCTTCAACTTCGGCAACAGCGGCGCCGGGAGCGGCTGCAACTGCAACGGGAGCAGCGGAAACACCGTACTTTTCTTCGAGTGCTTTTACGAGATCTTTGAGTTCGAGAATGGTAAGACCGTCGATGAGGTCAAGAATCTGATTGAGTTTTTCCATTTTGATTTTCCTCCGTATTTTAGTTGTGTTGAATTACTCTGCGGGAGCGGCTTCCTCTGCGGGAGCAGCTTCTTCGGACGGGCCTTCCTGCTTGTCGATGATGGCCTGGATCGCATAAGCGAAGCCATACAGCGAGGACTGGAGAGAACCCATAAGGCGACCGATAAGGACTTCCTTGGAAGGAGTATCGGCGAGTTCCTTTACGCCTGCTTCATCGAGGAATTCTCCGTCGACAAAGCCTGCTTTAAGAACAAAGTTTTCGTGATCCTTTGCGTATGCGGCGAGGATCTTTGCGGGAGCAACGGGATCGGTTTCGCTGGTAGCGAGAGCCGTCATGCCGGAAAGCGATTCCTTGATCTTTTCGAAGCCGATTATATCGCACGCCTTGGAAGTAAGGGTGTTTTTAACAACTTCGTAACGAACACCGGCTTTGCGGAGCTCTTCGCGGAGCTTCGTGTCGTCTTCAACGTTTATGCCCTGATAGTTGACGACAATGCCGGAGGAAGCGTTTTTCATTCTCTCGGCAAGGTCGGAAACGATCTTTTGCTTCTGTTCGAGAATGGTTGCGTTTGCCAAATTGTACACCTCCGTATTTATTTGCGCACCGGGCGGGGAAGGGGTAAAAAAAGCTCCTTCACAGATATCTGCAAAGGAGCGCGGAAAAGCATATAGATACTTAACCGAATTACTCCTCGGCAGGCGGTCTGCTGACCTTTGAACCCGATGTGCCTACTGTCTTTGGAAATTCGACCTATTGATTATACCACCCGAAAACGGGTTTGTCAATAGTTTTTCTGTTTTTAGTTGCCGAGCTTCGCCGCATTGACCTTGAGCCCGGGGCCCATGGTGGAAGTGACGACGCAGGACTTGATATACTGACCCTTTGCTGCGGCAGGCTTTGCCTTTATGATAGCGCCGAGAAGGGTATCAAAGTTTTCGGCAAGCTTTTCACCGCCGAAGCTGACTTTGCCGATCGGGCAGTGAATGATGTTGGTCTTGTCGAGACGGTATTCAATCTTACCGGCTTTTGCTTCGGTGACAGCCTTTGCGACATCCGGGGTAACGGTGCCCGCCTTGGGGTTCGGCATGAGGCCTTTCGGGCCGAGTATCTTACCCAGACGACCGATCATACCCATCATGTCCGGGGAAGCAATGATCACGTCGAAATCAAACCAGTTTTCGTGCTGGATCTTCTGGACGTAATCCTCTGCGCCGACGTAATCCGCGCCTGCCTCTTCGGCTGCCTTGGCTTTGTCGCCCTTGGCGAAAACAAGGGTACGGACGGTTTTACCGGTACCGTTGGGAAGTACAACGGCGCCGCGGACCTGCTGGTCTGCATGGCGCGAGTCGACACCCAAGCGGACATGGACTTCTACCGTTTCATCGAACTTGGCTTTGGAAAGGTCGCAGACAAGGCCGAGTGCCTCGTTGCTGTCATAAAGCCTGCTCTTGTCGATGGCAGCTACGGCTGCCTTGTAATTCTTTCCTCTTTTCATCTTAAAAGCCCTCCTCAGTCAACGACTACAACGCCCATGCTGCGGGCGGTGCCGGCGATCATGCTCATCGCGGATTCCACGCTTGCGGCGTTAAGGTCGGGCATTTTGGTTTCGGCGATCTTTCTGATCTGTTCCTTCGTGATCTGTGCGACCTTGTTGGACTGGGGAACGCCGGAGCCCTTCTCGATACCGCACGCCTTCTTGATAAGTACCGGTGCCGGCGGCGTCTTTAAGATGAACGTGAAAGAACGGTCTTGATAAATAGTGATTACTACGGGAATAATCAATCCGACTTCGTTTGCCGTCTTTGCGTTGAATTCCTTGGTAAATCCCGGAATATTTATTCCGTAAGGTCCAAGAGTAGAACCAACCGGGGGTCCCGGCGTTGCTTTTCCGGCTTGTAATTGCAATTTTACTATTGCAGTAACCTTTTTAGCCATATTTCTCCTCCAAAAAACGTGGTATTAACGAGAACGCCATGAAAAAAATTTAACGTTCCTCCCACTTTATATAAAACGGACTCGCCGCTTTATCCTGTTTATCCCGTCCGCGAAATTTCGCCACACTTCAAAGTAAAAACTTAAAGGGTGTCTATTCCGCCGACTTTGTCAAGTTGTATGAAATCGAGTTCGACTTCGGTCTCCCTGCCAAACATAGAAACCTTGACTTTCGCTTTCTGATCGGCTACTTTCAGAGTTTCGATAACCCCTATAAAGCCGTCTAACGGTCCGCTTATGATGCGAACGCTGTCGCCCTCGGCAAAATCGAAATTTTCGACCTTGTCTTCAAGACGCATTTTCTTTATCTCGTCCTCCGTAAGAGGCACCGCCTTACCCTGAGGACCTACGAAACCCGTAACGCCGCGCGTGTTGGTGAGCAGATACCACATATCGTTGGAATATACCATTTTAACGAAAACGTAACAAGGCAAAATCTTTCTCTGCACGATTTTCTTTTTGCCGTTGGCTTTCTCTTCGATGGTCTCCTCCGTCGGAATCTTTATGTCGAGTATGGTATCGGCGAGGTTGTTGTTCTCGATGAGTTTTTCGATGGTGTCCTTAACGAGAGCCTCGTAACCCGAATAAGTATGAATGACGTACCAGTTAGCCGTCTCGGAATTAGCCATTATCTGAGCGCTCCTTTTACGGCTTCGATGAGAGCGGCGGTCGTTCCGCTTTCGCCCTTAGCGAGTCTCAAAAGAGCCTGAAGTCCGAGATCCATCAAAAGGATAACTACAAGCACGATGATCACCGTTACGAGAACGCAACCGAGTTGCTTCATAACGGTTTTAAAAGACGGCCAGGTAACTTTTTTAAGTTCGGACGCGATCGCCTTTATTTTACCCCCAAGGCGAACGAATACGTTCGGCTTTTTGTTGGGGTCGGTCTTTTGGGGCTGTTTTGACTTAGCCTGTTTGTCGCTCTTTACAACGTCGGTTTGCTTATTGCTTACCGCGACGTCGGTCTGTTTGTTGTTTTCCATTATGACTCTGCCTCCTCGCATTGCGTTCGGAAATTGCGTTTTAACGACGTACCATTACCGCTTATGGTTCGTAAAAACTCACATACGGCTGAAATACGCAAAAACCCGCAAAAGGACTCTTTTGCGCTGATTTCCGATTGCGTATATATAAAACGATTACTTCGTTTCCTTGTGTACGGTGTGCTTTTTGCAGAACGGACAATATTTGCTGAGTTCTATTCTGTCGGGATCGTTCTTCTTATTCTTGTAATCGTCGTAATTTCTCTGCTTGCATTCGGTGCATGCCAAAGTGATTCTGGTTCTGTTTCCTTTTGCCATATCTTTCGCCTTCTCAAAAAATTAACACCCCTTATGCGGAGTGCTAATCTATTTTACTATACCTTTTTTTGTTTGTCAACTGTTTTAAAGCGGTTTATCGCTGTTTTTTACGCTTCACGAAAAATTCCTTTCCGATTTCTTACGGTTTCTTTTCCGCATCTCGTATTTATCGCGATTATCGCGTTTATTCGCCTTCTGGCAAAAGCCCTCGCTTTTTTAAGCCACTCCTATATGCCCCGCGATTTTAAACCGACTTACCGTCTTATTCTTCCGCTTTGGTAGCCGCAACTTCGCCGCCTTCTTCCTCTTCCGCTCCGCCGTAAAGGAATTGCTCTACCATCGCTATGGCGTCTACTTCCATAAATTTCGGATTTTCTTTAAGTCCGTGCTGAGCCGCGCACTGGTCGATAAGAATCTTAGCGTATCTCATCGCTCTTCCCGATTTAATTCTGAGGAGTACGGGGACGGCGACGTAAGTCTTTTTGTCTCTCATATCCTTACAATGGAATTTCGGGTCGGTCGTATCGATGTCCATATTGAGGTATAACTTCAAAGTTTTACCCGCAACCGAGAGTTTGACGAATTGAAGCCTACCTTGATTGATACTGTCGAATTTCTTGGAAATTCTCGTCTTCAACTTCTTGAAACGAAGAGCGTAGTTTTTGAGTTCGTCGTATCTGTCCTGTATCACCTCGTCCGCGCGAAGCATCTTCTGAGCGAACGTGGGAGACGGAATATATTTGGGTTTGTCGTCTGCGTCAGCCGCAACGGGCACACCGTCCAAAAGCGGAAGCGTTACCGACTCTGCGTCCATAGCCGCGAGTTCGTCGTTTACTTCGGGAGCGGAATAGTATTGCGCCTCGTCCGCCGCCGCAACTCTCAATAACTCTTCGGTTACGTCAAATCCGTCTTCCTTAACGGAAGCGACGAATACGGGAGCCTCACCGTTGTTTACGAATTTACCCAGATACGTTCTCATAAATAGCACCTCTCGAATCTCGAAATCTCAAGAAGTCCGTATTTTCTTTGCATACGAACACCTATATATACCATTATATACTATAATTATTTTTTTTTCAAGCGTTATAATCAAAAAAATAAAATTTTTTTTAATTTTTAGGTGTTTTTAGAAATAATTTTCGGTTGGTTTCGGAAAAATTTTAAAAATTTTTAATTTTTATCAATTTCGTTGACTTTTATTATCCGTCGGCGTATAATCAAGCCTGTCATTTCCATTTCCGACGCGAACGTTTGTCGCGGACGGAAAACGAATTACAGAGGACGATATGGAAGTAGTAAATATTTTTTATTATCTTGCGGTTATACTGATTTTTGCGAAGTCGTTCGGACTGCTCGCAAGAAAACTCGGACTTCCGCAGGTTGCCGGAATGGTAGTCGCAGGCGTCATTTTGGGGCTGCTTGGTAATTTCCACAGAGACGACAACGCCCTTTTAAGGCTGTTTATAATGAAGCCGACAAAAGAAGAAATGTCGGTTTTAAACGCATTCAGTCAGGTCGGCGTCGTACTTATCCTGTTTTCGAGCGGACTCGAAACAGACCTTACAGAACTCAAACACAGCGGTTTATGCGCGACCGCGGTCGCTTTGGCGGGGGTTTTGGTTCCCATGGCTCTCGGAACGACGGGCGCGCTCCTCTTTATGAACGGCTACGCCGAATATACCCACGATAAACTTCTGAACGCAATTTTTATCGGCACGATTCTCGCGGCGACGAGCGTTGGCATTACCGTCGAAACTCTAAAAGAGACGGGAAAACTCAATTCGAGGGTCGGACAGGCGATAGTGAGCGCGGCGATAATAGACGACGTTTTCGGAATTATCGCTCTCAGTATAGTGACGAGTCTTAAAGGCGGCGACACTTCGCAGATATTGCTCACGCTTTTAAGAGCGGTCGGATTCTTCGCATTCTCGATAGGTCTCGGAATACTCCTCAGACTCTATTTCAGATGGGAATGTCACAAATTCCCGCATAAGAGAAGGACGAGCATATACGCTTTCGGTATGTGCTTCCTGTTCGCCTATTGCGCCGAAAAAATATTCCACATAGCGGCGATCACGGGCGCGTATATGGCGGGCGTAATGCTGAGCGGTCTCGAGGATACGAAGTTCGTGGACAGAAAAGTCGTAGTGAGCGGCTATATGATATTCTCCCCCATCTTCTTCTCGTATATCGGCATATCGGCGGACTTTTCGGGTTTCAACCTCGGTTATCTTCTGTTCGGACTTACTTTCGTCGCCCTCGGAATAATAGGCAAAATCATAGGTTGCGGACTTATAGCGAAGCCGTTTAAATTCAACAATAAAGACTGCCTTACGATAGGCTGCGGAATGGTTGCGAGAGGCGAAGTCGCCTTGGCGGTTTACGCCACGGGACACTCGCTGATAGCCGAAAGCGGCGGCTTGGATCCGTTCGTCGCGACGGTAATGCTCATAGTAATCTCTTCGATACTCTGCCCGATACTTTTAAAAGCGTTGTTTAAAGATAAAGGAAACGGTAGCAGCAACGAAAACGGCAACGCCGCCGAAAGCGGTATCACCGCAGGAAGCGGCATCACCGCAGGAAACGATACGCCGAAGCCTCTTGAAAATCCTTCGTAAATTGCGACGGATAACCCGTCATAAGTTGCGGTATAAATTGATTAACTAAGCATAGCCGCCCGCATCGGGTTAAAAGCCCGATGCGGGCGGCTATAATAATACGTAATGCTACAGTTCTAATTTTATCCTAACATAAACATCGTCGCCAGCATCTAAATCAGTAAAATAACTAGACTGGTTAAATTGTGAATATATTATCAGATATGTTCTCTCTGAAATTAAACGTTTCTTAAAAAATCCTCCTTTATTTCCGTTTAAATTCGACCGAATTAAAATCGCTTTTGTTTAGTTTGACGACTACCCACCTTTGATAAGGCATGCAAGTATCGCCTACGCCCGTTTTCGTTTCGGACTTAAAAAATATCTGCAAAATATCGCCGTTCTTTTTTATATCGGAAAGTTCCAACTTTCTGCGGTTTAATGCCCCGTATGTATAAACTATAAGCATTTGTTTGTTAAAATCAACTTTTAACTCTTCCGCGTTTGAAACCGATATTTCTTTTAATTGTTCGGTATCCCGAATAACAAAAGTTCTGTTTTTCGGATACGAGTCGTCGGTTTTAATATATTCTCCCTCGTCTCCGTTCGGACAATAAACGTCTCCGATTAAATTTTTCGCGGCAAATTCAGCGTTGATCCACTTTTCGGCGTCGTCAAAAAACGTTGCGTGATATTTACGAACCGAACAACCGAACGTTGCGAATAAGCACGTAATAAAAACAAAAATATAAAATATCCGCTTTTTCATTGTAAGCACCTCTCTAAACAATTATGTTTATTTGACGTAAAACCTTTTCATTATCCACCCCGTCGGACCAACCCCCTAATTACCGCCTTTACCGATTTTATTATAACATAGCATACACAGCCTGTCAATACCCGTTTTACTTTTAATTACAAAATTTTTAACAGAATTTCTTATTTGCCGAGTTTTTTCTCTATCGCCCGCTCTTCGTCGTAACGCTCTAAACAGGACAGATATTTTTCGGACAGTATAAAAAGATACCTTTCTCTGTCCTCGTATTTAAGCGAATAAAATTCCTTTTTATCCATAAGTCTGTCGAGCGCGTCGGACGGTCTCGACCCCTCTTCGTCGAGCATCGCTTTAACTTCCTCGTAAAACTTCTCGTCCTCCGCGTTATCCTTTCTCACCGAGCGGACTATGCGCTTCTTGAAGTAGTTTTCAACGCCCGACGCGGCGACCCCTTCGCTTTCGGCTTTCTTAACGCCGTTTTCGAGTTCTTTTTTGTAATCTTCCCAAAATCTCGATTTTAATCTTTTCTTAGCCTCTTTCGCCGCCGATTTAATACTCTTTGCCGCTGTTTCCATTT
>ERZ824600.857-NODE-857-length-43008-cov-4.947687_pt1 | contig 43008 bp, 33 predicted proteins | sample MGYA00519933_ERZ824600 | MGnify/ENA primary metagenome ERZ824600 (study PRJEB31778, sample SAMEA3449178) | human gut metagenome | biome: human gut; feature: human-associated habitat; material: faeces | place: United Kingdom | collected 2010/2012 ... | reverse complement strand
GCTGGGTTCAGAACGTCGTGAGACAGTTCGGTCCCTATCTGTCGTGGGCGAAGGAGATTTGAGAGGAGCTGACCTTAGTACGAGAGGACCGGGTCGGACGCACCACCGGTGCATCAGTTGTTCTGCCAAGGGCATAGCTGAGTAGCCGCGTGCGGGAGTGATAAACGCTGAAAGCATCTAAGCGTGAAACATGCCTCAAGATAAGATCTCCCATCCGAGAGGAGTAAGGACACTTGCAGACTACGAGTTTGATAGGTCGGAGGTGTAAGCACAGTAATGTGTTCAGCTGACCGATACTAAATGTCCGAGGGCTTGAACTTTTCAAGCGATTCCTTGTTTCGATTTGCTTTATTCGGTTTTCAATGGACATCATGAAGGACGGCGCTGCCGTCCTTTTTTGTATTATTACTTTATCCGGTTGAGGACTGGAAGTTCGAAACAGACAACCACCCGCAATGCTGGTGCACGACAATTTCTCTCATGCCGTTAAAAGCAAACATGCGCTTATGTCTTGACATTGTAGTATAATTATCTTATAATAATTCTTAGATGAGATGCCGTTTCCAGGGCGAAACTCCCGAAGCCGCCCCAAACCGTTTGGTCGGTTGGCGGTATCTCTTCTTTTTACTTTAAGCAGATGTTATTTCCTTGACAAAAATATATTTGTATGTTATCTTATATTTGCGGTCGGGTACCTCATTGTTGAGCCGTCATTGCGGCTAATTCCGCATTGGCGTCAGCCGAGGATTCGACCGCTTTTTATTATTGACAAGTGAGCTATTCCTTGTTATACTAAATATGGCAGTGATTACGTCATTGCGGATACGCCGGGCAGACGTTGTTCTGCGGTGCGCCCGCCGACGGTCACTGCCTTTATTTTATATCCGACCGTATACATATTCGTAATATTGTGATAAATATACAGAATATCACCGAATTATGCATATGACTCTATTTATTTAACCGCTTTACTTTTTCGCTCAAAAGTATTATAATACCGTCATATTCTATTAATTTCGGCATTACTGCTCGGAGGCACATCGTGGGAAAAAATCGCCTTAAAAAACTCGGCTCATCAGCTATTCTGCTCGCTACCGCAATAATATGGGGCTTTGCCTTTGTCGCACAGACTGTCGGCGCGGATTATATCGGCGCATTCACCTTTAACGGTATTCGCTTTCTGCTCGGTGCTCTGTCGCTGATACCGGTTATTCATTTCTTTGAAAAGACCGATATGACTCCCGAGCTTAAGAAGAAAACGCTTATCTGCGGCAGTATTGCCGGTGTGTTCCTTTTTTCTGCATCTACACTTCAGCAGTTCGGAATTCAGCTGACCGGAAATGCCGGCAAGGCAAGCTTTATAACCGGTTTTTACACCGTGCTTGTTCCGGTTGCGGCGTTCTTTATACTCCACAAGAAGGTAAGTCCTTTTACGTGGGTAGGTGTTGTTTTTGCCGTAGTCGGACTGTACTTTGTGTGCATGAACGGCGGGGAATCCTTCGGCTTCGGCGATGTTCTGACACTTATAGCAACCTGCTTTTGGACGGCGCATATAGTTTTTAACGATTATTCGACCGAGTCAATCCCGCCTATCCGCTTTTCGATGGTGCAGTTCTTCGTGTGCGGTTTCCTTAGTGTTATATGTGCGCTGATTTTTGAGGATATTACATTTTCGAGCATCACGGCGGCGGCGCTTCCGATAATCTACGGCGGCTTTATGTCGGTCGGCGTTGCATATACATGCCAGGCTGTCGGACAGAAATATGCAGACCCTGCGCCTGCGGCAATAATTCTCTCTACCGAGTCGGTTTTCGGTGCTATCGGCGGCGCGATCATTCTCGGTGAACGTATGCAGCCGCGCGGCTATATCGGATGTGTGCTTATTTTTGCGGGAATAATTCTCTCGCAGATCACTCCGAAAAAATCGAGTGGTACAATTCCGTCCGGTGATGTGAAATGATCGCAGCTGCTACCTGATATTGCATAGTTATTCAGCTTCTGTTTCAATATAGAGTAATTTACCCGAGAAAACGGATATATTTGTCCGTTGCCTCGGGTATTTTATAAATTGTTTTCGAGCTATGAGAGATGCTGTCGAGATTGATTTTACATCCTCGCGTCGCAGCTTAGTATATAAGTTCGGAATCCGGATAGGAGGCTGTGCCGTCAAAACAGCTCCACGGATATGTCTGGGGCGGCGAGGAATGCACCTCTATCCTGCTGCCGTTTAACGGATGAATAAATGAAATATCGTTGCACCACAGCGCCGTCTTGCAGTCGTTCTCCCTGCTTCCGTATTTTCTATCTCCGAGCAGCGGCAGCTTTCTCGATGCGAATTGAACTCTTATTTGATGTGTTCTGCCTGTATGCAGTCTCACCGACACAAGCGATATCGGTGCTCCGCTGCGCGAGGTTGCTGTGCTTTGCAGGGAATATTCGAGCAGAGCTTCCTTTGCTCCTCTGCGTGCGCGGCGGACGATGAATGATTTGTTGCAGCGTCTGTCATGAAACAGCAGATCGCGCATTTCACCCTTTGTCGGATCCGGTGTCCCCGAAACTACGGCGAGATAATGCTTTTCTGCTTTATGCTGTGTAAACACCGCTGACAGCATTGCTGCCGCGCGTTCGTTTTTCGCCAGCACGAGAACCCCTCCGGTTCCCTTGTCGAGCCTATGTACCGGATAGCATGTGCATCCGCACAGCTTGCCTGCTGCGGTCGGAGCATCCGTTTCGTTGTCGTCGATCTCCGATGACATTCCCGGCTGTTTTTCTACAATTATAATATCTCTGTCGGTGTAGAGTGCTTTTATATCAGGCATTTGCGAATTTCCTTTACTTTTTAACATTACTGATACACATTAGTTCGTTTAGAAATAATTTACCATAAAAATTTTTTTCTGTCAATGGAAAATAGTATTGACATTTTCCTGTTTCTGTGCTACAATATACTCACAGAATATCTTTTTTTAGGAGTGATTGTAATGAAAAAGATTGCAGCATTAGTTCTTTCCGGTCTGATGATTCTTTCGCTTGGCGTTGCTTCTTTCGCAGCGCAGGGCGACAGCGCCGAGGATCCCGGCAAGCTTGTTATTATAGATGCCAAGGATAAGGATGGCGCAGACATTAAGGATCAGGTCAAGGTCGTTGAAAACGACGAATCCAAGAAGGCAAAGGAGGATGCTTCTCAGAAGGTTCTCTCCGATGTACTCGGTAAGGATTACAAGGCTTCTCTCGCTGTTGACGCAGCGTATGATCTTGATTACACCGGAAGCAGTTTTCCTCTTAGCGTAACCTTTGAGTACAAGAGCGCAAAGAGCGGTGATACCCTCTACGTTCTTCAGAAGACCGCTGACGGTTGGAAGCGTCTCGACGCAACCGTAGCAAACGGCAAGGTCACTGTTGCTTTTGCATCTGCTGATCCCTTTGTTATCGTTCGTGATACTGCTTCCTCGAGCTCCGATTCGCCTAAGACCGGTTATAATTCCGCTCTTATCGCAACCGTTGCTCTCATCTCTCTTGCAGGCGCAGCGTACGCTACCAAGCGTGCAGTAGCCGCTCATAACTGAGAATCGTCATAACGTGCAGCATCCACCCGGTTCTCGGGTCGGGTGCTGCTCTTTTTTTCGCCGTGTGATGTGCCGCATGCGAGCGGTCTTTGAAAGCTGTCTTTCGGATGCGTACGCATTTTTTATGATATATATTCTGCATTTCTGATACGAGTTTGTCTCGCGGATATTTTGCTGCTTTTGATATGTATCGGCTCGGCTCGGACGTATATTCGCTTTTGCGTGATCCTTTTAATGCGCTTATACAGTTTTTTTGAAAAAATATTTTGTTTCGACGACAGACGGTTAAGAATATAGCTGCACGTTTGAATGGTAATTTTTAAGTAGTTTTATTTTAATGGATAGATAAGGAGGCTCGGTATGGCTCGGAACGGTAAAGTGACCGCATGGACGGTGGTGTCGATCGTGTTCGGCGCGGTATTTATTGCCGCGTGTATCGTGCTTGTTCTGACAACGCGCGGCTGCGAGCAGAACTACGACGATTATAAAAATGAGACCACTGCCGTTTCTGCCGATACGAGTGCGTCGGATGAGACCACCGCGTCGACAGATCCTGCGCTGCCTGAGAATCCGATAAATTTTGATGCACTGCGCTCCGATTATCCGGATGCGGTCGCATGGATAAAGGTTGCGGGAACACCGATAGATTATCCGGTCGTTTGCTCGGACGAGAGCGAGCTGTACTATCTGCGCAGGGACGCGGCGGGCTCATACAGTGTCTCCGGCTGCATCTTTATGCAGAGCTTGAACGAGCGCGATTTCACCGACCCGAATACCGTTCTTTACGGTCACTACATGCCGGACGGCAGCTTTTTCGGAGCGCTGCATAATTTCCGTGACCGTACATTTTTTGATGAGAATACCGAGATAACGGTGTATATTCCGGAGCATGTTCTGACATACGAAATTTTTGCGGCATACGAATACGATTCGCGCCATATTCTCAAATCGTTTAATATGCATGACCCGGAGGTATTTAAGGAATATCTTGATTCCTGTCTGCATCCGAGCTCGATCGAGCCTAATATTCGTGACGGCGTTACACTCGGGCGGGACGACCGTATAATAACGCTCAGCACCTGCCTTGTGAGCGGTGCTGACAATAAAAGATTCTTAGTTCAGGGAGTATTGCGTAATGATGAAGCGACACGCTGAGGGCAGGAAAAGCGAAAAGAAAAATACTCTTACACGTGTTCTGATCACTATCTGGGCGGTGATAATGGTCATCTGCCTTGCCGGTGCGGGTGTATTTGTTTATATGTATCATTCCGGTCGCGGCAGATTTGCGGTAGATCCGAGCGAGACTGTGCCGATAGACGCACCGGACGGCGCAGTTACCGACGAGAGCGGCGTAACATATAATGATAAGCACTATGTTTACAATACGAATATCGTAACGATCCTCGTTATGGGGGTTGACCGCGAGACTATGGACAGCAACGGCGAGATCGGCTTTAACGGTCAGTCGGATGCGAATTTTCTTGTTGCACTCGATACGAAAACCGGAAAGATAAGTATGATATCCGTCTCGCGTGATGCGATGGTCGATGTTAATGTTTATACGCGTCTCGGCGGCTTTGTCAAGACCGATCGTATGCAGCTCTGCCTTGCATATGCATACGGTGACGGCAGGGAGACGAGCTGTAAAAATGTCGTCCGTTCGGTGTCGCGCCTGTTCTATAATATTCCGGTGCATTGCTATGCCGCTATCGACATGGAGGGTGTTTCCCGCATCGTTGATGCTGTCGGCGGCGTGACCGTTCCCGAATATACCGCTGACGGAACCGAAAAGACCGGGCGTGATATTACGCTTGACGGCTACAACGCTCAGCTTTATCTGAGAAGCCGTGACAAGTCGAATATCGACTCGAGTTCGCTTCGCCTCGGGCATCAGAACGATTTTATTAGCGCCTTTCTCTCCAAGATACAGATGATGGCGCGTGAGGATATAACCGGTACGCTCTCGCTCTACGGTATCGCGAAAAACTACGCCGTTACCGATATTTCCGCGTCGCAGCTTGCGTTTCTTGTGACGAACTATATCGGCGGTGTTACCGAGATGAAAAAGTATACCGTCCCCGGAGCAATGACGGTCGGCGGCGACCACAGTGAGTACAATGTCGACACCGACGCGTTGTATGATATCATACTCGAGGTATTTTATAATTACGAATAAGCCGTACCGAAGCAATGCGTCGACGGCAAAAGGACTTTTTCTGCTATGATCTTTGATGCCCATGCTCACATATATCCCGATAAGCTCGCTGCGCGTGCCGTAGCGGCGCTGAACGGCTTTTACGATTTTGTCTGCGACGGCGACGGAACCTATGATGATTACACCGCCGCCTGCCGTAAGGGCGGAGTCGAGGGATTTCTTCTGCTCGGAGTTGCTACGAACGCACATCAGAACCGTTCGGTCAATGCATTTGTTGCCGAATCGGTGCGACGCGCGATAGCCGAGGGCTTTCATGCTTACGGCTTTATGGGAATAAGTCAGGATATTGACGATTTTGAGTCAGAGGTAAATGTCTCGTGCGCGGACGGTCTTTGCGGCGTTAAGATACATCCCGATATTCAGGGCGTGGACATTCTCGATCCGCGCATGCTTGAGCTGTACGAGTTGCTTCAGGCTCGTGATCTGCCGATCTGCTTCCATGCTGGGGATCATCGTCCTCAATTTCGCAATTCGGAACCTCCGAAGATCGCACGTGTGGCACGGCTTTTTCCGCACCTGAGGATAAATGCGGCGCATTTCGGCGGATATACCGTGTTCGACGACGTAGGTACGCTTTTTTCCTGCGAGAACGTGCATGTCGATCTTTCATCATCGCTATGGCTTATAGACCGTGAACGGGCGCTGGGGCTGATCTCATATTTCGGAACCGAGCGTGTCATGTTCGGCACCGATTACCCGGTCAAGCGCGCGGAGGATGAGCTGCAGAGATTTGAAGCGCTCGGACTTTCTGACGCGGATGCCGAGCGGATACTCGGTGAGAATTTCAGAAGCTTTGTTATCGGAAAATAACCCTTCGGCAACCGTAGCTATTTGCGCAGAGCCTGCACCGGATGCCGAAAGTATTAAACGGTCGACAGTCTGCGGCTCGGAGTCGAAGCTTAGATGGGAGCCGAAGCCGATAGAACGCAGTCGAAGCGGTGAGATCCAAAAGCCGAGAGGGTCGGAGTCCGAAATTATTATTTAAGGAGAGGCGCTATGGAGAGCGGAGCAAGAGAATATGCCGGCATTGAAAAGCTGCTCGAGACCGAGCCGTTTATCATATGTCCCGTCCACGGCGACAGTATGTATCCGTTTATTAATGAGGACAGAGACTTTGTCCGGCTCGAGAAGCCGCACGGCGTGCTTGCTCCGTACGATCTGCCGCTCTATCGCCGTCCGAGCGGAAAGCTCGTCCTGCATCGGATAATCGAGGTACATCGCGGCTATTATGTTATATGCGGCGACAACCGCAGCTTCCGCGAAAATGTTCCGTATGACTGGGTCGTCGCTGTGTCTACCGGTGTTATTCGCGACGGTCGATATATTGCCGCCGACAGTGAGGAATATAAGCAATATCTCGAGGAGAATGTTGTCGGAGTTGTACCGGAGACACGTCGGGTACGTCGCAAGATTCTCAATGAGTGGTATACCGTGCTTTCGCTTTGTTCGGCGCTGCTCGGCAGAGGCAGGTCAAAAATATACGAGGACTGCTATCCGCCGAGACTTATGCAGATACTGCGCAAGCTATCTCTCGCATCGGCTCTTGCGCCGTGTTTCCCCGAAACGGTCTCGGAAAAGCTCGGGCGGGAGGTACAGTCGCTCCACGACGAAACGGCGGCTCTCAGAGCGGAGGAGCGTCGCATACTTGCAGCGCTTGCCGGAGCGGACATTTCGCTCGTGACTCTCGATCTTTGGCATGCCGATTCGCGTTTGGATGGCGTTTGCGGCGATGCCGGACTCGGTTCGGCGCTTGTGTCGGCATCCGATGCAGAGCGAGCAGAGACGGTCATGCGCTCGCTCGGATATGAGTGCAAAAGAGCACGAGACGGAGGTATTGTCTGTCATCGTACCGATACTAACGGAAATGCGCAGGATAGAAATGTCCCGGAGAGAAAAGTATCGAGCGGAGCCGTGAGCGGATCATACTGCGATGCGGCGGAGGCATTTGTTATCTATTCGGATGCCGCTCTTCCGTCCTGTTTTTCGCTTTCTGCAATTATCTACAGGGCGCGCAAATGCGGCTATTCACGCTGCGATTTATCGGGCGTTGTCGGACGTGTCGGCTCTGTCGATGCTGACGAGCGCCGCGATGCTGTCGACACGCGCTGCGACGACGGCGGTACGGAGTGCCGCCGGATCGGAAGCGATGACTGCTCCCCGGGCGGCGAAAAGCTGATCCTGCCGCAGAAGCGCGACCTTCTTGAGCTTATGTGTGCGGGATATGTCGGTCGATATCTGCCCATAGTTACCTCCCTTGTCGCCGCGCTATGGCGAGGCGAATTGTCGAATGGTTCGGAAAATAATGAAACGGAGCATATGTATGACACGGCGAAAAAAACGCTCGAGAGCGATATGTTTGCCGAGCCGTACCCGGATTATAAGGCGCTATGTGCTGCGTTCGGTTATGCCGGAATACCGACATCTGATGCGCCGAGCGAGAACGAGAAGCGGATAGCTGCTAGAATGTCAACGCCGCTCGGACGGATATTTCCGCCGCTGTCGGTTATGCAGAATTATTATCCTGTGCTGTATTCCGCGCCGGTCTTGCTGCCCGCGTGCTGGTGTCGGCGTATGCTCGGCGCTGCCGCAGGTCGTATCTTACGCAGAAAATAAGCGCTTGGCAGCGTACTATTCATCCTGCATAGGTATGTCGGCTGTCCGGTCAATAATCAATTAAAGAAAAAACTACGGGATGTCAAATTGTCGGCATCCCGCTTTTTGTATCTGAAAAGAGCATTTGTGCCGGGCGAGAGCTACACCGCTTGCCTCGCTTATATCTCCTCGCCGTCTCCGTACCGTCCGTAAAGCCGTGCGAGACGATTCCATGTGAGTGTGTCGACGATGCCGTCCTCTTCTATCCTATATATCTGCTGCAGCTCTCGTATCGCGTTTTCCGTCGGCTCGTCGTAGATTCCGGATAGCTCGACGAGTGACGCAGTTTCCATAACGGCGGACAGCGAGTTCAGCATAAGCTGCACCATCATCACATCTACGCTCTCCTCGCCCGCTGAGATGCCGTTTTGCAGAGAGCTCTGAACAGGTGCAACGCCTTGCGGCGGAGATAGCTGCTCGTGAACGGCTGCATAGCTGCCCTTGAGCGTGTTGTAGGTGTCTATGTCAAGCTCGCCGTCAGCGTTCATTCCCTCTATCCGCTGAAACTTTTCTATTTCCTTTCTTGTTGGATCGTCAAGGCTGCCGCCGACGTGCAGCGGCGACAGCTCGGCATGCTTCTCCGAATGCAGCGACAGCCGCGTCAGCATTATCTGCGTCTCGCGTACAACGCTCGGTCGATCTGTAATGCTTCTGTCGGGCTCTGCTGTGATGTTTTCTTTGTTCATGTTGCCCACTGTCCCTCCTGCCGGTTTTCGGTCCCGGCGATATTGTTGTATGTGTTTGCTATCGAGTACCAGACTACCGGTCCCACAACGCCGTTGACATTCAGCCCGAAAAGCTCTTGATAATCCTTCACCGCCTGCTCGGTCTGCGCACCGAATATGCCGTCCGGCGTCAGCTCGGTTATACTCGGATAGTCCTGCCGTATAACGGAGAGATACGTCTGCAGCAGTCTTACATCCTCTCCCTCGGAGCCGAGCAGCAGGTTATTGCCGGGAAACGGAACTGCTGCTGCGCCGCTCTCGTCCGGCAAGGAACGGACGAATGCGAGATAGTTTTCGTACATAAGGTCAAAGGTCGGCTCGTCGATAACGCCGGTCGCAGGCAGGCCCATCGTCGTCTGAAATGCTGCTGCCGACGCCTCGGTCAGAGGACCGTATATTCCGTCGATTTCGATCGAAGGTACGGTGTCGTAGTAGCTCGAGATGAAATTGAGATAATACTGTATTACCCGTACCTCGTTTCCCGTGCTGCCGGGCGCGATCTCGAGAGGGAATACGATAGGTATCTCATCGTAGGTTATCTGTTCTGAGTTCAGCTCACTGAGCTTCTTTACCGCCGTGTAGACCCTCAGAACCTCATACCATGTTGAACGCCCGGTTATACCGTCCGTTGTCAGCGAAAATGTGCGCTGAAATTCGGTCACGGCATCGCGGGTCGAGAGGTCGTATATCCCGTTGACGTTTGCGATCTTCGGAATATTCGGATAGTTGCTCGATATGCGGTTTAGGCGCGCTTGCAGAATAGCGACATCGTTGCTCGCAGCGCCGAGCCGGAGCACATACGGCGGAACGCTTGTTTCAAATCCGACTACCGGCGCATTTTCAACCAGCTCGATATTGTCCCCGTAATAGCTGCGCAGTATCTCGATAGGCGACAGCCCCTGCTCGGCGAGCGCGACCGTGCCCCATTGAGAGAGCCCGCTGCAGGTGGTAGTAGTTCCGTTGCAGTATTGAGCATACAGCGGCTCAATGCTGCCCTTGCGCCTTATATACGTTGTCCATAGCTGTTCGGCAAGCTCGCCTACGTTTTCGAAGGTATCGCGTCCGTTTACAAACGTCTGGTCGTATGCGGGAAGAGAGGTGATGTCAAAGTCGAAGCCGCGGCTGCGGTAGTATTCGGTAAAGACACGATTCAGAGCAAACGATATCTGCGCGATAATGTTTGCGGCGATTGCCGTCTCAGGCCATGTCGGGTAGATCTCACTTGAGGCTACATTCTTTATATAATCAAGAAATGTGACCGTAACATTCGGTGCGTATGTCCCGGGAGGACCGAGATGTACGGTTATATTCTCGGGTATGTACGTCTCTATCGGACTCGGTCTAACTGTATATTCCTCCGGCATATGCGCTCTCCTTTCGCTGTTTTTCTGTCGGAAATGCAGCGCACTCCGTTAAAGCTCTGCGTTAGGCTCATAAATAATTACCTCACCTCCGCCGATAGCCGAGACCGGTATCAGCTCGACCCGCTGAATTGTGGTTATTTCCGGATAGACAGCAACACCGAGGTTCTTTACCCCGTAGAAGCCGGGCGCGGAGGTGTCGATGCTGTACAGCTCATACGGGATGCCTTCTCCGGGACGGAAGCTCTCGCTCGGCGCGGGGGCGGGGAGTACGAACATATCGGTCTGACCGCCGGAGTTTGTTATGGCGGCGTTTATCAGCCCGCGCGCAGGGTTTGACACGGTAACGAGTGCATTCGATACGGGATATGCGCCGGAGGCTGTAAAGACCTGAACGCGCAAGCGTCCGGTGTAGCCGTCCTCCGCAGCTCCGTCGCCGCTGTCCACGCTGTCGCCCGTCCCGGCAGCGGGCTCGTCGTCGCTGCTTGCTTCGCTGCTGCGCCGAGCTTCGTTTTCCGTGGCATTATTTTCGGCTCGAGCGCCGTTATCATCGGCTCGGTTTATCGTGCTGCTGCCGTTATGATCGGCTTTGACGACCTCCGCGGCGTTCGCTGCGGCATGCACGGCATAGACCGTATTCATGCTTGCGCTGACGCTTGCGGCTGTATCGCCTCCGGAGACGGTACTTATGCTTGCGGGTGCGGCATTTTTCGAGGCTTTGCTGCTTGAAACGCCATTCTCGGCTGAAATGCTCCGAACTCTTGATGCTGCATTATTATTCTTCTCGCCGTCGACGGCTGTATCGTTCGGTGTAGCCGAAGCTGTGACCGCTTCGTTGCTGCCGCGACTTACTTCTTCTGTCGTTCGCGTTTCACCGTCGATTCCGATTGTCTCTGCGCGATATCCGCGTGCCATTACAGCTCGTGCGGTGTGATCGCTTGTGCTTGGCGAGACGCTTTGAGCAAGCTGAGCTGTATTTACACCAACTCTGCGGGGAGTATATGTATTCGTTTTTACCGTCGGCGCTTTCAGCGTATTTCTGTTTTCTTGACCTGAGCCGGGCGATAACGATGCCGGAGTCGGTCTCGGTCTCTGTATTTTTCTGTTCATGATATCTCCTTTTCGGTTATGCGGCATTATGCCTTCCGTGCAGCTGTCGCTTTCGTCATATTGTATGCGCGGCGGTGTGCAAATGTGAAAAAAGTCTTGACTGAGCGGCTTGCATGTGATACCATATTGGCAAGTGATCGTGCCGCCTCGCGGCGCATCGGAGCAGGGCTGCACTGCGGCTCTTAAAAAGAAAGGTATCTGTAGATGGACAAGATAGAGGCGCTTGTCGCCGATATAAAAAAGAATGCGATAACACACGGCAGTCTGCCTTTTTGGAGCTGGAACGATAAGCTCGAGCCGGAGGAGCTGCGCAGACAGATACGCGTGATGAAGGAGCTCGGAATGAACGGCTTTTTCATGCATGCCCGCTGCGGACTTGTGACCGACTACCTGTCGGACGAGTGGTTTGAGTGTGTCGGCGCCTGCATAGACGAGGCTAAAAAGCTCGGTATGGAGGCATGGTCTTACGATGAGAACGGCTGGCCGTCCGGCTTTGCCGGCGGTGCATTGCTCGAGGAGCGCGATAATCTTGCCGGCTTCCTTCGCATGGAGTCGACCTCAGAGTATCCGTGCGGTGAAAATGTGCTCGGTGTTTACCGAATAGAAAACGGCGCGCTTCGCCGTCTTGATGCATCGGACGGCGGGGAATATCTTGTTATTTATGAGGAGAGGGATCCGTCGTATATCGACGCGCTCGACCCCGCGGTTACAAAAAAATTTCTCCGCTCTACTCATGAGGAATATAAGGCACGTATCGCACCGGAGAATTTCGGCACGGTAATGCCGGGCTTCTTTACCGACGAGCCGCAGTATTTCAGACTCGCACCGCCGTATTCAAAGCTGCTTCCCGAGGCGTTCGAGAGCGAGTACGGATACAGCGTGTTCGATGCTCTGCCTGCGCTCTTCGTTGATTTTGACGGTGCAGAGCAGCTTCGCCATGACTACTATCGTCTTGCGCACAGAATGTTCATAAATAATTTTATAAAGCCTATTCACGAATGGAGCGAGGAAAACGGCTGCCGTATAACCGGCCATGCCATCGAGGAGGCTTCTCTTTCGGGACAGATGTGGTGCTGCGGCGGTGTTATGCCTTTTTACGAATATGAGGATATTCCCGGCATAGATTATCTCGGAAGAGGGCTCGCGGGCGACCTTGCGTCCAAGCAGCTCGGTTCGGTTTGCGCTCAGCTCGGTAAGAAGAAGGCGATATCCGAGATGTTTGCCTGCTGCGGATGGGATGTTACCCCGCTCGAGCTGCGACGCATCGCCGAGATACAGTATGTAAACGGCGTAAATATGATGTGCCAGCATCTGTATTCGTATACCGAGCGCGGACAGCGCAAGCGTGACTATCCGGTTCATTTTTCGGAGCATAATCCATGGCAGTTCGCACTTGCCGATTTTGACAGATACTTTAACAATCTCGGCTATACGCTTTCGCTCGGAGAGGAGTATGCGACTACGCTTGTCATACATCCGATACACAGTGCGTGGATGCGCTACAAGCGCCTGCAGGATGCGGATTCCATCGCAGAGCTGCAAGACAGTCTTTTCGGGCTTGTAGAGCGCTTGTCCGGCTCTCAGATTCCGTATCACTTCGGAGATGAGTGCATGATGGAGCGTCTCGCGTCGGTCGAGCGCGAGGACGGTAAGGTATATATACGCATCGGCAGATGCCGATATGAAAATGTTGTCCTGCCTCTTGTATATACGCTCGATTCTTCGACCGCAGCGCTTTTGCGCGAGTTTACCGAGTCGGGCGGAAGACTCTGCCTCTATGCAGAACCGCCGTATGCAATAGACGGCAGGATTGCGGACTGCTCGTGGCTGCGCTCGAATGTCACGCTCGACGAGATACGTGAGACTGCTGCCGCACGTTTGACGGTCGGCTCGGGCTATGACGTGCGTCTGCGCATGGCAGTGCGCCTGACCGAACAGGGCAGGATCGTTTATATAATTAATCGCAGCGATGATGCCATAGACAATATTATGCTGGAGCTTGACGGCGCGGACGACGCGGTCATGCTCGATATGAACGACCTTACCGAGCACGCCCTTGTGACAGCGCGCGGAGAGGGCGGGCTTCAGCTTCGCTTTGCGCTTGAAAAGGCGGGCTCTGTCGTCATTGTTGAGCGCAGCGGAGCTGCCGCTCAGAGCTGCGGTGATACGCTTCCCGTTAAGCGCTATGACGGTGCTACGGTCGGTCTGCCCGAGCGTTGGAGACTTACCGAAAAGCCGAAAAATATGATGACCCTCGACTATGCGCGGCTGTCCTATGACGGTGTCAGCTATACCGAGCTGCTGCCCGTTCCATGCATTAAGGAGCGGCTGTACCGCGAGCGGTATGAGGGCAGACTTTGGATGAAGTATGAGTTCAATGCGGAGTATCTGCCGCAGGATCTTACCTGCGTTGTCGAGCCTATGCGCGGACTCGGCGTTTCGGTCGGCGGCAACGAGCTTTCTGCCGACGGCGACTGGTGGTATGATCGTACCTTCAAATGCTACCCCATCGGAAACAGCGCGCAGCCCGGCAGGACAGAGATCATTGTTTCTTTTGATTATTTTCAGAGTGAGCATGTATATTATGTGCTTTTCGGAGGCGTTTCCGAAACATTACGCAACTGCCTTGTGTTTGACACTGAGATAGAGAATATATATTTAACAGGCTCGTTCTGTGTTCGTTCTGACAGCGGATATAAGAAAGGTGAGCGAGAAACTCTGCTTGCTGACGGTGACTTTACCCTTACCGAACAGCGTGACACAGTACTGCTGTCTGATATAACCGGCGACGGATATCCTTTTTACGGCGGTACCGTAACGGCGGAATGCAGCTATACATGGCACGAGGGCGAGCCCACTGTGCTGCGCCTTGACGGCAGATATGCTCTTGCCTGTGTTTCGGTAAACGGCAGGAACGCCGGAACGCTGATGTTTAACGATACGCTCGAGCTTGCACCGTATCTGCATGACGGTGAGAATACCGTCGGCATCAGAATAACGAATGCCGTGCGCAATCTCATCGGACCGCATCACTGCATTGATCCGGAACCGCTTGTTGTAAGTCCCGTAACCTTTTCGTTTGAGGGCGAATGGAAGGGAGACAGCTGCCCCGAGTATAGAGACAGATATGCGTTTGTTCGCTTCGGAGCGCGTACGGTATGAGCATAATGACGCTCCGCAATGCTCGTTTTTCATGTGTGCCGCCGGCATTTACCGCTGCGGCGAGGATTTCTCGACGGTGGGAGGCGAGGCTATAAATGTCTAAGGTAAGCTGGAAGGGAACTGTGCTTCTCGCGCCGGTCCCTGCCGCTATCGTAACGTGCAGGGATATAACGGAGGACGGAGGGGAACGCGTGAACGCACTCACCGTCGGATGGTGCGGCGTTTTGTGCTCGCATCCTCCAAAGACCTATATCTCGCTGCGTCCGTCGCGATATTCGTATGATATGATCAAGCACAGCCGCGAGTTTGTTATCAATCTCACGACCGAGTCGCTCTCACGGGCTGCGGATTATCTCGGTGTTCGCAGCGGCAGAGATGAGGATAAGCTCGCAGCCGTCGGTCTGCATACCGAGCCTGCCTCCGAGCTGTCGGCACCGCTGCTCGCTGAGAGTCCGGTCTGCCTTGAATGCCGTGTGTGCGACATTATGCCGCTCGGCAGTCATGATATGTTTCTTGCCGATATCGCGGCGGTTGATGTGGATGAGTCGCTGCTCGACGAGCACGGTCGGCTAATGCTCGAGAGGGCGGGGCTGATTGCGTATGCTCACGGCGATTATTATCGACTCGGAGAGCGGATAGGTGATTTCGGCTTTTCTGTCAGACGAAGAAAATCGGATGGATACGGCAAGCGTCCCTCCGGAGCAAAGCTACACACGGATATGTCTATTTCCGAGAAGGATACATCGGATGCTGCCCGCAGCACCCGCCGAAGAGGCTCGGAAGCCAAAGAGACGGTCGATGCGGGTCGGGAGACTCCTGCACCTGCCAGACAGTATAAGCATAGCCCTGCACGCAAATCTTCCGGTACAGCCGGTGAAAAGCACCGAAAGAGCTGCGTGAGTACCTCAAAACGCAAGTCAAAAGCTGTCGCCGGAGGCAGAGGACGGAGGAAATAAACAGCCCCGACTGCGATTTGTATCTTCGAAGTCGGCAGAAACAAATGAATTATGCATGCCTGCGGTCACGTACCGTACGGCATGGATATACGGAAAGGATGCTTCCGTACGCGGGAGCTATGGTTTAAAAATGAAGAATTCTAAGCTTGTAAGGCGCTGCGCGCTTGTTATCGCCGTCCTTATCGGAGCTGTTTCGATGCTCTGCGGCTGCGGTAAAACCGCCGAGAGCGTCGGGGATTGCACCGCAGTAATTACCGTACGCGATTACGGTAAGATCACCGTAGCGCTTGATTCGGACGCTGCGCCGATCACCGTTGCAAATTTTGTTAAGCTCGCAGAGAGCGGCTTCTACAACGGTCTTACCTTTCACCGCATTATCGAGGACTTTATGATGCAGGGCGGCGAGTCTAAGACGGCTACCGCAGATACGATAAAGGGTGAATTCTCTGCAAACGGCGTGAAAAATCCGCTCTCGCATACACGCGGCGCTATTTCTATGGCACGCAATTCGATCTCTATGGACAGTGCCTCGAGCCAGTTTTTTATCGTTCATAAGGACAGTACCTTCCTTGACGGTCAGTATGCTGCATTCGGATATGTGACCGACGGAATGGATGTTGTCGATGCAATCTGTGAGAGTGCAAAGCCAACCGACAATAACGGTTCTATCGCCGCAGCCGATCAGCCGGTGATAGAGAGTATAGTTATTGAAAAATAATTTTGCGAGGTTAGTAACAAATCTTCTTTTCTTGTATTAATTTTTTGCCTGTTTACACTTGACAGATTATAGGATTTGTGATAAACTAACATCGTGTAAATGTGTCCTGTGGTGTGGAACATTACATAATATCCGGTTTGTCGGATAAAATGTTAATGAAAGGAGATACCTGAGATGTTTGTACGTCCTGAAGCAGAAGTAGTTCTTTTCGCTGACGAGCTTTTCACTCTTGCAAGTGGAATCGAGACCGATGAAGATGGTAACATCGTAGTTCCCGGCGAAGATTTTTAACCAATTAGTTCGGCGGCTTGCTCCGGTAAGCCGCCGAACCTTTTAAAAGACGATAAATTGCATCGGAGAGTATTATGGCATTTTACAGAATAGCCGATTTTCTCGTTGAGATAAATTCGGATGAGGTGCTGCTTATAAAGGAGCGCTTCAAGACAGATAACTGTTCCGCTGCTGCACCGGATATATCCGTTACTATTACAGACGACGATTTTAAGGTGTTCGGCTCAAATATGCTTCAGATGTATTCGAGAGAGTATATCGAGCGTATAGCGGCATGCAACCGTGTCGGACTTGAGCTGCCGAAGCACGGAGCGGTGCTGCTGCACGGCTCGGCGGTATATACCGGCGGGCGGGCGGTAGTTTTTATTGCCGACTCGGGTGTCGGAAAAACAACGCATACGCGGCTGTGGCAGGAGTACCTCGGAGACGAGCTGACTATAATAAACGGGGACAAGCCGATAGTGCGTATGCGCGGCGGAGAGCCGATAATATACAGCTCGCCGTGGACCGGCAAGGAGGGATACGAGAGCGACACTGTCGCGCGTCTGACAGATGTATGTGTACTCACCCGCAGCGAGCGCAACTATACCGTACCGATTGAACCGACCGTGTGTATTGACGAGTTTATGCGTCAGCTGCTGCATCCGACAGATCCGATAACCGCGCTTGCAACGCTGGACACTGCTGACAAGATACTGTCATCGGTGAACTGCTGGCGTATAGGCTGTAATATCTCGCTCGAGGCCGCCGAAACGGCATATAAGGCGATATTTGCAAAGAAACAGTGACTTTACGTGAATTTTTCCGCTGTGTTCGCGGCGGTGCAGATTTACCATTAACGGTGCTTTTAGAAAATGCAATAGGAGAAAATTATGAAGCTGAAATATGAGTTTGTTGTAAAAAACGTCTGCGGCTCGATGGTCGCTGTTGCTGTCGGGGACGGGACTTCCGCCTTTAACGGTATGATAAAGCTGAATTCCACCGGTGCCGAGATAATGGAGATGCTTGCCGTGCCGACTGCCGAGGATCAGATCGTCGATGCTCTTACCGAAAAATATAAGGCTGACAGAGCCGAGGTGGCAGAAGCCGTCGCCGATTTTATAGGTACACTGCGCGAAAACGGTGTGATTGAGGACTGAAGAGATGAATATAGGAATTCTCGGTGCCGGAACATGGGGTATTGCGCTTGCAAGGATGCTTGAGCTGAACGGGCATGATGTTACCGTGTGGTCGGTGCTTCCGCGCGAGATTGAGCAGCTTGAGGCGACCCGCAGTCACCCTAATCTGCCCGGGATCGTCCTGCCGGCGGAGATCGGATATACAACAAGCATGGCTGAGGCATGCAGACACAAGGATATTATCCTGTTTGCGGTCCCGTCTGTGTTTGTCCGCAGCACGGCGGAAAAAGCGGCACCGCTTATCGCGGAGGATCAGATAATCGTAGACGTTGCCAAGGGCATCGAGGAGGGAACTCTCTTTACAATGACCGAGGTCATTGCAGACGCTCTTGTCCGCGCGACCGGTCACTCTGCGCGGCTCGTAGCGCTCTCCGGTCCGACGCACGCCGAGGAGGTCGCAAAGGATATGCCGTCCTCGATAGTTTCGGCGAGCAAGGACGACGAGGCAGCGCTTGCAGTGCAGGATGCATTTATGAACACCTGTATGCGCATATATACGAATAACGACGTTAAGGGTGTAGAGCTTTGCGGCGCGCTGAAAAACATCGTCGCACTTGCTTCGGGAATCAGCGCAGGTCTCGGCTACGGAGATAACACCCGCGCTGCGCTCATCACACGGGGAATGGCGGAGATAATCCGGCTCGGAATGGCTATGGGGTGTAGGATAGACACCTTCTGCGGACTTGCCGGCTTCGGAGATATGATAGTTACGGCTATGAGCCGTCACAGCCGTAATAATAAGGCCGGCAGGCTTATCGGTCAGGGCACACCGCCGGATGAGGCTGTACGCAGCATAGGCATGGTCGTAGAGGGCATCAACGCGCTTCCTGCCGCAATGGAGCTGTCTCGGCATTACGGTGTTGAGATGCCGATTGTTTCGGGAGTGAACGCGATAGTAAATGAAGGCGCGAGCCCGGCGGAGATGGTCTATTCGCTTATGACGCGCGACAAAAAATCCGAGAGTATTCCGCACGGCAGAGTATAATATCTTGACGCTGCGGTGCGGATGTGGTACAATATACAGACGATTCGGTATGAAAGGAGGGGGATACTATGCCTGAAAAAAAGCGCGGCGGAAAGCTGATCACCGATAACAGAAAGGCGCGTCATGACTATTTTGTCGAGGATACGTATGAGGCTGGTATTGCCCTTGTCGGTACCGAGGTCAAGAGCATTCGTGCCGGACATGTAAATCTCAAGGATTCATTCTGCTCGGTGCGCCGCGGCGAGCTGTTTGTGCACGGCATGCATATAAGTCCGTATGAGAAGGGAAATATATTTAATCATGACCCTCTGCGTGACCGAAAGCTGCTGCTTCACCGCCGTGAGATAAATAAGCTGCTCGGTCTTACCACGCAGCAGGGCTACACGCTTGTCCCGCTCGATCTGCATTTTTCCGGATCAAATGTTAAAATGACGGTCGGGCTGTGCCGAGGCAAAAAGCTGTATGATAAGCGTGACAGCGCAGCGCAGGCACAGGCAAACCGTGAGGTCGAGCGATATATGAAAAGCCGCTCGCGCAGCTATGAAGACTGAAAACAGCCGCCTATCGGCGGCATAAATATGGGGGCGTAAAGGTTTCGACGGGGAATACGATCATACGTAAGCGGGTTGAGAATGGTGTCTGTCTCATAAAAATACACCGATTAAAATTAAACGCTAACAATAACGATTTAGCAGTAGCTGCCTAAGTGCGGCTCGTCCTCCCGATGAATACCGCGGCATCGGCTTGGGCGTCATTCAGCGGTGAACGCGAACTGAGAGTTAGTCTTTATAACAGTCGCGGATAAAAAGACCGCATAGATGCTGCTTTTGTCGGCTTTTTGGCATCATATGCGTTATCAAAAACCGTCTGCACCCGGAGAAAGCGTATAGGAATGTTTTTCGGACAGGGGTTCGACTCCCCTCGCCTCCACCAAACAGGTATTGGACGAACACCTATTTCTTCAGCGGCGGTTTCGCCGTAAAGTGTTCGCTCTGATCCACAACAGAAAAGCGCCGTCTTGGGAGTGATTCCAAGGCGGCGCTTTTTTTACTATCCGCACATTCGATTTACGCTAATTCTCCTGCTACAATGGTTGCAGAAAGGAACAGGAGGTTATACGAATGGAGAGATTTGATACAGATGAACGCACGGGGCTGAAGTATGAGCTGGTTGGAGACTATTATCTGATTGCCGGGGATGATGAGCCGGAGGAAGATCGGCCAATCGGGATATGGGGGCAGCGGCATCCCTGCTATCTCAAGGAGCATCGCCGTGTGCGATATACCACTCTGCTGACAGGTGGCGAATTGAATGCCTATCTTGCGGATATTGACCGGCAGGCAGAGGAACTTTTTCTTCGGCTGGTAAAACAAATGGCAGATGCAGAGGGCATTACGGAAACGCTGAAAGCCAGCGACCAAATGGAATGGGTCAGACGGATGAATAATGTCCGCAGCCGAGCATTTGAAATAGTTGAGGCAGATATTATCTATACATAAGGCATAAGCACAGAGCCGGTAAGAGTATTCTTGCCAGCTCTGTGCTACAATGCAAATGAGTTTACATGCGCTCATCCAAAATTTGTTCTACGAACTCAATTACATACTTTCGTTTAAGCAAATCATGGTATTTCTGATTTTTGTAGCTGCGCAAACACGAATAGCAGGAAGAATCTCCAACCTCTCCTCCGCAAACGCATCCTTTCATCATTTTTAAAGTGTGAGTCAGAATGCTATGAAGCGCATTTTCATTATCAAGTCTCTTGGCGTGACCTGCGCCACCAGGTGTGTTGTCAAAAACGACAATCGAATAATTGGGTCGTCCATCAACGGGTTCATACTGCAAGCAACCGGAAATGTCATTTTCTTCGATATTCAAATAAGAGCAAGCACCTCGAAGAAACCCATACAGAATGGAAAGCCCATGCTCCCAATCTTCGATAACATAATTGTCAAATCTAATTCTAACAACATCGGTAAGAAAACGATACCCAAGTGAAAAAAGCCGTAGGTGCTCATTTGAACACGGGTAACCACTGCTTATTTTGTGCTTCTTTTTCTTTATGCCGGTAAATTGATTTTCATCTACCTCAGAATATCCACAGTTCTCACATACATAAAAGGGGCTTTTATTCAAGACAGCCATTTCATCATTTTGGCTTGATCTGACACTTACAATGGCGTTACCAATGCTATAAGTGTTTTCTTGAACACTATTGTTGAATCCAACATAAGAGATTTCGCCTCTGTATGTACGCTCCGGTTTTTTGAGCCCCGGTTTTCGAATCATATTTCCATCTGCAATAAAACCCTGAGCCGGTATCAAAAATACTTTCGGAGATGATGTGAATTTCTTATGACATTGGCAACATTCCGTTATACCATCCTTTCCCGGTTCATCTTCGGCAAATGGCTTGATATTCAAAGTGCGGCACTCATCACACTGAATATAGCTGTACATTTTCCATCCGATTTTTGGTATCTTTTTGATGTAACGGCTTGTTATCAGGTTGTTATTTGCAACTATTTGGGAACCAGGAGCATACTCCGAAATAGCCATAGACAGGTCGCGCTGAAGCTGAAGTCCGTAACCTCTTCCTTTTTTTGCATCGGTAACCGTCATCTCGACCGTATCGACGGGAAAACCGTATTTAGGAAGTACATTTTTTCGCGAAAGGAACGAAAGGATATCCTCCCTTTCGTATGCGGCGATTCGCTGAATAATACCGTCCACATAGGTCCCTTTTTCTATGCGTTGCTTCTTTACAGCTTCCAACAAGTCGATTTCATATCGATACATTTGAATTGCCTCAGTTAAAACGCCTTTTTCTCCTATAAGGGATGCTACCCAGCCAAAATGGGCAACATCAAATTTTTCTGTCAGCACCGCAGGCAAAAATGTGGTCAAATAGTCACGAAGGCTGCTTGGTTCAGAATATAAATAGTTTTTAAGGCACTCAAAACCGTCTTCCCCCATTTCGTTCTTGCGCAAGAATTGGCCAATCGTCTTGAACAATTCCGGATGAATTTTCCAAAAGAAACTCATAGCAGATGCGTATAGGTGCCGAATTGCGATCTTATCATTTTCAACAACATAATTGGGAGGAGCTATTTTGCCCTTGATCATCTTGGCAGGATCATGAAAATAGGAGAAATCGTGATTGCTTTTGTTGCAAAATGTCAGTGCGAACGCCGCTGACTGCTTGCTTCGGCCTGCTCGTCCGGCTCTTTGGGCGTAATTAGAAGGCATCGGCGGCACATTACGCATAAAGACTGTTTCCAAGCTACCCACATCAACGCCCATTTCAAAGGTGGTAGAGCAACTCAAAATATCGATTTCCTTCTGCTTGAATTTCTTCTGAAACTCATATGCCATATCCCGGTCAAGTTGGGCAGTGTGTTCCACAATACGAAGATCTCGGATCTCCATATCATTGAACAAGCGGTAGTAATGGTTCTCCTTAAACTCAATTGACGGATCAATTGGTAGCAGCTCACCATCACATTGGTATGTCGGACAAACATCTTCGATATTATGGCAGGTTAAGCGCCTGCATTTTTTACATATAAACCATGGCTTGGAGTTTGTGATTCTGATTTTTGAGGTGTCTACCTTATATGATGTTCCGCTGTCACGAGCCACTATGCCTCTGAGCACAAAAACCTTGTCCCACAACAGCTTCAGGAAGTCCGTTGCATCATCTAAAGAAAGCTCAATACCCTTCTTTTTTGTGATCTTTTGTAGATAATCGACCCGTTTATTAGATAGTCCTGCTTTAGATGGAATAAAGGCCTTCTTCCGTTTTCCGGATTCTGAAACGGTATAAGAATACTCTGCTCCGCCATGAGTAAAATCTTCCAAATCGCTTTCGTTTAACGGAGCATCATATTTTAGAGCTGCATCCGTCATCATTGACGCAGCAAAAATGCTGCAGAGCGAACGGAATTCGTTTTCGTTGATGTGATATTTTTTATAGCTTCCCGAAACATCGGTCTCAATTCCGATAAGGCCAAAATGCGATAAAGAAGTATTTCCATTGCTGTCCACCAGTTCAGCGAGAATCGCTTTCCACGCCTCTTTTTGAATGCCAAAATCAGAATCAGCATCAAACGAAGTTCTTCCTTTGATATCGTTTTTTTCAAAAACTGTCTTCAACAGGTCGACAAAAGACGGAACCATCAGACCGCCTGATGCCTCCCTCTTTTTGAGTGCTTCTACAATAAGCCTTTTATAGAGAATGTCATTATACGATATGTTCAGATAGCTTGCGTAAAAGGCGGCAGCCTGACGACTATCGGAGAACGCGATAAACTGCTTTGCTGTTTTCTCTTTGATTATTTCAGAAGAACCGAAGTCGGCACCAAATTCATCATCGGCATCATGTTTCTGAACTGTCATTTTGTAGGAGGGCAATTCCTGGAACAACGCCGTTCCGATAACGCTTGTGGATGCTTCCTGACCACTAAAGAACATTCTAAGGACTCCGGCGGTATTTACATTTTCACAATGCAAGCACTTTGTCAATGTATGTCTTTCCGTCGTGAATTTCACACGGTATACCTTTACATAGGATGTTGTGATATGCTCGCAGTGCGTCTTCACACCATCCTTGTGAATGGATCCGCAGTATGGGCAAATACGATAGGCCTCGGCCGCTATTCCTTCCTCCTCCAATATGTGGTCGTTGTCCGTGTCGTTAACACTATCCGCAAGAAGGAATAACTCTTTTGTCGATATGTCGTCAGACATATTGTATTGCTCCAACTTACCATTTTCTATTTTACCAACAAGATAAACAGCGGCGCAGAACGAGCATGTAGCTGCTTCAAACACCTTAAAGCTTGTGTTCGTAGCCATATCATATCTATTTGTGCTTCGATGAAGCATGACATGACTGTCGGGCGGAAGCGTCACAAACACGCTCTCGGTGGCGCGCAAAAACATATGATATCTGGCATCAAACAGTTTCCCACCATTTTTCTCAGCCAATGATGCCACGGAAACAAAGTCCGACAATTGTTTCTGTGTCCAGTTCATGCTGTCCGCTACCTGTCTTACTGTTTCCGGAGAGGAAAGCAACGAGCGTATTCTCCAATAATTTCGGTCGTGCACGATTAAATCGTACAGCTCGCTTTCAAGTACCCCTTCTTTGGCTTTGCCGATAATTTCCAAGATTTCTGAATCAGGACAATTCATATCAATTGCATCGGCAATCTTTTCGTAAAACTGAATCGGCAAGGCGGATGTATCATGCCTTGTTGATGGGATGATTCGATCAGCCCTTACGATGTCACTGCTGTCAAACGGTGCGCTGCAGAGCTTTTCTGCAAATTCTGCAACCTGCTTATTATCCTCTTTTCCGCCCAAGGTTGCACTGGTTAGAATGTAAGTGATTTTTTGATTGCCAAGCTTCGCTTTTAGCCTTCTGAAAAGCATGGACACTTCAATTCCCGTTGATCCGCTATATACATGCGCTTCGTCAAAAACAATAAATTTCCAGTGCGTTGCGAATTCTCCGTCAAAAAATACACTGTCTTTTGGACGCACCATTAGATATTCAAGCATCGCATAGTTCGTGATGAGAATGTGTGGAGGACTCGCTATCATTTGATCTCTTGAGATAAGCTCATTCTCACACGGTAGCTTCCCGTTATTTAGTGATTTGTAATCTTCAATTGCATCGGCATCTTTTTGTTTTGTTTGGCCGGTATAAACACCAAATTTGATCTCCGGTTAATTAGACAATAAAGAACGCAGCCTTTCCGTCTGATCGTTAGCAAGGGCATTCATCGGATAAATAAGTAATGCACGAACACCCGGGCAAAGCGTTCCTGCCTCGGCCTCCGTTGCAAGCTCCCGCAGGATGGGGATGAGAAAGCTTTCCGTTTTACCCGAACCAGTACCTGTTGAAACGACAAGATTTCTGTTTTCGGTTGCGACCTTTCTTATGGCCTTTTCCTGGTGTAGATACAGGGGTCTGGTCATGTTCATGTTGATTTTGGAAAAGCTTTTAGGGAGAATCCCTTCTTCTATTAGCTCTGCAATACACTTGCCTTTTTCGAAAGCATCCGTAACATCAAGGTAGGGTCCTTTTGCAAATGCATCCTGATTTTCAAGTAGAGCTTCGTATTCCTTCTTATAGGGCTCTCCCATTTTGAAGGTTGTTTTTAAATATCGATAGTATTTTTCCTTAATATGCTTAGATGCAGTAACAGGCGAAAAAGCCACGACCATACCCCTTTCTCTATTTAATCCGGAAATTGTAATAGTAGCTATCTTCGTAGAGCACCAAATATCTGTTTTTAGCTTCCGATGAACTGGTGCTTTCGTCTTCAGACAGCACCAGGATGCCCTCTATTTTGTCGTACATAAATTCAATGTACCCATCTTCTTCATCACTCCAAAAATATAGTGCGCCCACTTTCATATTGTTGGGATTTTCAAAAGTGACTTTGATTTGGAGTGGTGTCAATGTATCGCACGAGAGAACACCTGTAAAGCTATCTATCTCATTGGGGATTGCCTGAATATTTGAAACTGTCACATTTCCGCGGAGGACATATTCCGGCGAAGAAAAAATGGATCCTTTTTGCCTACGCTCAGTAACGCTTACAATCTGAATTGTTTTACCGCTCAAATCTTTCGTGTTCTTATAATTACATTCTTTAGTGTCAAATAACCTATAATCGGGTGCACCAAAATCATCTTCCTCGTCCACTTCAAAGTATTCAATTCGGTATTTGCCGCTGGTGAATGGAATGCTGAGCTTGAAGCCATTTGATTTTACCTCGACTTTTTCAGCAATCAGATTGCCATCTAAATAAACATCTGCTACACAATCGGAAAAACCGATAATACTGCTCCTGAACCACAACTTTCGGTTAGGACGATCTTCAACAATTTCACATTCCGAGTTTGCCAAGAAACAGTGTGTGATAACCCGCAAAAACACGAACGATATCGATTCAAAGTGCAGACTCAAGGGTCTGATAATATCCTCAAATCCAAACCACGATAACATCTTTCGCGTGTCGCAGACAAAAAGATGCTTTTCCTTGTTTTTTTCAACTTTTATGCTGTACTCCGCATCTTCGTTATCATCCGTCATCAGGGGAGGCATATCCAAGCAAACGGCATCATCCGGGAACTTCAGATAAATCATCTTGGGAAATTCCGCATGCCATATTTCTTCTGGCCTTTCCGTATGCCAAGCCCCATCGTCAAATTTCCACTTAAAAGCCGGAAGATACACACGCAGCGCCAAATTCTCGTTAGCAGTCTGATAAGTGAAAGGCAAGTAATCAATATCGGGGTCAATTCTAAACACAAAGCTGTTGTTGGCTATATGCTCAGAGTGCTCATCGCCCAAGATCATTCCAGTGCTAGAGAATGTGATTTTGCCCTCTTTTTTGTAAATAAAGGGGGCGTCCTCATACTTGTAGTCAAATTGGTTAATTACTGCAAAAGAATAATCGTTAGCTTTTCTGGAGTTGGGAATATCTATATTCACACGGAAAATGCCATCCGTTTTAATATAGTCGGACAGCCTAAGAATATAGCCATATTCATCAGTTTTGTCTTGCGTATTACATTTTATTGCTCGTGCAATATCAAAGCGATATTTTTCCTCATTGATTCTAATCAGTGTTCCTCTCTCTTGAGTAGGTGACATGCGAAAATAGATTGATGGAACGGCGGAAAAAACGGGGTGCTTTACTCCTTCGCGCATGACATATACACCATTTTTCAGGTTGTTTTTCAAAAGGCCGTCTTCCAGCGCACTCCCCACCGGCAAAGCTCGTCCATCGGGAAGTCGAATAATATCCCCTTTAATCAGTTCCATACTGTACAGATTCAGTCCGTTCAGATATTCACAGTTATAAACAGCGTCAGAATCTGTATACAAAGCATCCTCTGTATGTGTAAATGCAAACGCATCCCCAATCGGCAGAGCGTCTGTATAATGGATCAACTCCCAATTGTTATCAAAGAAACGAATGCACGCTGCTCTGATATTGGTAAACTTATGGATTACCTCTGCGTCATTCTTGATAAGTTCAATTCGGATGCTGTCGAAAATATTAACGGAAGGAATGTAAATATCGGAAACGATTCGCGTTTTGCAACCGGTTACACAGTTTTCCGATTCTGCTTCAAGAGTTTTTTCAACATTGGAAAAGGCAATTTTCCAGTGTAGGTTTGGCAACTCCTCATTTGTTGCTAAGTGAATATACTGCGGCGGCAAGACAAGCTCAAAACGGTTTTGACTTCCATTGTAACGCAAATACGGAGAACTATATCGCTTTTCTCCTCTTTTGGTTAATCCCGCAATAGCTTTCTTCGCTTGATCGAATTTCTTTGATTCGTCAGCCCACTTGCAAAACAGTTGAGCAATCCGATTTTGTGATGTTCTTGGGAACAGTCCATAGAACAGGGCATTATCCATAAACCGCAGAATTTTGCCAACTCGAATTTTACATCCTCTCGTATTGAATGCAACTGCATCAGATGTGTGCTTTTTGATTTTATATGCTCTGGCTGTATTCTCACCGCTCGCCATAGATTGCATCAAATAATCTCGCATTTCCTTACTATTACTCGTAAGGTCACGCTCTAAGTCTATTTGATAATATGCAAAAAGGAAATCAAAGAGGTCGCTCGCATAATAGTTTGTTATAAAGCAGTGCAGAAGAATATTGTTCATCATTTCATTCTCTGCTACTTTGTATTTGTTGTATTTTTCGAGTGTTTTATAGAAGCTGCGTCCAATCCATTTCTGGTATGAACCCGGCAATTCCATGTCGATTTCTCGCTCAACATGGGGCCAAAACCGACCATCATATTTATGAATGCCGATTTGAACCAACGCAACCGCAAAGATTGGGCTAGTTATATATCTCTCGGATGTGTTCAGATATTTTCTGCAAATACTGCGAAGATATGCCTTAAGAAGGATATATTCGTCCCCACTTATTACAATATCGCCAATATACCGACATGTTTTGAACTGACGGTTGATCTTTGTATTCAAATGCTTTCGAAGTTTTTTGTCCTGAAGTATTTGTGCGATGTGATTTGTATCCATTTCGACATTTTCTCCTAACAACAATCTTTGTATTCTTTCCATCGAGTCATTCAAATTGCATCCGTATTGCAGCAGTAGTCTATCGGAAATTTCTTGTATTTCTTTTTTACAACTTCCAGCTTTCTTGTAAGTATCTCGGCAAGAAAATTGCCGTTGCCGCAGGCAGGCTTGAGAAAGCGGCTGTCGATTCGGTCACATTCCTGTGCGACTAAATCGCACATAGCTTTTACTTCACGCTCGGCAGTAAAGACCTCGCCGTAGTCGGCGACCCGCTGCTTTGATTTAACTTGATTTGTCACGCTCTCTATTAACCTCCTGCGAGAACAGTGCAACATAATGCGGATTATGTTGCAGATAGGGTAAAAGAAAAAACTCGCCGGAGTTCGGCAAGCCATAAAAGAGTATAAAAAGCCAAGCCTTATTTTACGGAGCAAAAATCGCACCTAAAAAGGCTTTATCGTTGTGTTCAAATTTTGATGGCGTCATATTTTCGCAGTTTTCCTCCTGTCATACTTTACAATTTTTCGCTTTTATGATATAATTCGATATGTAAAATGCAGTGCAAGTTTAGCCGAAAGCATTTTAAATACAACATAATCCGCATTATGTTACAGCTGCCGATCTCGGCGGCTTTTTTATACGATCAGCCGCATACTCTCCATACGCCGACGGTGTTCGGTACCGGTGGAGATAATGTAAATTCGTGTGGTATTGATGCTGCTGTGACCGAGAATGTCCGCCAGCTTGGCAATATCCTTTTCGATTCCGTAAAACACCCTTGCAAATAAATGTCTTAGATTATGTGGAAAGACCTTTTGCGGATTTACATTTGCTTCAATGCACAATGCTTTCATCTCCCGCCAAATATTCGTACGGCTTATCGGCTTTCCCGTCCTCGTCACGAAGATCATCCCGCTTTTAATACTTTGCTCTGCTGCGTAACGGAGCAGTTTTTTTCTTAGCTCCTTTACGATAAAGACCGACCGTGTTTTTGCTTTGCAGTTTACAACGGCTTCACCGCTCCTCACCGCCTCAACGGTAATAAATTGCAACTCGCTGACACGGATACCCGTTCCGCAGATCGTTTGTAAAATCAGACCGAGCCGCTCGTTATGCTTTCGTTCCGCCGCTCTGCAGAGCCTTGCATATTCCGCCCTTGTCAGCTCCTTTTCTTCCGGACAGAAAAGGAGCCGTTGTAGCTTCAGCGATTTTACCCTTAAGTCGTGCCAGCCTAAAAACGCAAACAAACTGTTGATGCTTGCAAGCATGGAATTTACACTTCGCACGGCGAAATTATTCTGCAAATATTTCTTGTATGCAATAACCGTTTCCTTTGTAACAGAGCTGCTTTGTGCATACGCCGCAAATGCTCTTACATCACGGATATATTTTTCTATCGTAGCATCGCTTCTTTCCGCTAAGATAAGATATTCCTTGAATTCGTCGATCATTTTCTCCGTAATAATTTGTTTTTCCATCTTGCCTAATTTACCTCCGATTTTTTTATATTCTACCCGAAAAGCACGAAAAAAAGCTGTCGAACCTTATTGCGAAAAAAACGATAATAATCGCAGAGCTACGAGAAAACAGCGCCTGCCGCATATTTATTAACAAGGTCAGTCATAAATGCTGTCTGCTCGCAGTGTGTTGTGTGTGGAACGGCGGGTCAAGCCGCTTTTGCAGAATGAATGTATAAAAAATCCCCCTGCTGCAGTTTGATTTCTGCAACAGGGGGCTGCTTTTTATGCACGATTTAACGTGCTGCGATGTATGTGCATAAAGGCTTATGGCGTTGCTGCTCGGTCGGAGCGGTGCTTGCGGAATTTTCTTGCGCTGACAGCTACTCCATGTGCAATATCTTACGCAATATTCGTTCCGCAATAGAACAGCTCCTTATTCCGCACAGCCTGAGTTGTCGGAGCTGTCAGCCGGCTTGCCGTCAGCAGGAGCGGCTGTTTTGTCGGTCTCGGTGCCGACCTCATCCGCAGGCTTGAACAGAATAGTCTTGCCGTCCGCGTCGAGCACGGCGCGAATCTTGCTGCCCTCACCTATTCTGCCCTCGAGCATTTCAGTGGAGAGAGCATCCTCTACGCGGCTCTGAATGACTCTGCGCATAGGACGTGCGCCGTATACGGGGTCGGTACCCTCTTTAGCGAGCACCGATACGACCTCGGGAGAGAACTCGCAGGTGATACCGCGCTCGGAGAGACGCTTCTCGACCGAACGGAGCATAAGACGTGCAATGCTCTCTATCTCCTCCGCGCTGAGACGGTCAAAGATAATTATCTCATCGAGACGGTTGATAAGCTCGGGACGGAAGGTCGAGCGGAGTGCCTCGAGCACCTTTTCGCGGACGCGCTCGCCGTCGTTCTCTCCTGTCTTGTCGCCGTCGCCGCCACCGAAGCCGAGCTTAGCGGAGCGGTCGGTAAAGCTGGAGGCACCGATATTAGAGGTCATAATTATGATAGCATTCTTGAAGCTGACCTTACGACCCTTTGCATCGGTCAGAATACCGTCCTCGAGTATCTGGAGCAGGATGTTGAATACATCGGGATGCGCCTTCTCTATCTCATCGAACAGAACGACAGAGTAGGGGTTGCGGCGTATCTTCTCTGTGAGCTGACCGCCGTCGTCGAAGCCGACATAGCCGGGAGGCGAGCCGATCATCTTAGATACCGAGTGCTTTTCCATATACTCGCTCATGTCAATTCTTATCATGGCGTTCTCGTCGCCGAACAGTGCGGCGGCAAGAGCCTTGCAGAGCTCTGTCTTACCAACACCGGTAGGACCGAGGAAGATGAACGAGCCCATAGGTCTGCGCGGGTCTCCGAGTCCTACACGCGCACGGCGTATAGCTCTCGAGACTGCGCTTACAGCGTCCTTCTGACCGATGATACGGCGATGGAGCTCATCCTCAAGATGGAGCAAACGCTCGGATTCATCCTCGCCGAGACGCTCGACGGGGATACCTGTCCATGCGTGAACTATCTCCGCAATGTCGCTCTCTCCGATGGAAAGATGCTTGATATCGTCGCGGTTCTTCCAACCGTCCTTTGCATGCTCAAGCTCCTCGGTAAGGCGCTTCTCCTCGTCACGCTTTTCGGCTGCGCGTTCAAAGTCCTGGCTCGAAACCGCAGCTTCCTTTTCGGCAGCGGCAGCTCTGAGCTTTTCCTCAAGCTCCTTGATGGGGGCGGGCGCTGACAGAGCGCCGATACGTACCTTGGATGCAGCCTCGTCGATAAGGTCTATCGCCTTATCGGGAAGATATCTGTCTGCAATATAACGGACGGAGTATTTTACTGCGGCATCTATTGCCTCGTCGGTGATCTTTACCTTGTGGTGTGCCTCGTATTTGTCGCGAAGTCCGCGTAGGATGAGCACTGCCTCCTCGGGGGTAGGCTCACCGACAGATACGGACTGGAAACGACGCTCAAGCGCAGCATCCTTTTCGATGTGCGCGCGGTACTCGGATATGGTCGTTGCACCGATTACCTGCATATCTCCTCTTGCAAGAGCGGGCTTGATGATATTTGCGGCATCTACCGCGCCCTCCGCAGCGCCTGCGCCTATGATGGTATGGATCTCGTCGATGAACAGAATGATGCTCTTGTCCTCCGAGACCTCCTTCATAACGCCCTTCATACGGTCCTCAAATTCGCCGCGGTACTTCGCTCCCGCGATCATTCCGGGAATATCAAGAGTGATTATACGCTTGCCCTCGAGCGTTTCGGGCACAACGCCCTCGGCTATCCTGCGAGCAAGGCCCTCTACAACTGCGGTCTTACCGACACCGGGCTCACCGATAAGACAGGGGTTATTTTTAGTCCTGCGCGAGAGTATCTGAATAACTCGCTCGGTCTCCTTTTCACGACCGATAACAGGGTCTATCTTGCCGTCGCGTGCAAGCGCGGTGAGGTCGCGTCCGAATTTCTTCAGAGCGCTCTCGTTACCGTCCTTGCCGGACATACCCTCGCTCTCCTCTTCGTCGGTGCCCTGACCGCCTCCGCGACGGAAGAAATCACCGAGATCGCTCGAGAGCTCCCCGATACCTACTCCCTGAGCGGAGAGCAGGCGCAGCGCTACGCAGTCCGGCTCGCCGAGCATGGCAAGCAGCAGATGCTCTGTGCCGATATAGCTGTGCCCGAGTCTTGCGGACTCACGTGCAGCGGATTCTATCAGTCGCTTAGTCCTCGGAGTCATATCCCCGGGACCGACATTCGTGGGCGAGCCGCTGCCCGCCATCTCAATTATCATTGCGCGGGTCTGTTCCTCACTTGCGCCTCTTGCGGTGAGTATCTGCTTTGCAGCACCCTCTACCGAGAGCAGACCGAGCAGCAGATGCTCTGTACCTATATATGTGTGCCCGAGGCTGCGCGCAGCTGCCATAGCGGAGCCGAGCGCATCACTCGCAGCGGAAGTAAATCTGTTTGCCATATTGAAATCATCCCTTTCCCGATTTAATTATTTGTATATTATCTGTTGGAATCTGTTTCGCCTTTCGTGTGGGTCTTATCAGTGTCCGCCGAGGTGTGTGCGCAGATACTTTGCACGTGCCTTATCACGCTCAAGCTCGCCGAGGTGCTTGCCCTCGTCGACCGAAAGACTTGCGGGCATGACATGCACCATTGTCTCGGTCAGCTTCTCATAGCTGAGCTCCTTTTCATCGAGATAGCCGAGTGCAAGTCCGAGACGGACGTAAGCACAGAGGCTCAGAAATTCCTTGGAGCTCATCAGATAAGAGGAGCGCAGGGTACCGAGCGAACGGTACGCAAGGTCGGTGAGTCGGTCGGGACTGTCTGACTTCATGGTGGCTCTTGCATTACGCTCAAGCTCCATTATCTGTGCCGTGACCTCCTCGAGCTTCTTTATCGTATCGAGCTCGCTTATACCGAGCGTTGTCTGATTGGATATCTGATACATGTAGCCGTCGGCATCCGAGCCCTCGCCCCATGTGCCGCGGATAGTGAGTCCGAGCTTTCCGAGGGAGGAGGCAAGTGCGCCTATCTTGCGGTTCATAGCAAGTGCGGGGAGAAATACCATTATAGAGGCTCTCATGCCGGTACCGAGATTGGTGGGACAATGCGTCAGGAATCCGAGCTTGTCGTCAAACGCAACATCGAGACGGTCGATCAGCTTATCATCGACCTCGTTTGCGCGGTTGAATGCCTCCTCGAGTGCAAGACCCGAGCGTATACACTGCAGACGGATGTGATCCTCCTCGCATATCATAATACCGACGCCGCTGTCCTTCTGATACATATATGCATGGGGCAGGGCGGAGGCGGCAAATTCGGGGCTGACATCGTATCTCTCGACATATGCCTGAGCCTGCTCTCCGCTGAGCGAGGAGAAGTCGGTGAATTCCCATCCGCTCTCCTCGTCGAGCGCGCCTCTGACCTTTTCTATGACCGCCTCGGCTCCCGCCTTGTCAAGCCTTGATACAAAGGGTACGTCGCGTAGGTTTCTTGCGTACCTTACTCTCGAGCTGATCACAACGTCGCTGTCTTTACCTTTTTCGGTGTACCAATACATATCCGTATCCCCCTTTACGCATCCTTTTCTTTTTCTTCTTTTTCGAGGCTTTGAATTTCATCGCGGAGCTTAGCTGCCTCCTCAAATTCCTGCTTACCTACCGCAATGCTGAGCTTTTCCTTCAGCTTTTCTATCTTTTTTTCGCGGCTGATTCTGCTGCCGAGGTGCTTCGGTATCTTGCCGATGTGCTCGCGCTTTCCGTGTATACCCTCGATGGTATCGCCGAGCTCATCGCTGAATACTTCATAGCACTTAGAGCAGCCCGCCTTGCCGGATTCGGCAAAGTCTCTGTACGTCGCGCCGCATACCGGGCAGGTTCTGCCGCTGCCGAGACGCGAGGACGGACGAAGTCCGAAGAACGGAGCGAGAAGATTCATCTCGCCGAAGCCCTTCCAGAACGAGCCGAACTCGGCATCCGTTTTCTTTCTCAGCTCCGCTGCGCAATCCTCGCAGAGGTTCATTTCGGTGACCTTACCGTTAATATTCTGTTTATAGTATACGCTGGCTTCCTTCTTACCGCATTTTGTGCACATCATAATAGCATACCTAACCTTTCTTTATATTCTGTGGTATCCGTGACTATTTTAATCCATCACGGCGAGTATAATCTGACGAAGCATGTCGGCTCTGTCCGAGTTTTTTTCGATAAAGCCCGATGCTATGTGTATCAGATTTGCTTCTCTCGGCGTTATAACGCCCCGCTCGCGGAGGTTTACCGCGAACGCATCGCACGATGCCCGGTCGATCTCGTTACCGACCGCATGGAATACATGCATCAGATAACCGTTTCGGCTCATTTGCTTTCGAGTTATCCGAATGTATCCGCCGCCGCCGCGTCTGCTCTCGATGACATAACCCTTATCCGGCGAGAAGCGCGAGGTGATAACATAGTTTATCTGAGAGGGAACACACCCTACACGTGTTGCAAGGTCGTTCCTCTTCAGCTCTGCCGTTCCTCCGCCTCCGTCGAGCATCTCCTCAATTATCGCGGCGATTGTGTCCGATATCGGCATATTTACGCTTCCTTTCTTTCGCATCATTTCTTTGTACATCCTCATCGACTTCCCGATTTCCTTTGTACGGCTATATTATAACCGATAGGTCAAAGAAAGTCAAAGTCAAAATAGGTCAAATAATTCTGCTGAAATCCGATCTCGGGCGATTTTGAGGGCAAAACGCATGTTTTTCAAGCAAAATCTAATTATTTTGACCTTTCCTGACCTTTGTTCGGCCTTTCTTTAGCTTTTGTAAAAATAATATCTGTTGCAAAATAGGGTAAAATGAGTTAGAATATATAAAATCAAATGTCTTTCGCGGAGGGCATAATGCAATATATTATTAATTTTGAATATTCGGGCATGCTTCTCCGCGAATATCTGCGCGGCGTACTCGGGTTATCACACGGCACGCTCACTGCACTGAAGAAGGATCCTCTCGGAATACTCCTGAACGGGGAACATGCGACCGTCCGCGCCGTGCTGCACGCCGGAGACCGCCTCACGCTCGCGCTCGAGGACGAGGAAAGTGCATCTCTGCTGATGCCGGTCGATCTGCCGATAGAGGTGCTGTATGAGGACGGCGCGTGCGTTGTTTGCTCAAAGCCGCCTTTTATGCCGACCCATCCGTCTCACGGCCATTATACCGATACGCTTGCAAACGCTCTTGCGTTCAGATATGCGGAGCAGGGAGTACCGTTTGTTTTTAGAGCGGCGAACAGACTTGACTCCGGGACGAGCGGAGCAGTTCTCGTCGCGCGGAGCAGAGCGGCGGCAGCGGCATTCGGACATGCAATGCAGAACGGCGGAATAGGCAAGGTCTATCTTGCTCTTCTGCGCGGGGACGGTCTGTCGGAGCAAGGCGAGATAGACGCGCCGATAGCAAGGCTGCGCGAGAGTATAATCCTGCGCGGCGTTTCTCCGGACGGCGATCGTGCGCTGACGCGCTATCGGCGAATATGCAGCTGCGATATCGGAGGGGAGCGCTGCACGGCGGTGCTTGCCGAGCCGGTGACGGGCAGGACACATCAGCTGCGTGTACATTTTTCTCATATAGGGCATCCTATATACGGGGATACGCTGTATCCGGTAAAGGATGAGCTGCTTGAAGCGCTTGTACGCCGCCGCAGGACAGGAGAGGCGCTGCCTTTGACCGCAGAGCAGGGAGGTGCTCCGATCAACCGTCAGGCACTGCACGCGACACTGCTCAGCTTTGATATGCCGCAGTGCTTGCTCGGTGAGGATCACGAGGCAGCAGATGCTTGGAGCAATGTTTCAAGAATCGGCTCGAGGCTTTGTGTGTCCTCGCCGATGCCCGAGGATATACGTGCGCTGCTCGACCGCGAAACCGAGAGGCGGATAAACAACGCCGTTGCCCGATGCCGTATGATAGGCGGGCTGGACAGCGATAATTATGAGGTATATTAAAATGGATGAGAAAAGAAATGAATTCGGTGATGCGGTCGGCGGTAATATACCGCCGCAGGAAGCCGTGCAGAAATCTCAGACACAGAACGGCGCAAATGCACCTGAGTCTGTTGAAGCGGAAATTCCCGAAACAACTGTCACCTGTAATGTGAGCACCGACAATGATATAAATGATAAAGAAGATCCTATCTGCGGCGAAAGTATCGCAATGTCGGTTGCAGCTGTATCTGACGACGCAGGCGATGTCGGGAATACTGCCGATATTTCCGATAATAGTATAGATAAATATTCGGATAACGATGACGACGATGATCCTGAGCTGCTTGCGCGTGAGCTTGAGGCATATCTCAGAGAGCAGGATGACCCCGACGACGGGAAGGGAATATTCGGAGGATATATTCGCCTGCCGGCATTTATTATGCTGTGTATAGGAGTTCTTGCGGGAGCCGTGCATCTCGTGCTTGCTCTTTCTACTCGTTTTTCCGATTTTATGTCCGGAACCGTAAGTGCGGCATTGCGCTTCTGCCTTGCCAAGCTAACAGGTGTTCTTCCGTTTTCTCTTGCCGAGACGCTCATATTTATGCTGCCGGCGGTGATCATTCTGCTGTTCGTCATATCAAATGCATATGCTGCTTCAAAGCGGAAGTGGTGGAGATTTTTCTTTTCGCTTCTGGCTGTTATTTCATATATGTACAGCCTTTTCGTATTCTCGTTTGTACCTTCCTATAACTGCACAAAGCTTGAGGATAGACTCGGTCTCGACCGTCACGATGTTTCCGCACAGCAGCTGTATGATACCGCACTTGTCCTGACAGATGAGATAAATTCGCTCACCGCTGATATAACATTTCTGTATAAGGATGCGTCGATAATGCCGTATGATATCGACGAGCTTAGCGATAGGATATGCGAGGCATACGACCGCTTCACACCGACTCATAGCTTTATTCAGAGTATGCATACACGGATAAAGCCGCTCGCTATAAGCCCGCTCATGACATATACTCATATCGCCGGAGTGTATGCTTTTTATACCGGTGAGAGTAATCTCAATACTAACTTTCCCGATTATACCATCCCGTATACGGTTGCGCACGAGCTTGCACATCAGCGCGGCATTGCGCGTGAGGACGAGGCTAATTTCGTTGCATATCTTGTCTGCATGGAGAGCGACGATGTTTACATCCGTTACAGTGCGAGCATGAGCGTTCTCGAGTATGTCTATTCTGCGCTGTCTCAGGCGGATACCGATCTGTATAATCGCGCAGTCGGACAGCTCGATCTGCATGCGATATACGAGATGCAGTCATACAGCCGCTTCTTTGCCAAATACGCCAGGAATACGGCGGCGACCGTCAGCGGTGCTGTCAACGACACCTTCCTCAAGCTCTCCGGTCAGAGCGCCGGTTCAAAGAGTTACGGTCTCGTTGTCGATCTTGCAGTAGCATACATTTGTCCTGATTCTGAGTGATACAGTGGCAGTATATGTAAGACCGCATATACTGTAAGTGTGTTAAAATACGAAATAATATACAATCCACAGCGTGCTATGCACACATAAGTTGTGCATATAAAACTATTTTCCCACGGCTGACGAAAAATAGGCATGCAAACCTTTTCAAAAGTTAATATTTGTGGTATAATAGCAAAAGGTGTTTATGAAACCTTGTGTTTTATGTGTGCAGTTTCCGGACAGAATTCCCGTCGGTCAGGTCGCCGCATTGTTTGCTGTGCAGACGACAGCGGAGGAGCTTGCGCCCTTTGCAGACGGTTAAAATGCTATGAAACGAGGCCATTACATAATGGATAGATATATAATTAACGGTGGGAAACCGCTTGTCGGCTCGGTCGAGATCAGCGGTATGAAGAACGCGGCGGTTGCCGTGCTTTTCGCCTGCCTCCTTGTAAATGATACTTGTACGATCGAGAATGTGCCCAATATTATTGATGTATCGGTCGCTCTTGATATTCTTGCAGGTATCGGAGTTAAGGTAAAAAAAGTTGCGAAAAATACTGTCGAGCTTGATTCGACGCATGCTGTAGGCGGTATGTCCTCCTACGAGCTTGTGCGTAAGATGCGCGCCTCCTACTATCTTATCGGCGCGGAGCTCGGAAGATTCGGAAGCGCTTATGTTGCATATCCCGGCGGATGCGATTTCGGTGTTCGTCCGATAGATCAGCATATCAAGGGCTTCGAGGCGCTCGGCGCGACTGTTGATGTAGAGGGCGGATATGTTGAGGCTAACGCGCTCGGCGGACTTCGCGGAGGCAATATCTATTTTGACGTTACCACCGTCGGCGGAACGATAAATGTGATTCTCGCCGCTGCCAGGAGCGACGGTCTTACCGTTATCGAAAACGCGGCAAGAGAGCCGCATGTCGTCGATGTTGCAAATTTCCTCAATGCCTGCGGCGCACGTATTTCCGGCGCAGGTACAGATACCATAAAGATTCGCGGTGTAAAGCAGCTGCACGGATGCTGCTATACCATTATTCCGGATATGATAGAGGCTGGTACATATATGCTCGCTGCTGCTGCTACCTGCGGAAATCTTCGCATCGGCGGTGTTATTCCGAAGCATCTTGAGTCCGTGACCGCCAAGCTCATCGAGATGGGTGTAGATGTCGTAGAGGAGGACGATTCGGTGACCGTTTCACGCCGCGGTCCTCTTGAGAGAGTCAATATCAAGACTCAGCCTTATCCCGGCTTCCCGACCGATATGCAGCCGCAGATATGTGTGCTTATGTGCCTCGCGAGCGGTGTAAGCTATCTGAATGAGAGCGTGTGGGATAACCGCTTCCGATATGTATCTGAGCTCAAACGCATGGGTGCGCGCATCAAGGTCAACGGTAAGACTGCGATCATCGAGGGCGGAAAGCCTCTCAGTGCCGCTGCGCTCAAGGCATGCGATCTCAGAGCGGGTGCCGCAATGATCATTGCCGGTCTCGCAGCTCCGGGAACGACAAGCATTGACGATGTATATTACATCGAGCGCGGATATGACGATGTTGTCGGCAAGCTCCGCTCGGTCGGCGCGGATATCACACTTCAGCATGTGCCGGACGAGAGCGTGTTCAATAAGGCAAATTGAGATCGGCTCGGCTGACTTCTATCAATCAAGCCTCATTATCAGCGTTTACGATACGAAAACTTCCGTTATTGCGTAAGCTACGCATGAATTTCTTGTTTGTCACCGTTACACATCGCATATGCGGTGTGTAACGCTTTGGTTTTGACACATAACGTCGGCACTGTTCTCTGCATCGCTGTAGCATGTACCGATCGTGTGATGCAGCGTAGATATCAGCCTGTCGCTTGTCGATTTGTTTTTTCCTTTCTTTAGCGTATGAGACGATAGGATACAATTACAATATTTTTTCGGGGTGTAGCGCAGCTGGTAGCGCGCCTGCTTTGGGAGCGTATACGGGCGCATTTATGGCTTTTCCGCAAATCCTCAACAAAGCCTTACACACGGCGGTTTTGACACTTTATTTTTCCGTTAATTTGTGTTACAATAAGGCAACGACCACATAGTATCCCACAGATACTGAAATCGCAAAAAAATTAATAAATCCGGGTGTGGCGCAGCTGGGAGCGCGGGTGGTTTGGGACCATCAGGCCGCAGGTTCGATCCCTGTCACTCGGACCAACTTTGGGAGGATCCGCTGATGAAAATCGGCGGATTTTTTCTGTTTTAGATACTTAATTAAGCCATTCTTTACAGCGGAGCAGTATAAAATGAACTATCCGGAAATTCCGGATAGTTCATTTTAGCTTAAGTCTTTTCTTTGTTTAATGCTGTCCAATTATTATTTATTACAAGGACTATTGTAGCTTAGGTATTCATCGCTCTTCTCGTAAACATTACAGTATTACACAAAAATGTTTCCTTTGAACTCCATACCTGATTTGTTGGGATATTCTAATGGTTTGTTCTTTTCTCCAACCTCTGATTTGCAACAGTCTTTATATTTCCTTCCACTTCCGCACGGACAATGAGCCTGATTCTTCGTTTTAGCGTATAAAGCAGGATGCATAACTATACTTTCCCTATCAACTCTTTGTTTGTATCTTTGTGTTTCATAAAGGAAGAACATTAAGATGTATGCACTTTGCATCAATTTTACACTTTCAATAGCAACATCCAACAGATATGAGGTTTTGTTTTCTCCTGTTGTCTGAACAGTATACTCTATTGTTTGCTGTATCCCTTTATAGTTATAATCATTATGTCCTATTGCATTCCTCATTTCATTTGAATCACTTGAAATATTAAACGTTTTAGCGAAAAATTCTTCAGATCCCAAATGCTTTATTCTATTTCCTTTGCTCTGCTTACTAAATTTATCCATATCAAACTTATTAGTGAACAAATTGAAAGCGTCTCTGTTTTCTATATTGTCTAACCCAACAACCAAATCACAACATTCCGCCAAATTTTCATAAGTATCTTGATAAAAACTTTTAATATCCTCGAAAGAACATGTTGTTAATCCCAATGTCTCTTTATCTATGGTAGTTGGATCATCATACAGGTTTGCACAGATTGCAGGAATCAAATTCTTTACAATTTTTATGTAAGAAAACATTATTTCAAACAACTTAGCCTGGATTGTTACAATACGATTTTTTTCATCTAAAAAATTGATATACTCTTTTAATGCTTGTGTATTTAAATGCCGGAAATGATCATTTATTTCAAGCAAAGTTCTCTTGATTTCCTTTTTCTTGAAAATGCCACCACAATCAAAGAAAAACGAATAATACACATAGCGCATAATTTCAAAATCAGAAGAAAGATTATATCCTAATCTTTTCGCATCCATTTCGTACTTATCTCTGATAAGATCCATTTTACCGTTCAAAAATAAATTATATTTTATTTGTTTTGAATCCCATCTTTTTATTAAGTCAGATGCAAAACAAGCATAGTTTATAAAATTGTTTTTATCGTCCAGGCTCATAGCTTCAAAAAAACCAAACACTGGGGATAAGCTTGGCGGATTAGAAAGGTCTTCTTTTGTGCCAGGCAAAAGTTCGATCTTTTTACACAAGATTTCACCAGATGCTTCTCCATAGTATTCATAGTTTTGCGGCAAAACTTCTTTACAGTTTCCAGGAACATAATATGCTCTTCTATCCTCGTTATCAGAAATGAACTCGCCCGTTAATAATGTATTACAATTCCCACAATGAATCCGCACCGGAGTGTTATAAATATAACCTGCTGGCGTTCTCATACGAGTAACCGTTTCACAGACAGGACACTTTATAAAATAGTTAACCGTCATTCTTTTCACCTTCCTTGTTTCTCCATTATATAACAAAACCAAACAATATGCAAACAAACACCGCCACGGAAATTCCGTGGCGGTGTTTGTTGTGTCAACCTTCTTGCTCGGCATTTTCAGCCTTGAGGCGTTCTTTCTCGGCGGCGATCTCGGCTTTCTTTTCCTTTATCATCTCGGCGAGGAGTACCTCGCATTCTTCTCGGTTTTTTGCATAGATATTAAACTTTTTTCGGGTGCCGTCCGGCAGGCGCGGGAAGAAGCTGCCTTCCCACAGGTTATCATTGACCTGATACACGCATCCTGTTCCTGACTTGCGGATCTTTCGCTCTATCGGCTCAAATTTGGGCGACACGGGCGATTTAATCTCCGGCGCGGGCCTTTCCTCCGCCTCAGGCATCTGTGCGTCTGTTTTGCCGATTTTGCGGTCAATATGCACTGCCGCCTGCCTTTGCATGGTATCGGTGATATGGCTGTAAATATCAAGCGTGGTTGCCGAGGACACATGGCCTATGGTTGCCGAGAGCGTTTTCACATCCATACCGTGCTCCAGCGCCATGGTAGCAAAGGTGTGACGCAGATCGTGAAAGCGCACCTTTTTACAGCCCGCCCGTTCCAAGATCAGTTGTAACCGTTTTCTAACCGATGACGGATTTCTCGGTCTGCCGTTATCTGTCGGTGACGGAAACATCCACTCCGAATCCACCGTTTTCTTATACGCCCCGAGAGCTTTCAGGAGCGACGGCGGCAGAATCACCGTGCGTACGGACGCTTTTGTTTTCGGTGTCGATATAATTATTTCCGCCCTGATGATATACACCTGCCGCTCGATATGCAGCTCTCCTGTTTTGAAGTTCAGGTCACTCCATTTGAGTGCCAATATCTCACCGTGCCGCATCCCTGTGCCGAGCTCCAGCAAGAAGAGCTCATAGCAACCTTCTTCCTTTGCCTGATGCAGAAATCGGATAATTTCATTTTGCGTGAGCACCTGCATCTCCCGTGCTTTCTTCGGTGGCAGCTTACAGCCGACGGCGGGATTGGTGCGAATTAAGCCCTCCTGCACCGCCCGCTGTAAAGCTGTGCGGCAGTTGGCATGTATCCCCCTTATCGTTCTGTCCGAAAGTCCCTTTCCGTAGGTTTTTGCGTGCAGTTTTCTTCCGTCTGTCTTTTCCTTTGCGTAGAATTGCTGTAAATCCGACTGTGACAGCCTGTTCAGCGGAATTTTTCCGATTTCGGGAATGATATGATTGTAAATGCGGTTTTCATAGTCGGTTCTTGTGGTAATGCGGAGAGTGTGCCGGCAGTAGGTCTGATACCAGAAGTCGATCCAATCCCCGAACGGCATATCCGGTTTAATTTTATCGGAAGAGCGTCCGTACTGTTCTTTCAGCGCTTCGAGCTTAGTGGAACATTCTGTTTTTGTTTTCGCCGTTACGCATTTTGTAATAGGCAGGCTTTTCTCATTGTACCCGACAACAATTCTTCCTTCCCACCGACCGTCTTTACGCATGCGTAATGTGCCCTCACCATTTTTTCTTTTTTTAGCGATTGGTATCATCTCCTTCAAGCATAATCTCATCCATAAAGCTCCCTACGATAGCGGAAGCGTTTCTCTGCATATCGGTGGTCACATGGGTGTAGGTGTCCAGCGTAAAGCTGGCGTTGGTATGCCCGAGGATTCCCGACAGGGTTTTCGCATCCATGCCGGTAGATTATAATATCAAGTGCAACACAAAAAATATGGACATCATACTCACTTT
>ERZ824600.856-NODE-856-length-43034-cov-8.149236_pt1 | contig 43034 bp, 30 predicted proteins | sample MGYA00519933_ERZ824600 | MGnify/ENA primary metagenome ERZ824600 (study PRJEB31778, sample SAMEA3449178) | human gut metagenome | biome: human gut; feature: human-associated habitat; material: faeces | place: United Kingdom | collected 2010/2012 ... | reverse complement strand
TTCTGGCACGGCATAGCCCGCAAGCGGTCTCTGCTCGTGCTGCGTGCGTCGGTTGACATCAAAAGTACAGAGAAAGCCGCGACGATGTCGCGGGTGTTTTGTACCTTTTTTCCGCAAAAAGGTACCCAAAAACTCCCCGGCAGATGCCTTCGCCTACTTCGTCCCGTCTAACGTTGGCTCCGGGCGCCCGCCTAAAAGGCGGGTTTAAGAGGCGATGGGCCGCAGAAAGGATCATATCCGATACGACGCTCTCACTCTTAAAACCGGCGTCTTACGCCGGCGCTCGCGCTTTTAGCCGGGCCTTCGTTTCACGGCTCCGGCATCGGGCCGGAATCGTTCGCCGCGGAACGCGGCGGGAGGAGGTGCAAAATGGCCCCTTTCGCAACCTGAAACCCCGGTTCTTAACCGGGCGCAGAACCGGGCGGAGAGCGGGCCGAAGCTGCCAGTCGCAATGCAAATCCCGGTTCTTAACCGGGCGAACGCGCGAACAGGGGTGAACACCCCTTGTTCGCATGTTCGCGCGTTCGCAGGTAAAACGGATTTTTAAGCCCGGGCCTGCCGCCGCCATCGGAGGTAACCCGCCACGGCCAGCGCCGAGTAGAGGGCGTAAAGCCCCGCGGTGTAGGGCAGGTCCTTATAGAGGTAAAGCCCGACGGTCACCAGATCCACGACCAGCCACACGAGCCATTGCTCCACCAGCTTGCGCGACAGCATCCACATCGCCACGACCGACAGCGCCGTGGTCCCCGCGTCCCAGAAGGGTACGGTGCTGTCCGTGAAGCGGGTCAGCAGCAGGTACAGCCCGATGTGCGCCGCGGCGTAGACCCCTGCGAGCGCCGGGACCGTCCGCAGGGGCGTGTGGCCGATGCGCAGCGCGGCGGCCCGCTTTGCGCCCTCCGCATCTTCAGGGCCGGTCAGCCCGGCGTCTGTTTTTCGGCCCCTCCTGCGCCACACGAGCCACCCGTACAGCCCCGCCAGCACGTAGTAAGCCTGCATCGAGCAGTCGGCATACAGCCCCGATTTGTAGTAGAGCGCCCCGTGGATCAGAGGCATGACAAGCCCCACGATCCACAGCCGGATGTCGGCGCGGTATTCGAGCCAGAGGTAGAGCAATCCCAACAGGACGCCGGCGATTTGCAGGAGGAGTTTTATGTCCATTGTTTCAACATTCGTATTGTCATTCCGAAGAGGACCGAAGGTCCGACGTGGGAATCTGCTGGAAGCGTTGTAAGGTCACGACTTTCGCCCGGATTGCCACGGCATCTGCGACGCCTCGCAATGCACGAAGTACAATTATTTAGTTTTCAGAGCTGAAATTCGGTTTCAGCGACGTTGAAATCGCGCGTTTTAAAATTTCACCGTGACGTTCGCCAGCACGTTCAGCGGCGCCTGCGGGAAGTAGTAGGCCTCGTCGATGCGTACGGGCGCGGGGCCGCTCCACGTGTCCATGTACGAATACCCGTAGCCGTTGCTCTCGTATTCCGCATTGAACAGGTTGTTGATCAGCAGGCCCAGCCGAACGCTGCGCGCCGAACGGGTGCGGAACGTATAGGCGAGGTTGAGGTTGGTCACGCAGTAGGCGTCCAGCGACAGGGCGTCGTTCTCGTTGTTGGTGAAATACTGCTTGCCGACGTGCTGGGTGTGGAACACGGCTTCGAATCCGCGGTGGTGGAAATTCAGGAAGGCGTTGGCGATGACGTCGGGCGAATAGGCGATGGTCATGTCGCCCAGCTCCTTGCCGTAGGTGGGGCTATCCTTCAGTGCGTCGACGTAGTTCTCGATGCGGTTCTGCGAGAAGGTGGCGTTGGCCCCCACGGTGAACCACCCGGTTGCGCGCCACGAGGCCGACAGCTCCACGCCCCGGCGGTAGCTGTCCGGGACGTTGGTGTTGAGGGCGTTGCTGTCGTCGTTCACCATGCCCGTCGGCACGAGCTGGTCCTTGTACTTCATGTAGTAGAGATTCACCCCCAGCGAGAGGCGCGGCGCCGTGTACTGGTAGCCCAGCTCCCAGTCGTAGAGCTTTTCCGACGAGGGGTAGGTGTCGTCGGCCGCGAATTTGTAGCGGTCGGTGAAGTCGCTGCGCGTGGGTTCCTTCTGGGCCACGGCGAACGAGAGGTAGAAGTTGTTGCGCTCGGCGAGCGTGTAGCTCACGCCGGCGCGGGGATTGAAGAAGTGGTACTGTTTGTCCACGTCGATGGGCTGCATCCCGACCTCCTCCGAAACGTAGTTGTCGTTGACGCCCCAGGCCTGATAGCTGACATAGCGGTACTGGAGGTCCGCAAAGAGCCTCAACCCTTTGGCCACGGACCAGTTGGCGCGAGCGAAGAGGTTGGCGTCGTGCTTGTCCACGTCGTTGTCGTACCAGCGGCCGCCGATCTGGCTGCCTTCCAGTCCGTCCACCCAGTCGAGCACGCCCCAGTGGGGGCAGGAGTAGTAGCTGTACGAACCGCCGAAGGCGAGGTCGAGCTTCCGCACCGAGTAGGCCGCCGAGGCGTTCAGACCTCCGAGGTGGTTGCGCATGATCTTCTCGCGGACGAGGTCGGCCTCCTTTCCGGCAGCGACGTCGGTCGGGATATTGAGGTATTCGGAGAGCGTGCGTGCGTCCTTGTACTGCTTGTAGAAGCCGTAGCCATAGGTGTAGAATCCCGTGGCGTTGAGGGTCCACTTCTCGTTGAAACGGTGGGAGAGCACCAGCTGGTTGTTGATTTGCAGGTAGTTGTCCGTCTGATCGTCGTAATAGTCTACCGTGGCGCGCTGCCGCTCGCCGTCCTTCATATAATAATAGGAGTGCGGTCCGTTCGAGGTGTAGTACATGCCCTCGGTGTGGAACCTCCGGCCGTTGAGACGCATCTCCTCTTTCGTCGCGCCCGTGTAGGTGAGTCCCGTTTTGGCCTTGCCGCCGAACGAAATCAGCTTGAGCATCGTGCTGCCGTTGTAGTAGCCGGCCTGGAACATGTAGGATTTGAGGTCCGTGGCTCCGCGGTCGATGTAGCCTTCCGAGCCGATGTGCGTCAGCCGCGCGTCGAGGGTCCAGTGGCCGCCCATCAGGCCCGAGGAGATGTGCACGGCCTGCTTGTTGGTGTTGTACGAGCCGTAGGAGAGCGACGCGTCGCCGCCGAATTCGGTTTGCAGGGCGTCGGTCGACATGTTGACCGCTCCGCCGAAGGCTCCCGTGCCGTTGGTCGAGATGCCGGCGCCGCGCTGCACCTGAATGCTTCCCACGGCCGAGACGAGGTCGGGGGTGTCGTACCAGTACATCGAGTGCGAGTCGGGGTTGTTCATCGCCACGCCGTTGATCGTGACGTTGAGACGCGTCGGGTCCGTGCCGCGCAGGCGCACGGCCGTGCCGCCGATGCCGATGCCCGTTTCGTTGGTGGCGATCATCGAGGGGGTCAGGGCCAGCAGCGTGGGGATGTCGGTTCCGTAGCTGTTGCGGGCGATCTCTTCGCGCCGGATGTCGGAGTAGGCCACGGGGGTGGTCGGGGTTGCGCGCGTGGCGGTCACCTCGACCTCCTGCAAGCGGTACATTCTGACCGAATCGCCGGCGTTTTGGTTGGCGGGCTGCTTCTCTTCAGCCCGCAGCTGTGCGGCCGAGCAGAGCGCGGCGGCCGCAAGTGAAAGAAAAATCCTTTTCATCGTTAAACTTTTTGAGTTAATGGACTGAAAAGGGGTATGTGTTGTTGATTACGCTTCGTCCCGGTCTCGGCATTACCCGTCTCCGGTTCAATGGGTATAATCTCAGCCTGACAGTAAGGCACCCCTTTGAAATATCGGGTGCAAAGGTAAGTAAAAATTCAGAATTCACAATTCGGAATTCATAATTATTTAGAGACTGTCTCTTGTACAGTTTCTTAACTTGCAGACATTTTCATCTCTGCGAAGTTCAATTGTGAATTCTGAATTGTGAATTCTGAATTGCATGGCGAGCGTTTCGCTTGCTATGCAAAGGTTCCGAAGCGGAAAACGATCTTCTGGCAGTAGGTTTCGCCGGGGCGGAGCAGCGGCGAGGGGAATTCGGGGTGGTTCACGGCGTCGGGGTAGTTCTGGCACTCCATCGCCACGCCGTCGTAGTCGGCATAGCGGCTGCCCGACTTGGTTTCGGGGCATCCGCCCGCGAGCCAGTTGCCCGTGTAGATCATCACGCTGGGCTGCGACGAGAGCACCGTCACCGAACGGCCCGACCGGGGTTCGCGCAGGGTGCCGACCTCGCCCAGAATATTGGGCTTCCAGCCGTCGACGACGAAGGGATGGTCATAGCCCTTGAAGTCGCGGATGTGGTTGAACTCCGACGAGATGCCGGGGCGGAAAGAGCGGAATTCCCGAAAATCCTGCGGGGTTCCGGCTGCGTCCAGAAGCTTGCCCGTGGGGATCTGGCGTTCGTTCATTTCCAGAATCTTCGAGCTGTTCAGGCGCAGTTCGTGGTCGAGCACCGACCCGCTGCCTTCGCCCGCGAGGTTGAAATAGACATGGTTGGTGAGGTTCACCACGGTCGTCTTGTCGGTCCGTGCGAGGTAGGTGATCTCCAGCGCGTTGTCGTCGTCGAAATCGAATACGGCCTCGACGCACAGCTCGCCGGGATAGCCCTGGTCGCCGTCCTCCGAGACGAGCGACATCACCACGCGGTTGGTCTCCACGCGGCTCTCCCAGATGCGGTTGGCGAAGTTCTTCGTTCCGCCGTGCAGGTGGTTCACGCCGTTGTTGACCTCCAGCCGGTACTCCTTGCCCTCGACGGTCATCTGCCCGAAGGCGATGCGGTTGGCGCAGCGTCCCACGCTCTTTCCCGAGGCGGCTCCGTCGAAGAAGTAGCCTTCGGGGTGTTTGTATCCCAGCACCACGTCGGCCATGCGGCCCTCGCGGTCGGGCATCTTCACCGAGACGATCGCCGCGCCGTAGTTCGTGAGCTGCACTTCGGCTCCCGAGTCGTTGCGCAGCGTGTAGCGAATGATTGCCTCGCCCTCCGGGGTCATGCCCCAGACGTGTTGTTCGATTTGTACCATAGTTTAATATAAGTTCGACGGGGTTAGGTTGTTTTTAGATCGGAGCGATTTTGTCTATGAACCCCCATCGAACTTATATTACGGCGTTTTTAACGCCGGGGCTCATGTTGAAAATCCCTCTGAATCTCCCTTTGAAAAGGGCGACTTTACTCTATTGCGGGTTTTAGATTGGTCAGCAGATTGTCGATGCGGCGCAGGGTCTCCTCTTTGCCGATGAACGACGTTACGTCGTACATGCCCGGGCCTTTTCCGGCGCCCACGAGGGCCAGCCGCAGGGTGTTCATCACCTGACCCATGCCGTAGCCCTTCTCCTCGATCCAGGCGTGGACGATGCGTTCGGTGTTCTCCAGCGAGAAGTCGTCAATTCCCGCCAGCACGTCGCGCAACTCCCGCAGAATGGCGGGATTCTGCCCCTTCCAGTACTTGCGCACCTGCTTTTCCTCGTACTCCCGGGGAGCCTCGAAGAAGAACGACGTGAGGTCCCACAGATCGGTCGTGAACGTCGCGCGCTCCTTCATAATGCCCGCGGCTTTGCCGGCCACGGCGTCCGAAACCTCGATGCCGTGGCTGCGCAGGACGGGCTGGTAGAGGGCCGCCAGTTCGGCGTCGGTCTTGTGGTGCATGTACTGGGCGTTGAACCACCGGGCCTTGTCGGGCTGGAATCGGGCGCCCGATTTCGAGACGCGGTCGAGCGAGAAGCTGTCGATCAGCTCCTGCATCGAGAAGATCTCCTGCTCCGTGCCGGGGTTCCAGCCCAGCAGCGCCAGCATGTTGATGAACGCCTCGGGGAAATAGCCGTCCTCGCGGTAGCCGTGGGCGGTCTCACCCGTCGGAGAGGTCCAGAAGAGCGGAAATACCGGGAATCCCATCTTGTCGCCGTCGCGCTTCGAGAGCTTGCCGCCGCCCGTGGGTTTGAGCAGCAGGGGCAGGTGGGCGAACCGGGGCTGCACGTCCGTCCACCCGAAGGCTTTGTACAGGAGGTAGTGCAGCGGCAGCGACGGCAGCCACTCTTCGCCGCGGATGACGTGCGACACCTCCATCAGCCGGTCGTCGACGATGTTTGCCAGGTGGTAGGTGGGCAGCGCGTCGGCCGATTTGTAGAGCACCTTGTCGTCCAGCGTCGAGGTGTTGACCTCCACGTGTCCGCGGATCAGGTCGTCCATCGCGACCGTTTCGTTTTCGGGCATCCGGAAGCGGATCACCCACTGGTCGCCGCGGTCGAGGCGCGCCTTCACCTCCTCGGCGGGCAGCGCCAGCGACGTGGCCAGCTTTTCGCGCACCGCATAATTATAGGCGAACGCCTCGCCGCGCGCCTCGGCCTCCCTGCGCAGGGCGTCCAATTCCTCGGCCGTGTCGAAGGCGTAGTAGGCCCAGCCCGCCTCGACGAGTTGCAGGGCGTATTTGAGGTAGATTTCGCGCCGCTCGCTCTGGCGGTAGGGGGCGTGAGGCCCTCCGACGCCCACGCCTTCGTCGATCTCGATGCCGCACCATTTGAGCGATTCCAGAATGTAATCCTCCGCTCCGGGGACGAACCGCTGCGAATCGGTGTCCTCGATGCGCAGGATCATCGTTCCCTTGTGCCGGCGGGCGAACAGGTAGTTGTACAGTGCCGTACGGACGCCGCCGATGTGCAGCGGCCCGGTGGGGCTGGGCGCGAAGCGCACCCGAACTGGTCTTTCCATAGCTGTATTCTTTAATTTTTTTACGATCCCGGGTTGCGGCGTCAGACGTTGAACAGGAAGTGCATGATGTCGCCGTCCTCGACGACATACTCCTTGCCTTCGATCGACAGTTTGCCCGCATCGCGGCACGCCTTCTCCGAACCCAGAGCGGTGTAGTCGTCGTACTTGATGACCTCGGCGCGGATGAACCCCTTTTCGAAATCGGTGTGGATGATGCCGGCCGTCTGCGGGGCTTTCATGCCGCGCAGGTAGGTCCAGGCGCGGGTCTCGTCGGCCCCGGTGGTGAAGAACGTTTCGAGGTTGAGCAATTTGTAGGCCGATTTGATCAGGCGCGCCACGCCCGACTCCTCCAGCCCCAGGTCTTCGAGGAACATCTGCCGCTCGTCGAAGTCTTCCAGTTCGGCGATGTCGGCCTCCGTGGCGGCGGCGATGACGAGCATTTCGGCCCGCTCGCCGGCGATGGCCTCCCGGACGGCCTCGGTGTAGGCGTTGCCCGTCGCGGCGCTCTTTTCGTCGACGTTGCAGACGTACAACACGGGCTTGTCGGTCAGCAGGTTGAGGTCGGCGACCAGTTTGCGGTCCTCCTTGTCGAGTTCCACGGTGCGGGCCGAAAGCCCCTGTTCCAGCACCGCCTTGTACTGCAAGAGCAGCTCCACGGCGCGCTTGGCCTGCTTGTCGCCGCCCGAGGTGGCCTGCTTCTGGGTCTTGGAGAGCCGGTTCTCGACGGTTTCGAGATCCTTCAGCTGCAATTCGGTGTCGATGATGCCCTTGTCGCGCACGGGGTCTATCGAGCCGTCGACGTGGGTGATGTTGCCGTTGTCGAAGCACCGCAGGACGTGGATGATCGCATTCGTGTTGCGGATGTTGCCCAGAAATTTGTTGCCCAGACCTTCGCCCTTCGAGGCGCCCTTCACGAGGCCCGCGATGTCGACGATTTCGATCGTCGTCGGGACCACGCGCTTGGGGTTGTCGATCTCCGCGAGGCGGATCAGCCGCCGGTCGGGGACCGTGATCACGCCCACATTAGGCTCGATGGTGCAGAAAGGAAAGTTTGCCGCCTGTGCCTTTGCATTGGACAGGCAGTTGAAAAGGGTCGATTTACCCACGTTCGGCAAGCCGACGATGCCGCATTGTAACGCCATTTATTCGTTTCGTTTATGTTGCTGTCAGACAAATTGCGCTTATCGTGAAACAAGCCCACAAAGATACGAATTTCTTTTCAATAATCGGAGACGCTCGCGGGTAAAAGCGGAAAGGGGGATGGTTTCCGGCTCTGGGCGCGGAAAAAAGCGCTTCTGTCCGTTCCGTTTATCCCTTGGCAAATAAAACCTCTTCGCCAACTGGCGAAGAGGTTTTATTTGCCGGCAGCAAGGCTGGCTATTCGGCCAGCGACCATTCGATCACGACCGGGAAGTGGTCCGAGGGGTATTTCCGGTTGTAACTGTTGTTGACGATGCGCCACGAAACGACCTTCGTGTCCTTCGGCGTGACGAAGACGTGGTCGATGCGCGACGCAGCGGCGGGAGGCGTCGAGATGTATTTGTAGCCGTTGTAGGTGGGCCAGTCTCCGTTGGTCTTGGACGGACAGCGGACGTAGCTGTCGGCAAGGATGCCTGATCCGGCGATCGTTTTGTAGGCTTCGGTGTTTTGGTTCGAATTGAAGTCACCCGTGCAAAAGGCCGGTTTGCCGCCTGCGATCTCCCGGACCTTGGCCACCAGCAGTTTGGCGCTCTCGGCGCGGGCCGTGGTCCCTATGTGGTCGAAGTGCGAATTGAAATGGTAGAATTCCCGTCCGTTCGCGCGGATGCGGAAATGCACCCAGTTGCACATGCGGGGCGAATAGGAGTCCCAGCCTTTGGACCCGGGGGCGGAAGGCGTTTCGGAGTACCAGAACGATCCCATATCCAATACTTCGAATTTGTCCTTGCGGTAGAAAACGGGGTTGTAGTGGCGTCGTTGGGCCGTTTTGTCACCGATGACGTTTTCTCCGACCCAGGTGTATCCGTCGAGGAACGGCTCGATGTCCTTGATCTGGGTCAGATAAGGCTCCTGCGCTCCGAAGATGTCGAACTTCTCGCTCTGGAGTAGTTGGCGAAGCAAATCCCGGCGGGTCGTCCATTTGTTGTCTTGATCGGAAGAGTTGTCGTACTGGATGTTGTAGGTGGCGACGCGAATCGGATCGAGCCACTCTTTTCCAGGTGCAGGGGCGGGTGCGGGATCGTCGTTTCCCGAACTGCACAGCGAGAAGAGCGGCAGGCAGAGCAGGAACAGACTGAAATACGGTTTTCGTATCATTTTTCCGAAAGAGATTGGTTTCGAATTTAAGACGAACTGTTTCCGGTTTTGTCCCCCGGGGAGCGAAAATTTGCTATTTCGCATTTTTTATTCGATTTTTACCGCTTGCAGGGGGACAAACCGGACGGTTTTCCGTTATATCGAATGACCGACCAAACCAATGAACCGAATGTTTCGGCAACGCAAGTACGACACCCGACGAATCGACCGGCAGTATGCCGAAGAGACCGACGTATATGTTATGTTGTATAACAGTTACGCCGATGCGCTCTATGCCTACGGCATGGGGTTCGGTTTCGACAACGAAACGGTCAAGGATGTCATCCACGACATATTCCTCGACATTATGACCCGCCAGGTCGACCTGGGCCGCATCGTCAACATCAAGGCCTACCTTTTCCGGATCGTTCACAACCGCCTGGTCGATCTGCACCGTTCGCGGGTGGACAAATGCGACCTTTCGGACCGGGAGCCGGGATTGCGGGTGTCGCTGACCTCGCTCGACGCGATGATCGAATCGGAGCACGTGCTGCGCATCCGCCAAACGATCGAGTCGCTGCTCAACCAGCTCTCGCCCAAGCAGCGCGAGGCGCTGCTGCTGCGCTTCGTCTACGAGATGGAGTATGACGACATCGCCGTCATACTCGACGCCACGCCCCACGCCGTCCGCAAGTTCGTGTCGAAGGGGCTGGGCAAACTTCGGAAGGGCAGGGAGTGCGGCAAGACGATGAAAATAGCCACTTGACACGGCGGACGCTGTTTTTTGCGGTTCGAGGGGGACAAAACGGCGGATTCGCCGTCATAGGGGAGAGCGCGGCGCCGCAGCCGCAGCATGCAGTTTGAAGATTACGTTGGAATCAATGATAAAACCGGACGATATTAAGAAGCACACGGCGGAGTTCTTCACCTCCGACCCGGACTTCGTTTTGTGGTGTCTCGATCCCGAGCGGGCGCAGGACGGCTATTGGTGCGGTTACACCGAACGCCATCCGCAGGACCTGGTCGAATTCGAGCGCGCCGTGAGCCTGGTGCGCCGTGTGGGCAAGACCCATCCCGCGCTGCCGTCCGTGGAGAAACAGTTGCTGCTCGACCGCATCCTGACCGACCATTACGCCCGGCGCCGTTTTGCAGCCCCTCCCCGCCGCCGCAACCGGACGGCGCTCTTCGCCGCCGCTTCCCTGCTGGTCGCCGGCGTCGTGGCGGCCCTGTTCTGGAGTGCGGATTTCACGGGTTCCGGACTGCTTTCGGCCGAGGCCTATGAGAACATCACGCTCGTGACCCGCGAAGGCAGCCGCGAGGTGTACGACGACATCGCCCGTATCAGCCTTACGCCCAAGGGCGAAATCCTGATCGACGGCAAGGAGAACGAAGGGGCGGAGACCGATCGCAGGACGCCCCGGCAGGAGGTGCGCGTGCATACGAGCGAACTGGTGGTCCCCAAGGGCAAGCGCGCACATCTGCAACTCTCCGACGGGACGCGGGTGTGGATCAATTCGGTGTCGGTGCTCCGTTTCCCGTCGGCGTTCGGTGACACGCGCGACGTCTTCGTCGAGGGCGAAGCCTATTTCGAGGTGGCGAAGGATGCGAACCGTCCCTTCATCGTGCACACCGACCATTTTGCGACCCGCGTGCTGGGCACGTCGTTCGACGTGACGACCGCGCCCCGGGCCGACGGTTCGTCGGCCGTGGTGCTGGTCGAAGGCTCCGTGGCCATCGACGTGGCCAACGGCGAATCGGTGACGCTGAATCCTTCGGAACGCTTCTCGATGAAGGACGGCAGCTATTCGGTCTACGAGGTCGATCCCTATAAATACATCAGTTGGAAGGACGGACTGTTGTTCTTCACCTCGAACACGCTGTTCGAAGTCCTGCAAAAGGTGGCTGCGTTCTACAAGATCGAAATAACCTGCTCCGGGGAGATCGGGAGCCGGAAGTGTACCGGCAAGCTGATCCTGTTCGACGACCTGGACGGCACGCTCGACGTGCTCTCCGACATTTTCCGGATCGCCTACGTCCGGGGGCCCGACGGCTCGGTGGCGGTGAGGCCTGCCCCCGACGATTGCGCCGACGCCGTATATCGCTGACAACCAATTCCAGTCTTAAATACTAACCTTAATACTGTTACTTATGAAGAAACTTTTCTTTGTGAGGAGTGGCTCGACATGCCGTATGCTGCGGATTCTTGCGGCGGCGATGCTGTTGCTTCCGGTGAATCTCCAGCCCGTCCGGGCCTCCCGGCAGGACGCCGGGGCCAAATCGTCGCTGACCGTGAAGATGAAGGACGCAACGCTGTCGAGCGTCTTTGCCGAGGTCGAGCGGACCAGCCGCTACGCCTTCATTTACACCGACGACGTGCGGCCGCTGCTCGACCGCCGGGTTTCGGTTTCGGTCAGGTCTGCGACCATCGACGAACTGCTGTCCGCGGTCCTCAAGGGAACGGAGCTGACCGGACGGGTGCGCGAAAACCAGGTGATCATCTCGAAAGCGCCCGCCCGGAAAAACGCCGCCGTCACCCCCCCCCCTCCCGGCTGCGAATTCCGGTAGGGAAATCGTCTTGCAGGGGACGGTGATCTCTTCGGCCGACAACAAGCCCATCGTCGGTGTTTCGGTCTATGTCGAGGGGACGACCGTCGGCGCCACCTCGGACATCAACGGCAACTACACCCTCAAGGTGCCGGCGGGAACGAAACACGTCACCTTCGCTTTTCTGGGCTACGACACCAAGAAGATCGCCGTCGCCGATGTCGAACTGTTCAAGCTCGTGACGCTGATCGAGGCGTCGAACGTCATGGACGACGTGGTGGTCGTGGCCTTCGGCACGCAGAAGAAGGAGAGTTTGGTGGGAGCCGTGCAGGTCGTGCGTCCCAGTACGCTCAAGGTGACGTCGAGCAACCTCTCGACCTCGTTCGCGGGCAAGATCGCCGGCGTCATCTCGACCCAGTCGTCGGGCGAACCCGGCGCCGACGGTGCGAATTTCTGGATTCGCGGCATCTCGACCTTCGGGGCTAACAAATCGCCGCTGCTGATTCTCGACGGCGTGGAGATCGTCTCGGAGATGCTCAACAACATTCCGCCCGAGGCGATCGAGTCGTTTTCGATCCTGCGCGACGCCACGGCCACGGCGCTCTACGGTTCGCGCGGCGCCAACGGCGTAATGATCATTACCACCAAAAACGGCCGTCAGTCGGAGAAGATGGCGATCAACGTTCGTCTCGAATCGGGCATTTCGATGCCGACGCGCGTGCAGGACATCGCCGACGGCGTGACTTACATGGAGAACTACAACGAGGCGCTGCGCACCCGCACCCCGGCGGGCGAAACTTATGTGCAGCACTTTTCGGACGAGAAGATCACGGGCACGCGCAACCGGCTCAATCCCTACGTCTATCCCGACAATGACTGGTATTCGATGCTTTTCAAGGATTTTACGGTCAACGAAAACATGAATCTCAACGTGCGGGGCGGCGGCAAGGTGGTCGACTATTTCCTCAATGCTTCGATCTTCAACGAAAACGGTATCCTGAAGAAGCCCGCGGAGTCGAAATTCAACACCAACATCAATTCGCAGAAATACCTTTTCCAGGCCAACGTCGGCGCGCAGCTCACCCGAACGACCCGCGTGAGTCTGAAGATGAACACGCAACTGCTTTTCTGGCACCGTCCCGTCGAAGAGGTGAAAGACCTGTTCTACTATACGATGCGCGCCAATCCGGTCGCTTTTCCGGCCATCTATCCCAAAGGCTCCGTGGAGGATCTCGACGACCCGATTTTCGGAAATGCCCCTTCGTGGGACGGTGGTTCTACGGACATCAATCCTTATGCCCTGTTGAGCCGCGGATACGGACAGCGCCATACGCAGTACATCACCACGACCTTCTCGGTGGACCAGGACCTCGATTTCGTCACCAAGGGACTGAAAGTCCGGGGCATGGTCTCGTTCTACAACAAGACCTATGCGGCGACTTACCGTTCTTTTTCTCCCTATTATTACGAAATGACCGACTATACCGACAACGGCGACGGGACTTTCGACTACAACCTGCAAAGCATCGGCACGCCCGGATCGTCCTATCTGGGAACCTCCACGGGGCGGAACGGTTACCGTGAGATCTCGTTGCAGGGGCAGATCGAATATTCGCGCACGTTCGGCAAACACGACGTCAACGCCCTGTTCGTCTACCACCAGAAGGAGAAGGTCGACAATCAGCCCGCCAATGATGAGTACAAGGTGCTCCCTTACCGCGAGCAGGGCCTTGCCGGACGTTTTACCTATGGGTATGACAACCGCTACCTGATGGAGTTCAACTTCGGCTACAACGGCTCGGAGAACTTCATATCGGGTCGTCGTTTCGGGTTTTTTCCCTCGATCGCCGGAGCGTGGGTCGTGTCGGGCGAACCGTTCTGGGAAGGTATCCGCAGCAAGGTGAACCTGCTGAAAATCCGTGCTTCGTACGGTCTTTCGGGCAACGACTATCTGGCCGACAGCAGCAACAACATCGTCCGTTTCCCCTATCTCACGACGGTCAACATGAACAAGGCGCTCTACGTGTGGTTTTCGCCCAACTTCGTCAAGCAGACCGGACACGAGATCAAGACCGTGGGCAATCCCCTGGCCACGTGGGAGGAGAGCACCAAACTTAACGTAGGACTTGAACTGGGACTGTTCGACGCCCTGACGCTGAACGTCGACGTTTACAAGGAAAATCGTACCGGCATCTTCATGCAGCGGCGTTCGCTGCCCTCGACGATGGGCCTTTCGGGCGTCACGCCCTACGGCAATCTGGGTGAGGTGGAGAACCGCGGCGTCGATGTTTCGCTCGAATACAACAAGGCGTTCAACAAGGACCTGCTGGTCTCCGTGCGCGGAACGTTCACCTATGCGCACAACGAGGTGAAGGCCCGCGACGAGGCGAAATACCTGCCCAACAAATACAACTCCGTGCTGGGCAAACCCGTCAATTCGGTTTACGGACTGGTCGCCGACGGCCTTTTCGCCTCGCAGGAGGAGATCGACAACTCGCCCCGGCAGACCTTCATGCCCGATTATCTGCCTGGCGACATCAAATACCGCGACCTGAACGGCGACGGCGTGATCGACGCCAACGACCGCACGTCGCTGGGTTATCCCACCGTGCCCGAGATCTTGTACGGCTTCGGCGCCTCGGTCAACTACAAACGCTGGGACTTCTCGTTCTTCTTCCAGGGCACGGCGCGCGTCTCGCTGCGCATGTACGACATGCACCCGTTCCGCGACAATCAGTATTCGGGCTTCAACATGACGCAGTACGTTGCCGACGACCACTGGTCGGAAGCCGATCCCAATCCCAATGCCGCCTATCCGCGCCTGGATTACCGCTACAACGCCAACAACACGCAGACCTCGTCGTTCTGGATCAAGAACGGCAGCTACCTGCGCCTGAAGAGCGTCGAACTGGGTTTCACGTACAAAAGCCTGCGCGCCTATCTGGCCGGCACGAATCTGTTCATCATTTCGCCCTTCAAATACTGGGACCCCGAAATGGGAAGCGGCAACGGCTTGAAATACCCGTTGCAGCGCGTGGTGAAACTCGGCCTTCAGTATAACTTCTAAAATTCGAGCGACATGAAAAAAATCATATCCATTTTGCTGTTTGCGTGCGCCGGAGCGCTTGCCGCGTGCGATTTCCTCGACGTGGTTCCCGAGGGGCAGGCGACGCAGGAGGACATCTTCAAAACCTCCAAGGAGGCCCGCAAGTACCTCAATACGCTCTACACCTACGCCCCCAACATCGCGGCCTACCGCTACATGCCCGACTTCTGCGCCGGCGACGACATTATCACCGCCACCAACGGCCAGACCCGTTATTTCCCCTACAAGAGCATGCTCTACAACGAGGAGAACGCCAGCCAGACTTACTACGGTCTGTGGGACGCGACGACCTCTTCCCCGTCCGGGCGCACGAACTACGACATGTACAAGGGCATCCGCTACTGTTACATTATGATCGACAATATCGACGCAGTCCCGGGCATCTCGCCGTCCGTGGCCGACGAGTTCAAGGGCGAAGCCTATTTTCTGATCGCCTATTACCACTGGGTGCTGCTGACTCACTACGGCCCGGTCATCCTCGTCAGGGGGCAGCTGGACATGGGGCTTCCCGAGGAGCAGGTCTATGTGGCCCGCAGTCCGTTCGACGAATGCGTGACGTTCATCGCCGAGACCTACGACCGCGCGGCCGATTTGCTGCACGGGTATCCGACGCGTCCCGATGCCGACCTGGGGCGCGCCACCTCGGTGGCGGCCAAGGCGATGAAGGCCCGGCTGCTGCTCTATGCCGCCAGTCCGCTCTGCAACGGCAACACGGAGTTCTACGCGCGTTTCCGCAACAACGACGGCACGCCGCTGATGAGCCAGACCTACAATCCCGAAAAGTGGAAGTGGGCGCTCGACGCCTGCCAGGAAGCGATCACGCTGGCCGAGGACAACGGGCACAGGCTCTACGAAAGCCCGAACGCGACTGCGGCTGCAACCGCTGCCGAGCGCGGCGAGATCAACTACCACGACTGCTTCGTCGAACCGCTCTGGAACACGACCGAGTACCTTTGGGCAATGGGCGACCAGACCGGCATCGGGCACTTGCAGCGTTACGGAGGCGCGCGCCTGAAGCTGCCGTACAGTACCGACGGCTTCTGCATCAACATCGTTCCGACGTTCGAGTGCGTGGAGATGTACTACACGCACAACGGCCTGCCGTGGGACCGAGACCCCGAGACCATGCATATCGACCCCTATGCCTATAATGCCGAAAAGGAGACTGCCAACCTCCATGTCTACAAGGAGCCGCGCTTCTATGCGTCGGTGGGCTACGACCGCGGCAAGTACGCCATCAACGGCGAGGAGTTCATTCTCAAATGCCGCGCCGGCGAGATGCAGGGCAGTGTGCTCGACGCCTCGAAGGAGTACCAGAGCTGTACGGGCTACATTCTCAAGAAGTGGATTCACCGCCAGTCGGCCTTCAACTACGACACCAAGTCGTGGACCTACCGCAAGTACGCCTATCCTTACATCCGCCTTGCGGAACTCTACCTGAGCTATGCCGAGGCCGATTTCGAATACAACGGGTCGTTGAGCGACGCGAGCCTCAATTACCTGAATCTGGTCCGCCGCCGCTCGGGGCTGCCCGATTTCAAGGATTCGTGGGCCTTGGCCGGGGGCATTCCCACCGGCGACGAACTGCGCAAGGTGCTGCACCGGGAGCGTTCGATCGAACTGCTGATGGAGGGCATGCGCTACCACGACCTGCGCCGTTGGAAAGAGGCGGGCGAAGCGATGTCCCGGCGTCCCAAGGCGTGGAACCTCGACGGCAGGACGGCGGCCGACTTCTACCGGGTCTCCACGATGAAGGAGAGCGGCGTACGCACGTTCGAATCCCCCAAGACCTACTGGATGGCCATTCCGTTGAGCGAAATCAATATCAACTACAACCTCGTGCAGAATCCCGGTTACTAACCTTAATAATCCGATTGCGATGAAGAATCTTGCGATATGCCTCCTGCTTCTGCTGGGAGCCGTAGGGTGCGGCGACGATTACGTCGTCTACGAGACGGTGGACACTATGGTCTGCATCCCGAAGAACGATTTCCAGGTCCTCGAATACGATGCCGCTTCGGGCCAGGCGTGCGTTTACGATCTCTATCTTTACAAGGGCGGTTACAATGACGACGGAATCACCGTGAAACTGGTGGTCGACCCCTCCGTGCTCGATGTCTATAACGTGGAAAACGGACTCGAACTGAAGGTGATGCCCGACAGGTATTTCGCCTTCGACCCCGAAGTGCGCTTGTCGGGGGACAGGGTCATGGACCGCGCCGAAATCCGCTTCGATGCCGCTTCGATGCTTGCCGACGGCATTGATTCCTCCTATGTGCTGCCGCTTTCCGTCAGGGCCGATGATCAGGGCAAGGTGCGTCCCGAAAAGAACAGCGTAATCATCCGGGTCGTGATGAAATAACCGTGATGCGGAGGAGGTCCGGCCTCCTCCGCATCCTCAATGCAAAAAAATATGTCAAAATTCTACATGCGGCTTCTGTCGGTGTGCCTCGCCGCCCTTGTCCTGGCGGCCTGCTCCTCCTCGGAGGGCGGCGGTGACGACGGCCCGACCGCCGGACAGATTCCCGATAAGGCCGGAATGACGGTGAAGGGAATCGTGAAGGACAGCGCCGGCAATGGCATTGCCGGGGTGGTGGTGAGCGACGGCCTGGAGGTGACGGCGACCGACGAACGGGGGATTTACTATCTGGCCTCCGACCTCGCGCGGCGCAATTTCGTCTTTGTCTCCGTGCCTGCCGACTGCGAGATCCCCGCCACGCAGGGCTGTCCGCGGTTCTACCGCAAAATCGACCGCAAACAGGCCGTCAACCGGGCCGATTTTACGCTGACACGACGCAAGACTCCGTCCGACCGCCATTCGCTGATCGTTATGGCCGACATTCAGCTGGCTGCCGATAACACGTCGGTGGATTCCTATCTCGGTCATGTCGTTCCCGATGTGCTGAAAACCGTGCAGGGGCTTCCGACGGAGGTTTACGGAGTCAGCCTGGGCGACCTGGTCTGGAACGATATGTCGCTTTTCCCGAAGTACCGTCAGGGGCTGGAGACGCTTGGCTTCACGACCTTCAGCCTGCCGGGCAACCACGATCACGATCCGGCCGAGTTGACCGATTCGCTCGCCTTGCAGAGCTACGAACGCTATTTCGGTCCGGCGAACTACTCGGTGAACATCGGGAAAATCCATTATCTGTTCCTCGACAACATCCTTTTCGACCATGCGCCGACCGCCGAAGAGGAGTATACGATCGGTCTTACGGACGAAATTTGCCGTTGGATCGAAGCCGATTTGCGCTACGTTCCGGCGGGCAGCACGCTCGTCGTCTCGTCCCATTGCCCGATTCTCTGCCACACGAAGAACACCGCAGCGCGCAACCACCGCAATTTCCAGCGTTTCCTCGATGCGATAAGCCCCTATAAGGTCCATGCCTTCGGGGGGCACAAGCACTACCATGACATTTACCGTTACGACGACGGACGCAAGGTCATGCACTGCATCGCCCGCACGCCGGGCGACCTGTTCATCAACGGCGACGTCAACTGCGACGGCACGCCGCGCGGCTATGCCGTGGTCGAGGTCGATGGCGAACGGCTCTCGTGGTATTACAAGCCGGCGGGCGGGAAGCGCGATATGCAGATGCGCCTCTATGCACCCGGACGCACCAATTCGGCCTGTGTCTATGCCAATGTCTGGGGTTATGACACGGCCTGGAGCGCCGTGGAGTGGATTCCCGCTTCGGGCGGGCAGGCGGTGGCAATGGAGCGGACGCAGCGCACCGATCCCTATTACGAGGAGGTGCTGGCGACGGGTGTGCGCGGAGGGACGCCGACCAATACGTGGCATATGTTCCGGGTCGATCCGGGCAGCGAACGGGGCGGCATGGTGCGGGTCACCGACAGTTTCGGGCATACCTACGAATCGTCCGTGTCCTGGTAAATACGACATTCGAACAAAACCTTAAATACAACTTCAACGATGAAGAGACTTTTTCTTTTTCTGACCGTCGCGGCAGCCGTTTGCTGTGCGGCGTGCAGCGACGATCCCGAGGTCGCCGAATCCAACCTTTCACTGCTCGAGGATAACGTGACGTTCGATATGTTCGGAGGGCGCAGCGTCCTTGAAATCACGGCCGATTCGCCGTGGACGGTCTCCTGCGACGACGATTGGTGCCGCACCAACGTCGCTGAAGGTTCGCACACGAAGAAGATCGTTCTGACGGTCGACCAGAGTTTCCTGCCCGAGGAGCGCACGACCGCGGTGCGTTTTTACGCCGCGGGCGAAGAGAAGCACACCGTGACTGTGACGCAGGAGAAGTTCGAGCCGATCCTCGTGCTGGCGGAGGACGGCGCCGATATAACCGTCTACGGCGCCGGGAGCGAACCGGCCCTGAACCTGCGTGCATCCGTGGCATGGAAAATCGAGGGCGCGACCGACTGGTGCGCCGTGTCGCAGTCCGAAGGGACGAAAAGTTCGGTCGTGAAACTGTTGCTGACCGACGACGGCGAGGGCGTGCGTCCGCGCAGCGCGACGCTGACCGTCTTCTCCGAGATGGAGGGCGTCGAACCGCAGCAGGTGACCGTCGTGCAGCGGTCGACCGGGGCGAATACGGTCGTGGTCCGGGCGGGTGAAACCCGTGCGTTTCCGGCGCGGCGCACCGACGGCGCGTATGTGAAGGGCGTTGCGGCGGACTGGGTCTGGACCACCGACGCAGAGTTGCTTTCGGGGCTTGACTACGACGCTTCCCGGAATGAAATCACCTGCACTGCGGCCAAGTCGAAGCAGGGCAGCGGGCTGGTCGCGCTGTTCGACGCCGAAGGCGCGGTTGTCTGGTCGTGGCTGGTCTGGGTCGTGGACAAGATGCCTTCGGACGTGACCGTCGGCGGTATCGCCTGGCAGGACCGCAATGTCGGGGCCGAATACCATTCGACCGATCCGAAGGCCTGTGTGCAGGATTTCCGCTCCTACGGACTGTTCTATCAGTGGGGCCGCAAGGAGCCGTTCATCGGCGCGAAGATCCTCTCGAAGAACAAATATTACGAGGGGCATGCGGAGTATCCCGATGCTTTCGGCGCGATGACGCGCGAGGTGGTTTTCAACGCCTCCCGCACCGCCGGCTGGCAGATCAGCGGTGAGGAGATGACCGCCGCAACGGCAAACGGCAATCCGACGACGTTCTATACCCGGTCGTCCGCAGCGATGTCCGAAGGCTGGACCGAGGGAGGCAAGGGGCTGAACGATCCCTGCCCGGTGGGATACCGGGTGCCGACGGCGGCCGAATGGCAGTCGCTGCTTGCCTACGTGGACGGCAACGCCGCCAAGAACCAGGATTCGGGCGACACGTACAGCCGCTGGTATGCGCTCAATTCGGGCGGAACCCTCATCGGCCCGTCGACGATGTTCCGCAAGGGCGATAACGGCCGCATCCACTATCCGGGGCGTTCGGCAGCCTATTGTTCGTCGACGCTCGCCGGCGGCAAGCCGCTCCCGATGTACGACTGGAAGGCGGGCGACGCCACGGGCGAGGGGACCTATTACGAACGGAAGATGACCACAGCCTACGGTATGCGCTGCGTGAAGGAGTGACGCCGCTGCGATCGCGGGGGCTTCGGGCGGGAGTGAGTTTATTCCGTTCCGAAGCCCTTTTTTGCGGTATTTTCATTACCTTCGCATGTCTTTTCAAACTTTTACCGATGAAAAATAGCATCTTTACCGTATTGGCGGCCCTCGTGCTGTATCCCGCCGGGGCGCAGCCCGTCACCCCGCAGGACCGGCGGCGCGCCGCGGAACTGGTCGAACGCATGACGCTCGACGAAAAGATCGGCCAGCTGGTCCAGCAGCGCGGAGGCGGCGCCGTCACGGGACCCGACAAGACGGAACTTTCCGTCGAACGGCTGGTCCGCGAAGGGCGCTGCGGCAGCGTATTCAACATCAAGTCCTTCGAGGAGACCGAGCGGTTGCAGCGGATCGCCGTCGAGGAGAGCCGGCTGGGCATCCCGCTGCTGATCGGCGCCGACGTGATCCACGGTTTCCGGACGATCTTCCCGATCAACCTCGCCGTCGCCGCCTCGTGGGACCCTGCCGCCGCGGAGTCGCTGGCCCGCGTTTCGGCTCGCGAAGCCTCGGCCATGGGCATCCATTGGACCTTTTCGCCGATGTGCGACGTTTCGCGCGACCCCCGGTGGGGCCGTGTCTCCGAGGGCGCGGGCGAAGACCCCTATCTGGGCGCGCGTGTCGCCGAAGCGATGGTGCGGGGCTATCAGGGCGACTTGTCCGACCCCTCGTCGGTCCTTGCCTGCGTGAAGCATTTCGCCGCCTACGGCGCTCCGCAGGCCGGGCGCGAATACCATGCGGTCGATATGTCCGAGCGGGTTTTCCGCGACAGCTACCTGCCGCCTTACCGGGCGGCGCTCGATGCCGGGGCCGCGACGGTGATGACCTCGTTCAATGACCTCGACGGCGTTCCGGCCACGGCCAACCGCTGGCTGATGCGCGACCTGCTGCGCGACGAACTGGGCTTCGGCGGATTCGTGGTGACCGATTACGGCACGATCGGCGAACTGAAAGCTCACGGCGTGGCGGGCGACGATGCGCAGGCTGCCGAACTGGCCCTGCGCGCCGGGGTCAACATGGACATGATGAGCGCCGCCTACCTGTTCCATGCCGCCGAACTGGTGCGGGAGGGGCGTATCCCGGAGTCGCTGATCGACAGCCTTTGCCGTGAGGTGCTGGCCGTGAAGTTCCGCCTGGGGCTGTTCGACGATCCTTTCCGCTACCAGGCGAAGGAGCGCGAGAAGTGCTATTACGCCCCGGAACATCTCGATGCCGCGCGCCGCGTGGCCCGCAGTTCGATGGTGCTGCTGGAGAACCGCGGCGGCGTGCTGCCCCTGAAAAAGGGGAGCCGGATCGCGCTGGTGGGACCTTTCGCCGATTCCCGGTGGGACCTGATCGGCTCGTGGGTTCATTTCGCCGAGGCCGGCCGGACCTCGACCTTTCTCGACGGACTGCGGGCGCGTTTCGGAGCCGACCGTGTGACCTATGCCCGCGGATGCGACCCGCACAAGGCCCTCGAAGGCGGTATTTCGGAGGCGGTGGCCGCAGCCGCGAAGTCGGACGTGGTGCTGGTTGCGCTCGGATTGAAGGCGGGGGAGAGCGGCGAGGCGGCAAGCCTTGCGTCGCTTGCGCTGCCCGACGCGCAGCGTGACCTGCTGGAGAGCTTGAAGCAAACCGGGAAACCGATTGTCGTACTGCTTGTTACGGGTCGTCCTATGGAGCTGGCCCGTGAAGCGGAACTTGCCGACGCCCTGCTGCTGACCTGGTATCCGGGCACGATGGCGGGCGAGGCGCTGGCCGATGTCGTGTCGGGCGATTACAACCCTTCGGGGCGTTTGCCGATGACCTTTCCCCGCACGGTGGGGCAGATTCCGATCCATTACGACATGAAGAGCACGGGACGTCCGGCCGACGAGTCGGGCAAGCCCAACAAATACACTTCGCGCTATCTCGACGTACCCAATTCGCCGCAGTATTGTTTCGGCTACGGGTTGAGCTACACGACGTTCGGTTATTCGGACCTGCGGGTGCTGACGCCCGAAACCGCCGTCGGCGGCGAGGTTCGCGTGTCGGTCCGCGTGACCAACACGGGCGGCCGCGACGGCGAGGAGGTCGTGCAGCTCTACGTGCGCGATCTGCTGTCCGGTGTGACGCGTCCGGTTCGTGAACTGAAAGGTTTCCGGAAGGTCATGCTTCGCGCCGGGGAGAGCCGCGAGGTGACCTTCACACTGACGCCCGACGACCTTTCGTTCTGGCGTCTCGACAAAAAGTGGGGCCAGGAGCCGGGCGACTACCATGTCTGGGTAGGGCACGACTCCGACTGCACGCTCGGCGGCAGTTTCCGGATCACCGAATGATTCGTCTCTCCGGCACGGCGGCCGACGCCGCGGGTGCGGGACAGCTGCAAGGGAGCAGCGGCTTCGGCCGCCGCTCCCTTTTCCGTGCCCGGCGGGACGGTCCGGATGTCCCGGAAAAACCCGTTCGGAGATGTTTCGGACAAAAGGTTCCGGGGAATGGCTGGGCTTTCGCAAATTTTTTCTACCTTTGGAGGTCAAAACAGTACGCAATGATGGATTTGAAGACGATACGTGCCGAACTGCGCAAGCTGACCGCGATTGTCGACGGCTGGGAGCCTTCCGGGGAGATTCCGGCCCTCGAACGCGACCTGGCGCTGGAAAAACTGCGGACGCTCTACGATGCGGTGCGCTTTACGGAGGTGGAATCCCTTCCGGAATTCCCGGTTGCGGAGACGGAGCCTGCGGCGGCTCCGGTGCCCATCGACCTCGGGGCGGTGCTTTCGCTCGACCCGACGGACGAAGCCGTGTTCGAACCCGGTCCCGATGCCGTTTCAGGACCCGCGTTCGATGCGGAGGCGGAACCCGCAGAGCCGTTTTCCGAACCCGATACGACGGTCGCGGCCGATTCTGCCGGGGCGTTTGCCGGGGGGAATCCCGATACGGAGACGCCCGGAATGGCGGAGCCTGCGGCGTCGGATTCCGAGCCGGAACTTGAGGGGGAATCCGGATTTGAGCCTGATCCCGAAGCGGCGTCCGAAGCCGCATTCGTCGCCGGAGAATCCGAACCGGCCGCCGAATCCGGACCGGTCGCAGCATCCGAATCCGACGCTGTGCCCGAACCGTCTGCGAAGCCGGTCGCTGCGCCCGGACCTGCCGCTGCGGCTGAACCGGTCGTCGTTCCGGAACCCGCTCCTGCGCCAGCTCCGGAACCCGCTCCTGCGGAGAAACCCCAATACATCGCGCCCACGCTGTTCGGGCTGGAGGAGGAGACCGTCCGCCACCGTCACAAACAGCGCGTCATCATGTCGCTCTACGATACGCCTGCGCCCGCCGAAAAGCCCGCAAGGCCCGAAACGGCGGAAAGACCGGCGGAGCGTCCCGAACCCGCTGCGACGCCCGGACCGACTGTCCGTCCCGGGTTTGCCGCGACTCCCGAACCGGCGGCTGCGCCTGCGTCCGCAGGTCCCGGGCCGCAGTCCGGAACGTCCGTGCCGCAGTCCGCGGCGGAACCCGTCACCGTTTCGGAAGCGCCTGCCGCCGCCGAGCCGGAGGAGGCCGAATCCGGAGCGAAGGAGGTTGCGGTCCCTGTCGGGGCCGTGCTGGGCGAGGTGATCAACCACGACGTGCAGACGCTGGCCGACACGATCGCTCCGCGGCGCGACATGGCTTCGGAACTGCGCCGCGGCGAACCGGTCGCCGACCTTCGCAACGCCATCGGCATCAACGACAAGTTCTTGCTGATCCGCGATCTGTTCGGCGGCGACGGCGAAGCCTATGAAGAGGCGATCGCGACGCTCAACGCCTTCGACGATTTCGACGAGTGCATGATCCACATTGCCGAGAACTACGCCTGGAATCCCAATTCGGACGGCGCGAAGTTTATGATGGAACTGCTCGAACGCAAATTCGCCTGACACGATGGCCAAACTCTATATCGTACCTACGCCGATCGGGAATCTGGACGACATCACGCTGCGCGCGGTGAACGTCCTGCGCGAGGTGGATTTCATCCTCGCCGAGGACACGCGCACGACGTCGTTCCTGCTGAAGCACCTCGGCATCGAGCAGAAACTCCGTTCGCACCACAAGTTCAACGAGCACGCCACGGTCGAAATGGTTGCCGGGGCGATCGCCGCAGGACGCAATGCCGCCCTGGTGTCGGACGCCGGGACGCCCGGCATTTCGGACCCCGGGTTCCTGTTGGTGCGCACGTGCGTCGAGGCGGGGATCGAGGTCGAGACGCTGCCCGGCGCCACGGCGCTGATTCCGGCGCTGGTGCAGAGCGGGTTTCCGTGCGACCGTTTCTGCTTCGAGGGCTTCCTGCCCCAGAAGAAGGGGCGGATGAAGCAGTTGCAGGCGCTTGCCGGCGAGGAGCGCACGATGATTTTCTACGAATCGCCCTACCGCGTGGTCCGGTGTCTCGAGCAGTTGGCCGAGGTTTTCGGCGAAGACCGCCGGGTTTCGGTGTCGCGCGAGATCACCAAGAAGTTCGAGCAGACCGTGCGCGGAACCGTCGCCGAGGCGCTCGGGCATTTCCGCACGACCGAACCCAAGGGCGAGTTCGTGATCGTCGTGGCCGGAAAGCCCAAAGGCCGCCGCGTCCGGGAGGACGGGGAGGAGTAACTCAAATCGAAACGCATTGATGGAAGAGAACCGTACAGACGATACACAAAAGGTAAAACGTTCGTTTTCGGCGTGGCTCGGGGAGCTGCGCGAATTTATGAAGGGCCGTTTCAGCCTCGACGAGGACAAGGCGCAGCGCGACGAGGTCGTGGCCTCCGTCTCGAAGGGCGTGGAGTTCCGCGGCGTCAACCTCTGGGTGCTGATCTTCGCCACGATGATCGCCTCGCTGGGCCTGAACGTCAATTCGGCCGCGGTGATCATCGGCGCGATGCTCATTTCGCCGATCATGGGCCCGATCATGGGTGTCGGCCTTGCGCTGGGCATCAACGATTTCGAACTGCTCAAGAAGTCGCTGCGCAACCTGGCGCTGATGTTCATCGTCGCCATCATCACCTCGACGGTCTATTTCTTCATCTCGCCGCTCTCGTCGAACAGCAGCGAGCTGCTGGCGCGTACCGTGCCTACGACCTACGACGTGCTGATCGCCCTGTTCGGCGGCCTGGCGGGCATCGTGGCGCAGACGCGGCAGGACCGCACGTCGACCGTCATTCCCGGCGTGGCCATCGCCACGGCCCTCATCCCGCCCCTCTGTACGGCGGGCTTCGGACTGGCCACGGGGCAGTTCCGCTTTTTCATCGGCGCCTTCTACCTCTTCTTCATCAATTCGGTGTTCATCGCGCTGGCGACCTATGCCATGGTGCGTTTTCTGCAATACGAGAAGAAGGTCTTCATCGACAAGGTCCGCGAGCGCACGGTCAAGCGGCTGATGATGGTCATCACGCTGGTGACCTTCATCCCGAGCGTCGTCATCGGGTTCCACATGGTCCGCGTCTCGTTGTTCGAGGCCGTGGCCGACAAATACGTGTCGCAGGTCTTCAACTTTCCGCATACCCGCGTGATCGAGTGCAACAAACACTACGCGCAGGGCAAGAACCCCTCGCAGATCGAGCTGCTGCTCGTGGGCGAGCCGCTGGGCGAGGAGGTGATCGAGAATGCCCGTACGCAGATGCGCAATTTCGGGCTGGAGGAGGCCGAACTGGTCGTCCGGCAGGCCAATACGGAGGACAAGGTCGACGTGGTTTCGCTCCAGAAGAGCTATCAGGAGCTGCTGGAGGAGAAGAACCGCCGGATCGGCGAGATGTCCTCGCAGCTGAAACGCTACCGGGTGACCAACGTCGAGGTGAACGACATCTCGCGCGAAGTGGGGGCCATGATGGACAACATCGGGGCCATTTCGCTGACCAAGGGCATCACCTTCGACGTCGAGGGCACGCCCGGCGATACGACGCTCGTGTGCGTGGTGACGCCCCGGGATTCCGCGCTTCCGGTCGACCGTGAAACGCTGATCCGCTGGTTGAGAATCCGCACCAAGGTCGAGAACGTCAAACTTTTCGTGGAACCCTAATCCGGGCGGCAGGCATGAAACGAACCGATCTGACCATTTTGCAGCGCTTCTGGCTGGAGACCCTTTGGCTGGGCGCACGCGTGTTCGCCGTGATGCCTTACTGGTTCAAGTACTACGTCGTCGAAAACCTGCTTTTCGTCCTGCTCTACTACTGCCTGCGCTACCGCATGAAGGTCGTCAAGACCAACCTGCGGAACTCGTTCCCCGAGAAGAGCGAACGCGAACTGGCCGTCATCCGGCGGCGGTTCTACCGCACGCTGTCCGAAATCTTCGTCGACACGATCAACATGGCCTACATGAACGAGGAGAAGGGGCGGACGGTGCTCACGGTCAAAGACGTGGAGAAACACGTGGAAGCGGTGCACGGCCGCGATTGGATCGCCATGACGGCCCATTTCGGCTGCTGGGAGTACTGCTCCTACTGGGGGCTTTACGAGCGGTCGCAGATGCTGGTCGCCGTCTACCATCCGCTGCGCAGCAAGGTGATGGAGGAACTCTACCGGCGGCTGCGCAATTACGAAAATTCGATGACCGTCTCGATGAAGGAGAGCCTGCGTTTCTACCTGCGCAACCGGACCGGAGGCATCGCCGGCAAGAACCTCGTGATGGGGCTTATCGCCGACCAGAATCCCCCGCGGCGGCCCGACAGCCGTTGGTTCCGCTTCCTCAATCAGGATACGATCTTCTTCGACGGCGGCGAGAAACTGGCCCTGCGCTGCAACCTCCCGGTCTACTTCGTGAAGATGAGCCGCCTGCGGCGGGGACGCTACGAAATGTCCTTCGAACTGATTTATGACGGCAAAGAGGAGGTCGCCGAATACGAAATCACGCAGCGTTACGTTCGTAAGTTGGAGCGGATGATCTGCGAGTGTCCCGAACTGTGGATGTGGTCGCATCGCCGCTGGAAGCACAAACGAACTCATGCCGGTCGCTAAAATTATCATACTCAACTGGAACGGTGCGGACCACCTGCGTCGTTTCCTGCCGTCGGTCGTGGCCGCGGCTCCCGCCGGCGTCGAGGTCATCGTCGCCGACAACGGTTCGACGGACGACTCTCTTGCGGCGCTCGCCGCCGGGTTTCCGTCGGTCACGGTCCTGCGCATGGACCGCAACTACGGCTTTGCCGGAGGCTACAACCGCGCATTGGAGTATATCGAGGCCGATTATTACCTGCTGCTGAACTCCGATGTCGAGACCCCCGAGGGGTGGCTTGCGCCGATTCTCGACTGTCTGGACCGGAATCCCGACGTGGCGGTCGCCGCGCCGAAGCTGATCTCCTGCGCCGACCGCACGGAGTTCGAGTATGCGGGGGCTGCGGGCGGTTTCATCGACTACCTGGGCTATCCCTTCTGCCGGGGGCGCATCCTGCGCTGCGTGGAGAAGGACCGGGGCCAGTACGACGACGAGCGCGACGTGTTCTGGGTGAGCGGCGCGGCTTTCTGCTGCCGGGCCGACGTGTTCCGCGCGCTGGGCGGCTTCGACGGCGATTTCTTCGCCCACATGGAGGAGATCGACCTCTGCTGGCGGATGCAGCTGGCGGGTTACCGGGTGCGGATCGTGCCCCGGAGCAGGGTCTACCACCTGGGCGGCGGCACGCTCCAGACCGATTCTCCGGCCAAGGTCTTCTACAATCACCGGAACAATCTCGCCATGCTTTACAAGTGCGCCTCGCCCGCACAGCGGCTTTGCGTGGCCGTTGCGCGCCCGGCGCTCGACCTGCTCGCCGCGCTGTCCTACCTCATGCAGGGCCGCCGGGACAACTTCCGCGCCGTGTTCCGCGCCTGGCGCGACTTCATCCGCTGGCACGGGGCGCTGGCCCGCAAACGGCGTGAGATCCGCGCGAACCGCAAGGGTTCCGCCGCGGAAAACATCTACCGCGGCTCGGTGGTGCTGCGCTATCTTTTCGGCCGGCGGACCTTCGGCGGCATGATGCGCTGACGCGGAGCCGATGTCGTCGTTTTCGCAACGGGACTTGTGCGATCTTCGTTTTTTGCGTATCTTTCTGAAAAATACCCTCGCTTATGATACGTGCGGCTCTTCTGTTGTCGGCAGTCGTGTGTTTTTTGCAGCCTTTTCGCGCGTCGGCGACAGGGCAGGCTGCCGAACGGCTTGTCGTCGGGCGCGATACGATGCAGTTGTTCGCACTGCCGCTGGCGACGGCGGATTCCGCCGTGCTCGCCCGGCTCGAAAAACGGCTGGACGAACTCGATGCCTCCGGCTCTACGGCTTGCTGGCGTCGGTGTATCGGTGTCTGGCGGCTGGACGACGAGGGCATCTTGTGGCTTGAGTGCGTGAACACCGAGGACGGCGACGTCGTATTTTCCGGAGCGGAGCTGGTTCCCGAATTTGCAGCGGGATCACGCGCCCGGGCCGGCTGGTTCAGCGGAGAGATCCGCTATGGCACGGGGAATCTGGTGTATTACCAACACGATGGATTTATGCGGAATCTCGAACGCGAATGGGTGGCTGCGGTGTCCGAGGGGCGCGTGAGGGAGACGAAAGCCTACCGGAACCGGCTGTATGAAAGAGGTGCGGATGCGACGGACAATGCGCAGCGTGTGGCCGCGGCGTTCGACAGCCTTCATGTCGGAAAGTCGCCCGATCTGCTGTCGCTGTATGTGGTCTTTGCAGCCGATTCCACAGGGCGGGTGGTTCGGATCGACCGGGCGCGACTGTTGTCGGAAAAGGGAAGTCCTGTTGTCAGCGATCCGGCTGACCCGCTGTTGCAGGCAGCTCTGCGGGCGTTTCGCTCGGTGTCGCGCTGGGATGCCTGGTGGGTCGGAGGGGTCTGGAAGGAACAGGCGTATTTTATTCCGCTGCGCAGGGCCGGGAGGGTTTGGAAACCGCGAAGAGGATAACGATGCTTATTGCTCCGGCTTGCAGGGGAGCGTGAACCAGAAGGTCGAGCCTTTGCCCGGTCGGGATTCGACGCCGATGCGGCCGCCCATCGTTTCGACGATCGACTTCGAGATCGCCAGTCCGATGCCGATGCCCTGCCTGAACGATCCCGCCTTGACGAAACGTTGGAAAAGCTGTCCCCGGTGTTCTTCGGGGATGCCGGCTCCCGTGTCGGCGACGTAGACGTAGAGTTCCCCGCCGCGGATTTCGAACCCGAAATCGACGGAACCTTCGGAGGTGAATTTCACGGCGTTGCTCAAAAGGTTGGCGATCACCTGAATCAGCCGTTTGCGGTCCGTGCGGATGTAGCGGACGGGATATTTTCTGTGGAAGGTGATCCGCACCGGGCTGTTCTCCGGCTGCCGCATGCGGAAACCGCCTTCCAGCTCTTCCATGACGGCATTGAGTTCCACGTCGCTATATTCGTAGCCGAGGGTTCCGGCTTCGATCTTCGAGAGATCGAGGATGTCGCTGAGTTGCTGCATCAGTACCTCGCCGTTGGAGCGGATGATGCGCATGTACTCCTGTTTCTCGGTCGGGGCGGGGTCGTCCATGAGCAGTTCCGAGAATCCGATGATGGCGTTCAGCGGCGTGCGCAGTTCGTGGCTCATGTTGGCCAGGAAGCGTGATTTCATGCGGTCGGACTCTTCGGCGCGAACGCGGGCTTTCTCCAGTTCGCGCTGGGTGCGTTTCTGGGCCGAGATGTCGCTCACGGTCAGCACCACCCGGGGTTGTCCTGCGACGGTGAGGAAATTGCCCGCCACGCTTACGTCGCAGTCGACGGTCTCCGTGTGGTCGTCGGAGGTGTAGAGCACCATCGGGACCTCCAGTCCCGAGAAGCCTTTCTTCGTCCGGAACACCCCGGTGATGGCCGCGCGGACGGGACAGTCGGCGCACAATTCGTGTGTGCCGCAGATGCCGGCGTCCTCGCCGTTCTTGCAGCGCAGCTGGTTGCCCACCTTGGACGGTGCGGCTTTCGGAGCGGTTCCCGTCGTGGAGCGATAGTTGGTTTGCAGAACGTTGAAATCGGGGTCGATCAGCAGCAGGTAGGCGGCTACGTTGCGGAATATGCAGTCGTTGATCCGGTCGCTTGTTCGGATGTACCGGCGCTGGTAGCAGATACGGACGGCCAGGAGGACGCAAAACGCCGCCAGCACCCCTGTTCCTATTACGTATAACAACTGCATCCGATTATTCGGTTTTCGTTTCCGATCCCAAAGGTAGGTAAAATCCGGTGAAATAGGAGGGTAAATGATAAAAAAGACATCCGGAATCGTCCGGATGTCTTTTTTTGTCGGTGGGGGATCTTTCTATTTGTTGATCTTGGCCCACGAGTCCTTGAGCGTTACCGTGCGGTTGAACACCAGATGACCGGGGGTCGAGTCGGTGTCGGGGCAGAAGTAGCCCACGCGCTCGAACTGTACGGCCTGGCCTACGGGGATGTCGCGCAGCGACGGCTCGAGGTAGCCTGTGATTTTGACCATTGATTCGGGATTGAGGTTGTCCTCCCAGGTCTGCCCTTCGTCCACGTCGTCGGGGTCCTCCTTCGTGAAGAGCGGGTTGAACAGCCGGATTTCGGCCTCCACGGCATCCGCGGCCGACACCCAGTGGATGACGCCTTTCACGCGGCGGCCGTCGCTCGACGAACCTCCGCCCGACATCGGGTCGTAGGTGCAGCGCAGTTCGGTGATGTTGCCCCCCTCATCCTTGACGACCTCCTCGCACTTGATGAGGTACGAATAGCGCAGGCGCACCTCGCCGCCCGGCGAGAGGCGGAAGAACTTCTTGGGCGGATTCTCCATGAAGTCGTCGCGCTCGATCCAGATCACCTTCGAGAAGGGAACCTGCCGCGTGCCGGCGGCTTCGTCCTCGGGGTTGTTGATCGCCGTGAACAGCTCGGTTTTGTCGTCCTCGTAGTTCGTGATGACCACCTTCAGCGGATTCAGCACGGCCATGCGGCGCTGGGCGACCCGGTTCAGGTCTTCGCGCACGCAGTATTCCAGCTTCCCGAGGTCGATCACGTTGTCGCGCTTGGCGACGCCCACCATCTCGGCGAAGTTGCGCACCGAGGCGGGCGTGTAGCCCTTGCGGCGCAGGGCGCAGATCGTCGGCATGCGGGGATCGTCCCAGCCCATCACGGCGCCCTCCTGCACGAGCTTCAGCAGCTTGCGCTTCGACATCATCGTATAGGTGAGGTTCAGGCGTGCGAACTCGTACTGGTGCGAGGGGAAAATGTCGAGCGCCTGGATGAACCAGTCGTACAGCGGACGGTGCACGTCGAATTCCAGGGTGCAGATCGAGTGGGTGATCCGCTCGATCGAGTCGCTCTGGCCGTGGGCGTAGTCGTACATCGGGTAGATGCACCATTTGTCGCCCGTGCGGTGATGCTCGGCGTGGATGATGCGGTACATGATCGGGTCGCGGAACAGCATGTTCGGATGGGCCATGTCGATCTTGGCGCGCAGCACCTTGGCTCCGTCGGGGAACTCGCCGTTCTTCATTCTCGTGAACAAATCGAGGTTTTCCTCCACCGAACGGTCGCGCCACGGCGAGGGCGTTCCCGGCACGGATACCGTACCGCGGTTTTCGCGGATCTCGTCCTGCGTCTGGTCGTCGACATAGGCCAGCCCCTTCTTGATCAGTACGACGGCCCATTCGTAGAGCTGGTCGAAATAGTCCGACGCGTAACGCTCCAGCTCCCACTGGAAGCCGAGCCACTGGATGTCGCGCTTGATCGAGTCGACGTACTCCACGTCCTCCTTGACGGGGTTCGTGTCGTCGAAGCGCAGGTTGCACTTGCCGCCGTATTTCTTCGCCAGTCCGAAGTTGATGCAGATGCTCTTGGCGTGGCCGATATGCAGGTAACCGTTCGGTTCGGGCGGGAAACGGGTCTGTATGCGCGTTTCGCCCCCGGCGATCGACTCTTCGATGATCTCTTCGAGGAAGTTCAGCGACTTCTCCCGTGTTTCGTTTGTTTCGCTTGCCATATTATTTTTTATGATTTTTGCTGTTGTAAACGGTTTTGAGCAGTTTCACCCCCACGACCAGCATTTGCTGGGTTCCCAGGGCCGTGCCGTCGTGGTGGGCGGCGAACTCCGCGCGGACCGAGACCGTGTCGTTGAAGAACGAGCGGCGGTAGGAGAGCGCCGTGCGGCTGTACACCTTCTGGTCGGTGCGGAAGAAACTCTCGGCGGGGTACAACTCGCGGCCGTAGGGGAGCGGTGTGCCGTCTTCGAGTTCATGTCCGTAGAAGAAGGGGTGGATGTTGTCGCCGACATAGAGGCGTTCGTCGAGCGACAGTCCCCAGCGGCTGATCCGGAAGGCGAACTCGCCCATGCAGGGCTTTTCCCACGAGTGGCCGAAACTGCGGTCGCGCTGGGCCGTGAGCAAAGCTCCCAGTTTGATGTCGAAATCGAAGAAGGCGTTGAACCGCACGCCGACGCAGGGGTTGAGCAGTTGCAGGTCGACGACGTTTTCGATCGGCGCGCCCTGCTGTCCCGCATAGTGGAACATCGAGTAGTTGAACCCATAGTAGAACGTGTCGAGGTAGTGGCGTCCGGCGAGCAGGATGCGGAACTTTTCGCGCGAGAGGGTCGAGTACATGCCCTCCCAGTCGCAGACGAACTCGACGTAGGAGTCCCTTTTGCCGTTGTACTGCGCCAGCACGCCGTTCATGCGGTTGTGGAAGAAGCGTTCCGACTCGGAGAAGAATGCCGTCGAATAGTCGTCGTGCATCATGTCGCGCGTGAAGATACCGGCCGCGGCCGTCACCTTGGGCGTCTGGAACTGGTAGTAGAAGACGGGTTTGATCTCCGAAAGATAGGCCGATTCCTGGGTTCCGAAATTCTTGATCATGTCCGCGGCGATGACCAGCGTGTTTTTCTCGTCCCACCGGATGCCGACACGGGGCGTCAGCCGGGCCGCGAAGTCCGTGCCCGATTCGATGTCCAGTCCCGGCACGGCGAACTCGTTGCTGCCGAATTCCTTGTTGTCGAAATACATTTTGAAATCGGTTCCCAGCAGAATCTCCTGTGCGTGTCCTGCGGCGACGCATTCGGAAAGGGCGAGCAAGAGTAAAAGTTTTTTCATAGGTGTCAACGGAATATAGCTGACAAAAGTAAGGAAAAGATTTTAATTTTATTTACTTTTGCCCCCGAAATCAATCGTTCCGAACCCATTATGCGCAAAATCACCAACGAAGAACTCGGCAGGCCTTCGGCCGAGGAGTTCGCCGCGATGGAAAAGATGCCTGTCACGGTGGTGCTGGACAACGTTCGTTCGGCCCAGAACGTCGGGGCCTTTTTCCGCACGGGCGACGCTTTCGCCGTGGAGCGGATCGTCCTGTGCGGCATCACCGCCACTCCGCCCAGCCGTGACATTCACAAAACGGCTCTGGGGGCCGAGATGACCGTGCCCTGGAGTTATTGCGCTTCGACCGTCGGATGCATTGCGCAGCTGCGTGCCGAAGGATATGCGGTCTACGCCGTGGAGCAGGTCGAGGGGGCCGTGATGCTCGACGCGTTCCGTGCCGCGCCGGGGGTGAAGTATGCGCTCGTCTTCGGCAACGAGGTCGACGGCGTGGGGCAGGAGGCCGTCGACCGGTGCGACGGGGCCGTCGAAATCCCGCAGGCCGGGACCAAGCATTCGGTCAACGTCTCGGTGTCGGGCGGCGTCGTTTTATGGAGTTTCTTTTGCCAAATCCGTCCGAAGCGTTAACTTTGCCGCGTTGTAAAACTTAAAATCTGAAAAAATGTCAGTAGAAAGCACCGTCCGCGCGGTAACGACTTACCGCCTGACGGAGATGAAACAGCGGGGCGAGAAGATCGCCATGCTCACCTCTTACGACTATTCGATGGCGAAGATCGTCGATGCCGCGGGTATCGACGTGATTCTCGTGGGCGACTCGGCCGCCAACGTGATGGCCGGTTACGAGACCACGGTTCCCATCACCCTCGATATGATGATCTACCACGCCCGTTCGGTCGTGCGTGCCGTGGAGCGGGCGCTGGTCGTCGTCGACCTGCCGTTCGGAACCTATCAGGGCAACTCGAAGGTGGCGCTCGATTCGGCCATCCGCATTATGAAGGAGACCGAGGCCGACGCCGTGAAGATGGAGGGCGGCGAGGAGATCCTCGAATCGGTCCAGCGCATTCTCTCGGCCGGCATTCCCGTCATGGGACACCTCGGCCTGACGCCCCAGTCGATCCACAAGTTCGGAACCTACGCCGTCCGCGCCAAGGAGGAGGCCGAGGCCGAAAAGCTGCTGCGCGACGCGCACCTGTTGAGCGAGGCGGGCTGTTTCGGCATCGTGCTCGAAAAGATTCCCGCGGCGCTGGCCGCGCGCGTGACCGCCGAGATTCCGACCCCGACGATCGGCATCGGCGCCGGCGCGGGCTGCGACGGTCAGGTGCTCGTGATCCACGACATGCTGGGTATCAACAAAGGGTTCTCGCCGCGCTTCCTGCGCCGCTACGCCGACCTGCACACGGTGATGACCGGTGCCGTGGAGCAGTATGTCAGGGATGTGAAGGAGTGCGATTTCCCCAACGAAAAGGAGCAGTATTAGTCCCTGATTCCTTATACACGCAAGCCCCGGCTGGAACATTCCAGCCGGGGCTTGCGTTGCAGAAGGCTAAAGAAGGCTATTGGATCGTCTTGTGCAGGGCCTCGTAGAAATCGGGTCCTTCGCCCGCGTATTTTCCGATGATGAGGCCGTCGGGACCGATGATCACCTTGGTGGGGTATCCGCTGACAGCATATTCGACGGAGATGTCTTCCGCTGCCGGAACGTCTTTCGGATTGTAGACGTTGATCCACGGCAGCCGGTGTTCTTCGACCGCGGCGAGCCATCTCTCCGGAGTGTCGTTGCAGTCGATGCCGACTATTTCCAGTTTGCTTTTATAACGGTCGTAGTATCTCTTCATCTTCGGGATTCCTTTGATGCACCATCCGCACCAGCTGCCCCAGAAGTCGAGCACGACATACTTTCCGCGAAGCGACGAGAGGGTGAAATTCTTATCGTCGGCGGTTTTCAGCGTGAAGTCCGGAGCGGGGCTGCCGGCGACGATCTTCGCTTCGGCCAGCCGGATCAGGCGGTATTTTCCGGCTTTGGCCAGCAGCGGTTCGAGCAATGGCCTAAATATCGAGTTGCGGGCCGCATCGGCGAGTCGTTCGTGGTATGTTAAAACGCTGTCGATGGGTATTTTCGTCAGGCAGTACCCTGCGAGCGGGTTGTCCGGATTGGCGTCGATGTAGTCCATTTCGCAAGCCCGGCGGCGGGCCATCACCTGCCGGAACCGCTCGTAGAGCGCTTCCTGTTCCGCGCGGCTTTTTCCGGCCATGGCATCCTGCAATCGCTGGCCTTCGATCCAGAAGGACCGCAATTCCTGATAATGGCGGCTGTGATCTTCGTTGAGACGTGTGCCCGAAAGCGTGCAGTTGAAAACCGTCGAGTCGATCCGGCCCTCGATTTTCACCTGTTCGCCCTTGTCGAGGAATAATTTCATGTCCGAAGTGCTGGTCGAATGGCGTCTTCCCTGATCGAATTCCATGAGCTGCATGGGGATGATGATGAATTGTGTCGGCCGCTCGACGGGCGTGTCGTATGCAAATCGCCCGTTGACGGCGACGATCGTGTCGTAGGTGATCCGTTGGTCGTCATCTCCCTTGAGGTCGGGCATATCTTCGATCGCGCAGTGCACGATGCAGAGTGAATCGTTGGTCAGGCTGTCGATATGCCCCGTGATCGTATGTCGGGGTGCGCAGCCGGCGACGGCGGCCGCAAGCAGGAGGAGCAGGTCTCTTTTCATTTCGGGATGGTGGGTCGATTTTGCATTCAAAGATAACACAAAAAGTCTTACGCCGAACCTATTGATAGAATGTTGATAAAAAAATCGGCGGATAGGTCCGGAAATTAGGCCGTTTCGAAAAAAATCACTACATTTGCGAGCAACAAAAATCCACGTTCATTATGTCTTTTATCAATGAAAGGGTTCAGCCCGAAGGACTTACCTTCGACGATGTGCTGCTTATACCCGCCTATTCGGAAGTGTTGCCGCGAGAGGTCAATGTCCAGACCCGTTTCTCGCGAAATATCTCTCTCAACATCCCCATTGTGTCCGCCGCCATGGACACGGTAACCGAAGCGCCGCTGGCCATCGCCCTGGCGCGGGAAGGAGGAATCGGCGTGATCCACAAGAACATGACCATCGCCGAGCAGGCCGCGCAGGTCCGCAAGGTGAAGCGCGCCGAGAACGGCATGATCTACGATCCGGTGACCATTTCCAAGGACCACACCGTCGGCGACGCGCTGAACCTGATGAAAGAGAACAAGATCGGAGGCATTCCGGTCGTGGATGCGGACAGGATGCTTATCGGCATCGTCACCAACCGCGACCTGCGTTTCCAGCGCGACATGTCGCGCCGCATCGAGGAGGTGATGACGCCCGGCGACCGCCTCGTGACGACGCACAATCCCGAACTCTCCCACGCCCAGGAAATACTGCTCAACAGCAAGATCGAAAAGCTCCCCGTGGTGGACGACGCAGGCCGTCTGGTGGGGCTGATCACTTATAAGGACATCACCAAGGTGCAGGATCACCCCAATGCCTGCAAGGACGCGAAGGGCCGCCTGCGCGTGGCGGCCGGCGTCGGCGTTACGCCCGACGCGATGGACCGCGTGAAGGCGCTGGTCGCCGAGGACGTCGACGCCGTGGTGCTCGACTCGGCGCACGGCCATTCGGCCAACATCGTTTCGATGCTCAAGCGGATCAAGGAGGTTTATCCGTCGCTCGACGTGGTGGTGGGCAACATCGCCACGGGCGGGGCCGCGCGCTACCTGATCGAGAACGGCGCCGACGGCGTGAAGGTCGGCATCGGTCCCGGTTCGATCTGCACGACGCGCATCATCGCGGGTGTGGGCGTTCCCCAGCTGACGGCCATCTACGACGTGGCCTGCGTGGCCCGCGAGAGCGGCGTTCCGGTGATCGCCGACGGCGGACTGCGTTATTCGGGCGATCTGGTCAAGGCGCTGGCTGCGGGCGGCGACTGCGTGATGATCGGTTCGATGTTCGCCGGCACGGAGGAGGCTCCGGGCGAGACGATCATCTTCAACGGCCGCAAGTTCAAGAGCTACCGCGGCATGGGTTCGATCGACGCCATGAAGGCCGGGTCGGCCGACCGCTATTTCCAGAAGGGCTGCGAAGGCAACATCAGCAAGCTCGTTCCCGAAGGCATCGCCGCGCGCGTACCGTTCAAGGGCTCCCTTTCCGAGACGGTTTACCAGCTCATCGGCGGCGTCCGTTCGGGCATGGGCTACTGCGGCGCGAAGGACATCGAGACGCTCAAGCAGGCCCGGTTCATCCGCATCACGGCTTCGGGCATGCAGGAGAGCCATCCGCACGACGTAGCCATCACGAGCGAGGCGCCCAACTATTCGAGCGAACGGTAGATGGGACTCCCGGTTTCGAAATACGACTGGTGGATTCTGGCGGCGGCGTTCGCATTGTTCGCCGCATGGCTGATCACCCGCCTCCCGGTGCTGCGTACGCTGGTCCTTGCGGCGGCGTTGGGTTATCTTCTCCGGCGCGTGTGGGTGGGCTATCGAAATTTTGGAAAGTAATTGAACGACTGATATGGAAAAAATCCTGATTCTCGACTTCGGATCGCAGTACACGCAGCTGATCGCACGCCGTGTCCGCGAACTGAACGTCTATTGCGAAATCCACCCCTTCAACAAAATTCCGGCGATAGACGCGTCGGTGCGGGGCGTGATTCTTTCGGGCAGTCCCTTCTCCGTGCGGGACGCACAGGCCCCGACTCCCGACCTTTCGGCCATCAAGGGCAAACTGCCGCTGCTGGGCGTCTGCTACGGCGCGCAGTTCCTCGCCTCGGCTTTCGGCGGCGAGGTGCAGCCCGCGCCCAGCCGCGAATACGGCCGTGCGATGCTCACCGTGGGCGACGCCTCGGATGCGCTGATGCGCGGCCTTCCGGCCCGCACGCAGGTGTGGATGTCGCACGGCGACACCATTACGCGCGTGCCCGACAACTATGAACTGATCGCCAGCACCGAGGACGTGCGCGTCGCCGCCTTCCACGTCGGGGGCGAGCAGACGTGGGGCATCCAGTTCCACCCCGAAGTGTACCATTCGACCGACGGCACGCAGCTGCTCAAAAACTTCGTCGTGGACATCTGCGGCTGCGGGCAGTCGTGGACCTCGGAGGGTTTTGTGGAGGCTACCGTGCGCGAACTGCGCGAGAAGCTGGGCGACGACAAGGTCGTGCTGGCGCTTTCGGGCGGCGTGGATTCGTCGGTGGCGGCCGTGCTGCTGCACAAGGCCATCGGCAAGAACCTCTACTGCGTCTTCGTCGACTCGGGCCTGCTGCGCAAGAACGAGTTCGGGGAGGTGCTGGAGTCCTATAAGCACATGGGGCTGAACGTCAAGGGCGTGAATGCCTCGGCCAAGTTCCTGGGCGATCTGGCGGGCGTTACGGACCCCGAGCGGAAGCGCAAGATCATCGGCCGCGACTTCGTGGAGGTTTTCAACGAGGAGGCCATTCAGATCAAGGACGTCAAGTGGCTGGCGCAGGGTACGATCTATCCGGATGTGATCGAGTCGTGTTCGGTCAACGGCCCTTCGGCCACGATCAAGTCGCACCACAACGTCGGCGGGCTTCCCGAGAAGATGAACCTGAAGATCGTCGAGCCGCTGCGCCTGCTGTTCAAGGACGAGGTGCGCCGCGTGGGCCGTTCGATGGGCATTTCCGAACAGCTGATCGGCCGCCATCCCTTCCCGGGACCGGGCCTTGCGATCCGCATTCTGGGCGACATCACGCCCGAGAAGGTCGAAATCCTCCAGAACGTCGACAAAATCTATATCGACTCGCTGCGCGCCGCCGGGCTGTACGACCAGGTGTGGCAGGCGGGGGCTGTCCTGCTTCCGGTGAAGAGCGTCGGCGTGATGGGCGACGAGCGCACCTACGAGAGCTGCGTGGCCCTGCGCGCCGTGACCTCCACGGACGGCATGACGGCCGACTGGGTGCACCTGCCCTACGAGTTCCTGGCCAACGTGTCGAACGACATCATCAACAAGGTCAAGGGGGTCAACCGCGTAGTCTACGACATCTCCTCCAAACCGCCCGCAACCATCGAGTGGGAGTAGGGGGATTCCCGTTATGAAAAAGGACCGCATCCGCGGGAAATTCACTGTTGTAAACGAGGTTTCGGTTTCCAGACCGTCGCCTCGTTTGCTTTTGTTTATATGCATCGTTCTGAACTGCAATCCGCAGCGGGCGTTTCGCCTATTCCGACCGTCGTCATGGAAATTCCGAAAGAGGTCTGCAACCTCAAGGACCGCCGCAGCGACCTGTACGAGGTGCGGGTGAAAAAATGAAGGACACGGTGACGGGCTTGAAAACGGGGAGCGCATGCGGGCCTTGATTGTCGGGGCCTGATGCGGCCGGGCATTATGCCGCAGTGTACGCGCATTTTTTGTTTAGGACGGGCTATGGAAAAGCCCTGGGCGGCGATGCCCGGTATAGATTGTTTCGCTGTAAACAGCGTGCATGGCTTTTTGTGAATCTTCTTGCCGCATGGCTAAATAATGAGCCGGCGCAGACGGTAGACGTAATGGTCTACGGCATGCAGTCCGGCAGCGAAACCTTTTCTGTGCACCCTTGCAACGAGTCCGGCAACGCCCGAAATACCGTATGTGACGCAACACATTGATAAAAACGCAGCACGCGAGCGCCCTTGGGCTCCGCGCTGGAACATGGATACGGACGTGCGTGCTTTTTCGCACTCCTGCAAGACACCGGTAAGACTTAAATTGGAATTATAGACGTATTCGCATTGCCATTGGTCGGCAAGTAAATTCCCCCCCCCACGGGTTAGGAACGTTTCATTCGTGAATTTCCATGGAGCGTCCGGCCTGTTCCCCGACTCCTTGCAGAGCAGGCAGGCCATGAAAACCGTTAGCAGTATGAATACCGATTTACGCATTCCGATAAACTGAATCTATTACAAAATTAACAGTTCGTATGGAACCGGCAAATTTTCCGGAGATATATACCGGAAACGAAGATGAATCCGACCGAATGCAGGATATTGCCGGATGCTTCGATCCGATTATACCCAGAAATGACGGGTTTCAATATGACATCGAAGCTGCTGCTTCCGATGTTTGTCACGGCAAAGATAAATGGAAATTACCTATCCTGCCGGTTGCCCCGGGAAAGATAATCCCGGGCCGGTCGGCCGTGCCTCCCTCTCCGGCTCCGGGACGGAAAAATCATCCTCGCCGGGGCTGCGGTATTTTTCCGCCCCTGCACCTGCGCCGCGGGCTTATGAATCTTCCCGAGGCAACCGATCCGTTCGGGATATAAAGCCTCATAACATATTATTCATTGCTTGCGCGATAAAAACAATAAAATTCGTGCGAGCAGAAAACACGTGAGACACACGGTAAAAACTGTTACATGTTATGCAGACTGCGAAAGCAAATTCGAAATCGAAGCAGAGCGGCAAGTCCGCAGTTCGGACGCCGGCCGTTTCCGAGGCCGTTGCGGCGCAAGCGCAAGACCCGGTTGCAGCCGGGAGTCCCGACATGAAACCCGCCGAACCGCAGGCAACGGATATCGGAGCTGTGAATCCTGTCGCAGAAACCAGTCCTGTCGAACAACCGGCAGTCCATCCCGAGACGGATGTCCGGCTGCTGGATCTGAACAAGATCGTCAATTCGACCTACAATCCCCGCAAAAACTTCCGCGAAGAAACGTTGCTGGAACTTGCCGAGAGCATCAGACAGTCGGGCGTACTGCAGCCTATCTGCGTGCGTCCGAGGGACGAGGGCTTCGAGATCGTCTACGGCGAGCGTCGCTACTGGGCTGCCGCCATGGCGAATCTGAAATTCATTCCGGCCCTGGTGCGGGATCTGTCGGACGCCGAGGCCGAGGATGCCGCCATCACGGAGAACCTGCAACGCGAGGACGTACGGCCGCGCGAGGAGGCCGCTGCCTACAAGCGGGCCTTGCAGTCGGGGCGGCATACGATCGAGAGTCTCGTGGGCAAGTTCGGCAAGTCGGAAGCCTACATCCGCTCGCGACTGAAACTCTGCGAGCTGATCGATGCCCTGGCCGGGATGCTCGACAAGGAGGATATTTCGGTGGGCGTCGCTACGGAGATCGCCAAATATCCCGCCGACATCCAGCAGGAGGTCTACAACGATCATTTCGCCGAGGGGTGTTACAGCTCGTGGAAGACCGCGCGGATCAAGGAGATCGCCCGGCGGCTCTACGAGCGTTATATGACCAAGCTGGAAAGCTACAACTTCGATAAGACGGAGTGCCTTTCCTGCCAGCACAACACGGCCAATCAGGTGTTGTTCAAGGACGAATGTACGGGCGGTTGCGCGGGCTGCCAGAACCGCGAGTGCATGATCCGCAAGAACAACGAGTTTTTGGTACAGAAAGCCGTGAAACTCCTGAAGGACGACCCGCGTACGACGCTGGCTACGGGCGGCGAAACCCCTGCTGCGGTGCAGGAAGCACTCGAACAGGAGGGCTATCACGTCGAAGAGCTGGAATACAGCGTTTATCACTACGATAAAGGCCCTCAGATGCCCGACGCTCCACAAGCTGAGGAGTTCGAGTCGGAAGAGGATTTCACTGCGGCCAAAGAGGAATACGGGGCCGAAATGGCGGTGTTTGCCGAAGAAACACAGCAGTTGGAATTCGACATCTCGGAAGGACGGGTGCGCAAATACGCCATCATCGGCAACCTCGATATTGAAATCCGCTACGAAGAGATCGAGGACGAGGAGCGGGAAGTGACGGTAAACGAGGGGCAGGACGATGAGCATAAGGTCTTCGTCACCGTCGTCCCGCCTTCTCCGCTGGAAGGGCTGATGCAGCAGGATCGCCGCAACCGGGAAATCTGCTACGAGCATATCACGACCGATATGAAGCGTGTCTTTCTCGATGTGAAGGTTGCGAACAAGCCCTTGCAGAAAGAGGAGCAGCAGATGTTCTACTACGCCGTGATGCAGCGCGTAATGAGCGACTCGAAACTCCGTCAGTGCGGTTTCCGACCCAAGGAAGGCTCTTACCTGACTGACCGGGAGCAGTTCGCTGCGGCAGGACGCATTACGGTCAAGCAGCAGGCGGCGTTGGTCCGTGCGTTCCTCGTAGACTACTTCCGATCGGCAGCTCCGGAGTATGGATGTACGGACGAAACGCTCCTGACGGGAATGATGTGCCGCTTCGCGGATATGAACTTCACGGAGCAGAGCCAGAAGGTGCAGCAGGAGTATCTGCAAGTCTACGAGCGTCGCAAAGCCCGTCTTCAGGAGCAGATCGACGCTTTGCAGGCAAAAGCCGAGTCCGAAGAGTTGGCGGTCTCGATGCAGGAGGCTCCGGACGTCGAGCCTGAGGAGCTTCCTGACCTGCTGCCGGACGAGACGCCCGACGCAGAGCCGTCGCCGGAGCCGCTGATTATTCCGATGGATCCGGATATCGAACCCGATACCCGGATGCCTGAGGAGATGAAAGCAGCGGCATAACGATAGCGCGAACGAGATGTCCAACCGACGGAGCAGGTCATGCCTGCTCCGTCTTTGCATTACTTTGACAATGAATAAGAATCTGATTGAAAAGATCGCTCCGCAACTGACGGAGTTGATGATAAAGAAAATGGAAACGCTTACCGGAGAGTGGCGCAAGCCGTGGATCGCCGACCTTGCGCACGGTCTTCCGCGTAACCTGCGCGGCACGCACTACCGGGGCGGGAATATCCTGATGCTGCTGTTCCTCTCGGAGATCGCTGGCTATCGTACGCCGCTCTTTATGACCTTCAAACAAGCCAAGGAAGAGGGTCTGAACATCCTCAAAGGCTCCGGTTCGTTTCCGGTCTTCTTCTGGAAACTGTACATCCGCCATAAGGAGACCCGCAAAAAGATCGAACTGGCGGAATACTACCGCCTGCC
>ERZ824600.855-NODE-855-length-43043-cov-28.646273_pt1 | contig 43043 bp, 36 predicted proteins | sample MGYA00519933_ERZ824600 | MGnify/ENA primary metagenome ERZ824600 (study PRJEB31778, sample SAMEA3449178) | human gut metagenome | biome: human gut; feature: human-associated habitat; material: faeces | place: United Kingdom | collected 2010/2012 ... | reverse complement strand
AAAAGATAGAATGTTTGATTTATTAGAACAAAAGATTGAAAAATATTTAGTGCCAATAAAAAAAGATAGACATTATCCAAGAAATCATTCAAAAAATAATAAATATTCAATAAACAAAAGAAAATCATTTTAATTAAAAAGCCTATTTATTTTGGGGTAAGGGGTAATTTGCCTTAAAACTCAAAAAAAACTAGAATGAAATAAAATTTCGATTCTAGTTTAGAAAATATTTTTTCTTAAGTTAATAACATTGGTTTTGAACTAATTTTTTTTCTATGAATAAAATTAAATAGTAAATAATAGCTGAAATAATACCAAGTAGAATAATTCCCGTCATTACTAAATCAAGATTAAACACTTGAGAGCCATACATAATTAAGTAACCAATTCCTTTTTTGGAAACCAACAATTCTCCCATAATGACGCCTATTAAAGACATACTAATATTTATTTTTAAGGTACTAATAATATTTGAATAATTAGCAGGTAGAATAAGTTTAAAAAATATTTGAAATTTATTAGCACCTAAAGATTGCATTAAAGTAATTTTGTAATTATCTACTTCTTTAAAACCTTGAAAAACAGATATAACTGAATTCATAACAGAGATAAGTAAAGCCATTATTATAATAGATTTAACATTAGCTCCAAACCAAATAATTATAATTGGACCAAGTGATACTTTAGGTAAACTATTTAAAATTGTTAAAAAAGGATCAAATATCTTAGCTAGAATTTTATTAAGCCAAAGAATGGAAGCTACGAAAACTCCAACTAAAGTAGTTAAGACAAAACAAATCAAAACTTCATATAAAGTAACAAATATATGTTCAAATAAAGTATTAGATTTAAATAAAGAAATAAGCGTTTTAACAACATTTAATGGACTAGATAATATAAATGAATTTAAAACATTTAAATCAACTAATAACTGCCATAAAAACAAGAAAATAAAGACAATTAAAAATCTAAAAAGTAAAACAATAAATTTTTCAAATCTTAATTTTTTTAAAAATTTAATATGCTCATCACTAAACATTTTTATCAATATCCTTCCATATTAAATCATAATATTCAAAGAATTTATTTGTTTTTCTAATTTCTAAAGGACTAAGTCTTTCTTCAAATTCAATATTATAAATATTTTTAATGTGAGCTGGCCTTTTAGTTAATACAATTACACGATCAGCCATACTTATAGCTTCAGCTAAATCATGAGTTACCATAATTGCACTTTTCTTTTCACTTTTTATAATTTTGTAAACATCATCAGCAACAGCTAATCTTGTTTGATAATCTAATGCACTAAAAGGTTCATCTAAAAGCAAAATATCTGGATTAGTAGCAAGTGTTCTAATTAAAGCAACCCTTTGACGCATACCACCAGATAAGCTATTAGGATAACTATTAATAAAATCATTTAATCCATAAGTATTTAATAAATTTTTAACATTTTCAATATTCTTTTCATTTAAACAATTATTTATTTCTAATCCAAGTAAACAATTACTTAAAATCGTACGCCAATTAAAAAGAGCATCCTGTTGTAACATATATCCAATTTTTAAGTTTTCTTGCATTACAATATTGCCATCAGTTTTATTAAGAAGACCTGCTAGAATTGAAAGTATTGTTGTTTTACCACAGCCAGAAGGACCAACAATCGCAACAAATTCGCCATTATTTAAATCAAATGAAAAGTCTTCAATCGCGACAGTTTCACTATTTTTAGACTGATAGTTTTTACGCAAATGTTCAATTGACAAAATTTTTTCCATAAGTCTTCCTCCTTCAATTTAATATATTCTAAAAATAATATCATGTGTAGGTTTACGTTTAAGACTTTAAAAATAAAAGTCAATGTGCTATAATCAAACTAGGTGATTGCATGGAAGAAAAAAGAGATTATGACAAAGAGCTAGAAAAAAAAGATACTCTTATGTGGAGTGATGAAGATTATAAATCAATGGAAAAATTAACTGGTTTTTCTGAAGAAGATGTGCAAAAAGAAAATAAAAAAGCCTTGCAAATATTACTATACTCACTTGCTTTTATTTTTATCCTTGGAATTGGTATTCTAATAGGTTATAATTTGCCAAGACTATCAAAGAAAGAAGAAAAAACGCAGCCTCCAATAGAAGAAGTAATAAAGGATGATTTAACAATAAATGATGTCTATACAAAGAAAAATGCCAGTGGTGAACTTTATTTATATTTAGAAGATAATCAAAGTGAAACATATTCAATTATGGATTTATCAAAGTTTACTAATTATCAATTTAGTATTTATAATAATAACTTATATTTATTATTACTTGATAGTAATTACAAACTATATCAAATAAATGTCAATCAAAATGGCTACCGTACTAAATATATAAAATCATTTGATATTGATGAATTTTCTAATGTTTATTTAAATGATAATATTATCTATTATAGTGCTTCAAAAACTTTAGAAATGTATAACATAGATAATAATGAAACAACTAAAATGGAAGTTAATTTAGCTGAAATATTAAGTATTAAAAATAATAAAATTTTATATAAAAATGACAATAAAGTATACTTATATGATCTAATAACTAAAACTGAAGAAGAACTAGGTAATGATTATTTATATGCAACAATTGTTAATGATGATAAAATATTATATTTTGTAAAAAATAATAAACGAAATACCATTTTATTCTATGAATATTCTAATGAGCAACATGAATTTATCTCAGAATCAACAATGGAAAATTTACAATTAATAAATTATCAAGAAACCTATATTTATATAGATAAAAATACTGCTTATGTATTTGAAAATGAACAAAATAAAGAAATATATAAAATAAATGAAGGTATATCTGAAATAGCATTCATTAATAAAGAAGAAGTTATTTTTATACCATCAACATATAATATTACTACTTGTGATAATGCTAAAACAAAAGTAGGAGTTTATAATTTATTATATAAACAACTAAAAGAACAAGAAATTGAAGGTTGTTTAGAAACCAAAATAATCAATGATTTAACATTAGCAAAAAATATCAAGAATTAACTTGATATTTTTTATTTAACATTTTTTATAAGTTTATCATAAGGAGCAATACCTTTTAATTCACCAGCAGCATCAATAATTTCTAAAACATGATTATAACTATCTTCATCAATATGGGTAGTTTTATACCACGAATCAATTTTTTTATAACGATCAACTAATTTTGTTAAATCATCTAAAGAAGTATCAGGGAAATAATCCAAAATAATCTTAGCAATTTCTTCGGCACTATGCGAATGTGTAAAATCTAGACCCTTTTGAATAGCGTTGCTAAAGGAAGTAATAACATCCATATTATTTTCAATATAACTTTTTCTAGCATTATAAACAGTATAAGGAACTTCACCACCAAGTTCACCTAAAGAAGCTACAACATAACCATATCCCTGTTCTTCAATTTTTAAAGCATTAGGTTCAAATAAAGAAACAAAATCTCCAGTTCCTCCAATAAAACTACCAGACATAGCAGGGAAAGCAATACTAGTGTCAATAGTTACATCTTTAAGATTGATTCCGTTTTCTTTAAGAATCCATTCTAAAGTCATCTCTGGCATTCCAGCTTTTCTTCCACCAATAATATATTTTCCTTTTAAGTCTGTTAATTTAAAGTTATCTATTTTTTTCCTAGATACAATAAAGCTACCATCTTTTTTAGTTAATCCAGCAAAATTTACTAAATAATCTTTTTCACCATTATTATAAATATAAATAGTTGCTTCACTACCACAAAAACCAATGTTAACATCACCAGATAAAACACTAGCAGCAACAGCATCAGCTCCAGCTGTTAAAATAATTTCTACATCTAATCCTTCATCTTTAAAATAACCTAAAGCATGAGCTACATATTGAGGAGTGTAAAAAACACTATGAGCAACTTCAGCAACTTTAATTTTTTTCAAACTATCATTATTTTTTGGCCTAAAAATAAAAATGGCAGTAAGACCTAATAATAAGATAATAAGAATGTAAACAAATAAATTTTTTTTCATAAAACCTCCTAATACTTATATATTCAAATAAGCATTAAGTGTTAAAAAAATGTAAAAATTTCTTTTCTATTTTATTTACTTATTTCTAAAATATTTTAATAATAATTTGTGATATAAGAAAAAAAGTTTAATTGCTCTAAGTATTAAATTATGATAAAATTAAAAAAGGTGGTTATATGAAATCTTCAAAACAAGCTTTAGCAGTATTAGCAGCTGTTATTATCATTTTACTTATATATATTTTTTATACAATGATTAGTGATAAACTTACTAATACATATTATATAGTAAACTTTATAACTTACTCGGATACAGAAATACCTAGTCAGCAAGTAAAGATTAATGGAAAAGTAGAAAAACCAGTTGATCCTTATAAAGAGGGCTATGAATTTCTTTATTGGTACGATGCTAATGGTGAATATAACTTTGATGAAAGAGTAAAAAGCAACAAGACTTTAAAAGCAAGATGGGAAGAAATAAAATGAATTTAGATTTACTTAATGAATGGCAGCTTGAAGCTGTAAAAACAACTAATGGACCACTTTTGATCTTAGCAGGGGCTGGTTCTGGAAAAACACGTGTTTTAACTTATCGTGTTGCTTATTTAATTAATGAAGAAAATATAGATCCCTATAATGTTTTAGCAATAACTTTCACCAATAAAGCAGCTAAAGAAATGAAAGATCGTATTATTGGAATTTTAGGATCTAAAGCTTTAGGTATTCAAATTTCCACTTTTCACTCTTTAGGTGTATTAATTATCAAAGAGAATTATGAAAAAGCTGGTTATAAAAATAATTTTACTATTTTAGACAGTGATGATTCTTTAACTTTAATAAAAAAAATATTAAAAGAATTAAACTTAGATCCTAAAATGTATAATCCTAAAGCTATTAGAAATCAAATAAGTGGCACTAAAAACCAACTTTTAACATCTAAAGAATATGAAAAATATGCAATGACTGATTTTGAAAAAGTTGTTTTCAAAGTTTATCAAAAATATGAAGACAAGCTTTTAGTAAATAATTCATTAGATTTTGATGATCTTTTAATGTTACCAATCAAGATTTTTAGAAAATATCCTGAAGTTTTAAAGCATTATCAAGAAAGATTTAAATATATTCTTATTGATGAATATCAAGATACTAATGAAGCTCAATATACATTTGTAAAAATGTTAAGTGCTAAATATAAAAATATATGTGTAGTTGGTGATAATGATCAATCAATATATTCTTTTAGAGGAGCTAATTATCATAATATTTTAAATTTTGAAAAAGATTATCCTAATTGTAAAGTGATAATGTTAGAAAAAAATTATCGTTCAACTAAAACAATTTTAAATGCTGCTAATGATGTTATAAAAAATAATAAAGAAAGAAAAGATAAAAATCTTTGGACTGATAATGAACTTGGAAATAAAATAAAATATCATCGTGCATTAGATGAAAAAGATGAAGCTTTTTATGTCCTTCAAGAGGTAAAAAAATTAATAGATCAAGGAATAAAATTAAATGATATTGCTGTTTTATATCGTACTAATGCTCAATCAAGAAATATTGAAGAAGCTCTTTTAAGAGAAAGTATTCCTTATCGTGTAATAGGTAGTTTTTATTTCTATAATAGAAAAGAAATAAAAGATTTAATTTCTTATTTAAAAGTTATTTATAATTCTAATGATGATATAAGTTTACTTAGAATAATAAATGTTCCTAAAAGAGGAATAGGTGATAAAACTATTCAAAACTTAACGGAAAAAGCTAACTCATTAAATACTTCATTATTTGAAGCAATTGATTCAGGAAAAGAATTATTATTTAAACAAACTATTAATGAATTAAAAGAAATAAGTGAAAAATCATCATTAACAGAATTAATAGATCAAATTTTAAATAAAAGTGGTATAAAAAATGAACTTGAAAATGAAAAATCAATAGAAGCGGATATTCGTTTAGAAAACTTAGAAGAATTTAAAACAATAACTAGAAATTATGAAGAAAATAAAGGAATAGCTTCATTAGATGAGTTTTTAAATGAAATAAGTTTAGTTTCGGATGTTGAAGAATACCGTAATCGTGATGATGTTATAACTTTAATGACTATTCATTCTGCAAAAGGACTAGAATTTAACAATGTATTTTTAATTGGTATGGAAGAGGGTATATTCCCTCATCAAGCAGCTTTTTTTGATAACAACGAATTAGAAGAAGAGAGAAGACTATGTTATGTAGCAATAACAAGAGCCAAAGAAAAACTTTATATTGTTAATGCCAAAAGAAGAACTCTCTATGGTATTGATAGTGTTAACCCACCAAGTCGTTTTATAAGTGAAATAAATAAAGAACTTTTAGAACCCGATGAAGTTAAAGAAGAATTTAAATCTCCAATTAAAAGAACAATTGATACCTCAATTGAGTATAAAGCTGGTGAACATGTTTTACATGACACTTGGGGTGAAGGGGTAATTATAAGTGTTGAAGATAAAATACTAACGGTTGCTTTTCCTCATCCTAATGGCATAAAAAAATTAATGAAAGGTCATAGTAGTTTTCATTTAGTATAAAAGCACAAAAAAAGTGCTTTTTTAAATGCACTAATATTTAAAATATCCATGAGTAGAATCAATTGTTTCTACTCTGTAGCCACAACCTGTTCCGATCATCCTATAACCATAAGCATCACCTGTACATGTAGTTGCGTAAGTACCGAAAGTTAAACCTAACATATTAATAGGTAAACTCCCAGAATAACCAGTATATTGTCTACCAATAATTTTAATTTTTGAGTTTAAAGTAGCATTGCTATAATCATCTCTTTTTTCATAAGGCCAGTAAACATAAATAGGTATAGTTTCTTTAGACCCAGCTTTAATAACACCATACTTACCAACACGATATTCATTTGGGTTCATATTTCCTTTTGATCCTATTCCTCTATCATAATTAGAATCCCAATAAAGTTTAGAATTAATCTTACCACTTAGAAATATTAATTCATAATAAACATCAAGATCAGAATTTTCAGCAGATAAAACTAAATCAACACTTCCATTTTTTCCAGGATATAATTCACCAAAGTCAAGGCTAATATTATCAGTTAAATTATTAGCTTTAAAATCCCATCTAGCAATCGTACCACTAATAGTTCCATTAATACTAGATTGATAAAAAGCATAGGTGACAGTACCACCTATAACTAAAACTGAAAATGAGATAGCTAAAATTAGAAATAAATTAGAATTAAAAAAATTCTTTTTTTCACAGTTATTATTTTTCACATGATTCATCAGTAATCACATCCCCTATAATAACCATTATATATATATATATATATATATATCAAAAGTCAAATAAAATTAGAGTTTTGCACAAGAAAAAGTGCTTAAAAAGCACTTCTTAGTAAATAAATATTTTAAGGAATAAATTATGCTAATTAATTGTTATGTTTATAGTTTTATATACACCATCACGATAATATTTCATTGTTGAACTACCTTTTTTAGCAGCAATAATTTTACCATCACTATCTACATTAAAAATATCTTTATTTGAGAAAATTGTATTTTCACCATATTTTTTAATTGTAATAGTTTCTTGACTTAAACTATTATATTTCAAAACAAATTTAATATTATCTACACTGTCACCTACATTGTAAGTATAGTTTCCTTGACTAGAAGTTATAGAAGTTACAAAGTCACCTAAATATAAATAATCCCACCAATTATTAGAATAACCATCACTTGTATATCCAGTAACATGTGGCATTAATCCAAACCACCAACGATGATGAAGTCTTGCCTCAGAATTTGTTCCTGAAATATTTGCATTCATATAAACACTAGGGGAGAAAATATCATTGCTTGGATTGTTAGTTAAATAAGGATAATTTAGCCATTCTTTCCATTTACTTTTAGCAGTAGTTGTATAGTTTGCCCAATCATAATCTTTAGTACTATTTGGTGAGAAGTGAACATTTCCAGCTCCAGCCAATCCGGTATTTTTACTAATATTAGTATGATCAGTTAATGTGAATTTTTCCCATAAACTTAAATTACTATAATTTGTGCTATTAATATTAACATAGTTGGCATTATAGTAATCATAAACACTGTTTTTAAATACATTATTCATTATAAATTCACTTGCATGTCCATAACATTCAAAATTAGTATCTGGTCGTGAAGTAGAAACATTAATCATTTTAAAGTTATCGCATGGTTTCTTTGTTGCATCTCCATTCATCCAATATGGATTTTTTCCTACTAAAAGAGATTCAAATGATCTAGTTGGGTCGACATTTACTAGCCAAACTTCATTAAATTCATTATTATTTCTTCTTTGAACAAGATTAAATTTATTTAATAAATATTCATAATCAAGAGAATAATCACCAAATTCTTTTACTCTTTCATCATCCCAAAAGCCATACCAACCATTTTTCATTATATCTAACCATGTATCTTCATCAAGTTTATAATCTTTAGTTCCGTTTAATAGAGTAGCTTTATTTTTGTGAGTACTAAATTCATTTAATTTTTCTGTTTTTACAATTTGAACATCAATTATTCCATGAGAACTACTTTCTATATCATTAACTAATTCATTTATTACTTGAGACTTATTTTGACCCAAACATACACTGGCTGTAATACCTGCACATGATCTACCTTCAATTGTGCCTTTAGATAATACTGGATCCATTTCAATAACTAAGACTTTCAATACCTTTTTAGTAGTAACATTAGAAACTTTTGGAAATTCATAGTTAGACATACTAACAACACTAGGTGTTGGTATTGGATCATTAATATATTCAATATTACAACTTACATTAGAAGTATTTCCAACTTTATCACTAAAAGAAAGAGTTACACTTTGATGTTTTCCATCTAATGTAATATTTTTCCCACTCCATTTATACCAATTACCATTAAAGCTATATTTATCAATATCACTATCATTTGTTGTTATATTTAAAGTAGTTTTATTTCCTTCAGCTTTGCCACTACAACTAGTTATTACTGGTGCTTCTTTATCAATATTAGAAATAGAAATCTGAGCTGTAGTCATATTTCCATCATTATCATACATTTTAAAAATATAGACACCATTACTTTTAGCAACATAAGTAGAAGTTTTTTGATTTGATCTTATACCATCAGGTAATATCACATGAGAAAAATTATCAATATGACTTTTAAATGTAATAGTAACATCTGAAGAAGTTAAAGATGTCTTATCTGCTGTTAATGTATAATTATTACCAGTTACACTGATAGTTCTCGTCAATATAACTTTTTTACCATTATAATTTAAGGTATAAGTAATTTTATAAGTTCCAACCTTAGAAGTATTTATATTGCCATTAACAATAACTTTACTTTTTAAATTTTCACCAGTTTTATTATTTTTACAAACAAACCCCGGATCATTAAAATTTCCGTTCAATTTAATTTGGTAATTTTCATTACCCAATAAATAAAATCTAATATCATTTGAATTTTTATTAACTATTTTAATTGTACGTACTCGAACAACATCTCCAAATTTATAAGTTATTGTATAAGTACCTTCTTTAGAAGGATCTAAATTAGAATCAATAATTACCTTACTAGTCAAATCATTATTTTTATCATCATAAGCTTTATAACCAGGTTCAATAAAACTCGAATTTACATCTAATTCTATTGTTTCATCTCCTAATAAAGTAATTGTAATTTCTTTTTTATCATTCTTCATAAAATTATTTCCCGTAAATATCAATAAAGAAACAATTATAATGAGAAGACCTCCTATTATATAATATATAAAATAATTATTTCCCTTTTTCTCTCCCATTTTTTCCCTCTCTATACTATCATCTTCCTTATTATAGCATTTTTAAAATCTAGTAATAGAACAATTTAGCTTTTTGTTAATTCAAGTATACACAAAAAAAGTGCTTTTTTAAATGCACTAATATTTAAAATATCCATGAGTAGAATCAATTGTTTCAGTTCTATAACCACAACCAGTACCAATAGTACGATATTTATAAGCATCAGCAGTACATGTAGTTGCGTAAGTACCAAAAGTTAATCCTAACATATTAATAGGTAAACTCCCTGAATAACCAGTATATTGTTTACCAATAAATTTAATTGAAGATGAAGGAGTACCTGCAGAATAATTTTCTGAAGAAGTTCCATACGGCCAATTATAGTAAAGTGTAACTGTTTCTTTAGAACCAGCTTTAATAACACCATATTTACCAACACGCCATTCATTTGGACTCATATTTCCCCTTGATCCTACTCCTCTATCATAATTAGAATCCCAATAAAGTTTAGAATTAATAGTACCACTTGGAAATATTAACTCATAATAAACATCTAAATCAGAATTTTCAGCAGACAAAACTAGATCCACACTTCCAGTTTTTCCAGGATATAATTCACCAAAATCAAGTTTAATATTATCAGTCAAATTATTAGCTTTAAAATCCCATCTAGCAATCGTACCTCTAATAGTTCCATTAATACTAGATTGATAAAAAGCATAAGTAATAGTACCAGTTATAATTAAAACAGAAAACGAAAGAGCTAAAACCAAAAATAAATTTGAATTAAAAAAATTTTTCTTTTCATAGTTATTATTTAGTTATTATTTTTAACATGTTTCATCTATGATCACATCTCCTATAATAATGATTATATATTATACATATATCAAAAAAGCATTTTTTAACATTCGGTAAGTGAAGTTATTATGTTAATAATTGTTATGTTTATAATTTCTTATATATGCGATTACGATAATATTTCATTATTGAACTACCTTGTTTAGCAGCAATAATTTTGTCATCAATACATATATTAAAATACCTTTAATTGTATCTTTACTATATTTTTTAAGTCATTTTTTGTAAAATTATTTCCTATAAATATCAATATTGAAACAATTATAGTTGAATACCAACTATTGTATAATATACAAAATAATTTTATCTCTCTATTTTATTTTTAACTTTTTCTCCTATTCTATACTATCAACCATTTTTTATAAATCTAGCAACAGATCAATTTGCTGTTTCGTTAATTTGACATACTAAAAGTGTTTTTTAAAAAATAATAAAAAAGACATAAAGTCTTCTAAAATCAAGTTGAATTATCGTAAAGTATATTATCTTTTATATTAATACTACATTTCTATAATAATCAAAAGTCAAATAAAATTAGAGTTTTGCACATCGAATGTTAAAATAGTATGATATAATAAAAATGTTTGGAGGGCTTTAGTATGATAAAAGGAAAACCATTCGTGAAATGGGCTGGTGGCAAAAGACAAATAATAAAGGAATTAACTAAATTAGCTCCTTTAGAATATTCAACGTATTATGAACCATTTGTAGGTGGTGGGGCACTTTTATTTGAACTTTCACCTAAAAAAGCTGTAATAAATGATTATAATGAAGAATTGATGAATGTTTATAATTGTATTAAAGATGAAAACAAATTTGAAAAAATGGTTCATGAATTAAATCATTATGAAGCAAGTCATAATAAAGAATTTTATTTAGAATTAAGAAATAAAGATCGTGATCAAAAGAAATTCATGAAAATTCCTGATTATAAAAGAGCAGCAAGAACGATATATTTAAATAAAGCTTGTTTTAATGGCTTATATCGTGTTAACAGTAAAAATGAATTTAATGTACCTTTTGGTAAAAAAGAAAAAGTTAATACATATGATGGTCAAAATTTAGGAATAATTCATTCTTTCTTAAATTTTAATGATATTAAAATAATGAATGTTGATTTTGAAGAAGCTGTAAAAGATGCTAAAAAAGGCGATTTCATTTACTTTGATCCCCCATATGATTCAGATGCTCATACCTTCAATAGTTATACGGAAGAAGGTTTTGGTAAAAAAGATCACATTCGTTTAGCTAATACCTTTAAAGAATTAGATAAAAAAGGTTGTTATGTAATGCTTTCAAATCATAACACTGAATTAGTAAATGAATTATATAAAGATTTTAATATTCATATAATTGAAGCTAAAAGAAATATTAATGCAAATGGTAAAAAACGAGGAAAAGTAGAAGAAGTAATTATCACTAATTACTAGGGAGAAAATACATGGATAAAGATAAATATATAATAGTAGTAACAATGTGTAATAAAAAAGAAATAGCAAATACTATTTGTCGTACTTTATTAAATAAAAAATTAGTTGTTGGTTGTCAAATATATAATGCTGACTCAATATATCGTTGGAAAGACAACATCGATATTGAAAAAGAATATCGTATAGAATTTAGAACTAAATTATCTAAATACGAAGAAGTTGAAAAAGAAATAAGAGCTTTACATGATTATGAAGTATGTGAAATATCAGCTTATGAAATAGTATGTGGTAGTAAAGATTTCTTAAATTGGATTGACAATAATTTGTGTGAATAATTAAAAGATAAAATTAGATTAATTTCTAATTTTTTTGTTTAATGTTAAAAATAGTGTAAAGAATAATAATAAAACATAAAATAAAAAATGCTTTATGTTATAATATATAAATATAGTAGCGGAGGTATTTTATGGAAGTAATATTACAATTATTTATTTTAATATTTGGCTTTTTATTATTAGTTAAAGGTGCTGACTTTTTTGTTGATGGATCATCAAAAATTGCTAAAAAATTCGGTATTTCTGAATTAATAATAGGCTTAACAATTGTAGCTATGGGTACAAGTGCTCCCGAAACCGCAGTAAGTATTGCTGCAGCTTTAAAAGGAACAGCTGATATCTCAATCGGAAATGTTGTTGGAAGTAATATTTTAAATATCTTAATAATTTTAGGTATTTCCGCAACAATTAGAACAATAAAAGTAGGAAAGACCACAATAAAATATGAAATTCCCTTTATGATTGCCATCAGTGCTTTATTACTATTATTAGGTTTAGATGGAACCATTGATTTTAAAGATGGAATTATCCTTTGGCTTTTGTTTATTGCTTATTTAGCATATCTAATAATTATGGCTAAAAAAGATAAACAAAAAGAAGAAAAGAAATTTAAAGTTATCCTTTGGCAAGTCATATTAGCAACTCTAGGCGGTTTAGCTTTAATTATAGTTGGATCAGATATTTCTGTAGATGCTGCATCAAAAATTGCTAGATATGCTGGATTAAGTGAAAGATTTATTGGTCTTACAATTGTAGCTTTAGGAACATCACTTCCCGAATTAATAACATCAGTTACCGCAGCATTTAAAGGTAATAATGATATCGCGATTGGTAATATCGTTGGAAGTAATATATTTAATATTTTATTTGTAATTGGAACATCATCTTTAATATTACCAATTACCTTTGCAAGTACTTTTAAAATCGATTCTTTAGTAATGATAGGAGCCGCTTTATTACTATTTATTTGTTCTTTAAGAAAACAAAAATTAGATCGATTCTCTGGTATTTTAATGCTTTTATCATATGCTTTATATTTTATACTAGTATTAATTTAAACTTGTGCGTAACAAGTTTTTTTTTAAACTTAAATTTCAAATTTTTTTGAATTTATAGTATAATAATAATGGTGATAACATGGAGAGACAAACATATTTAGAAATCGATTCTAAAGCATTCATACATAATATAAATATAATAAAAGAACTAGTAAAACCCAAAGAAATAATGCCCGTTATTAAAGCTAATGCCTATGGTACTCATATCAATAAAAATTTAAATTTAATTAAAAATTTTAACATCGTTGCTGTTGCTATCGTTAAAGAAGCAGTAGAATTAAGAAATCTAGGCTTTAAAAATGAAATATTTGTTTTAAATCAACCATTCAAAGAAGAAATCGCAGATATCATAAAATATAATATAACAGTAGGAGTAGCATCTTATAATTTTTTAGAAGAACTAATTAAAACTAAAAAAGATTTAAAAATTCATTTAGAATTAGAAACAGGAATGGGTAGAACCGGTATAAATTATGAAGATTTAAACAAATTCATAGAAAAAGTAAAAAATTCTAACATCGAAGTAGAAGGCGTTTACACTCACTTTGCAGTAGCTGATACCGATCAAGAATTTACCAAAGAACAAATAAATAAATTTACTAAAGGTTTAAATCTTATAAAACAAAACTTTAATTTAAAATACATTCATACTGATGCATCTAATGGAATAGTAAACTTTAACACCGATATTTGCAATTTAACTAGACCAGGAATAATCATGTATGGTTATAATTCATGTGAAAACTCTTGTAAATTACCATTAAAACCCGTAGCTAAATTAATATCTAAAATATCTTTTATTAAAGAAATAGATAAAAATATCAGTATAAGTTATGGTAGAAAATTTATTTCTCAAGCAAAGATGAAAGTAGCAACAGTATCAATCGGTTATGCTGACGGGATTAGAAGAGCTTTATCTAATGTAGGTAATGTAGTAATAAAAGGTCAAAAAGTTTCTATAATCGGGACCATTTGTATGGATTCATTCATGGTTGATGTGACAAATATTGACTGTCAAGAAGGCGATCAAGTTTACATTTTTGATAATGAAATAATCACATTAGACGAAATCGCGAAACAATGTAATACCATTAATTATGAAATATTATCAACAATATCGGAACGTGTTCCTCGCGTATTTAAAAATTAAGGAGTAAAAAATGAAGTGTAAAGTATTATTAATATTACTAATTTTAGTATCCCTAACTGGATGTGGCAAAGTTAAGGAAATTCCCCAAGAAAAATTAGATAAACCCGAATACGTTTTAAAATCATCAGAAGATCGTTTAGTTTTTTCTCATGATTCTAACAAATATGAAGTAGTTTACTATGAAAACGACAAAATAGTAAAAGTTGAAAGTGCTATTAAATTTAAAACCAAAGAAGAAGCTAAACAAAAATATTTAGAAGAAAAAATAAACACTTTTAATCAAACCGATTATATCAATAATATCTATGTTGCGATTGAAAGTGAAGATTACTACGAAGACTATAAAAATTTAAGCAAAGAAGAATTAAAAAAATATTTTGAAAAAGCTGGTTTAGAAATAGAAGAATAATTTGCAAAATTACCAAAATAAGCTATAATATAAATGCCTAAAAAGGAGAAGCAATTTATGGGAGAAGAATTTACTTACCGTTATGATGAAAATTTAGAAGTATATTTTGCAAGAAGAAAAGATGGAACTCCGATTTATCGTTTACCACAAGGATTAATAAAGCAAATGTTTATAGAATTTAATTATGAAACTGGTTATCCAATAAAAATGAATACCCTTGAAAAAGCTGTGCATTTTTCTAAAGATCGCCTTTATGCTTTTGTTGATCCTAAAGAAAGAGAGTATTCAGAACCTTTAGAAAGATTCATGTTTTTAGGTCAAGAAAATTATATTGAACAAGAAAATAGAATCAAAGAAGAACCAAAAGGAATAAGTAAAATATTATTAAAAATTAAAAGAAGAAAATAAAATTTTCTTTTTTTTAGAAAAAGAGGTAAAAATGTTTAAAAATGATACAGATCACTTTGATCAACACTTTTTAGTTGATCAAAAAGTAATTGATAAATTTATAAAAGAAGCTAATTTAACTAAAGAAGACATTGTTGTAGAAATTGGACCAGGAAATGGTGTTTTAACTAAAATAATTGCGCCTCAAGTAAAAAAATTATATGTTATAGAACTAGATCAACGCTTAAAAGATAATTTAGAAGCACTTCAAAGAAAAAATAAAAACATAGAATTAATATTTGATAACTGTTTAAATACTTATATTCCACCATGTGATAAAATTATAACATCTCTACCTTATAGTATAATTGAACCCTTTATCAATAAATTAGTTAAATGTGAATTTAAAGAAATAATTATGATTACAGGAAATAATTATGCTAATAACGTTTTAGAAAATAAAAACAAATTAGCATTATTAACTAATTCCCATTTTAAATTTACTAAAATAATGGAAATATTACCCGAATCATTTAATCCTAAACCACGCGTCTTATCAGCTTTAATTAAGCTAGAAAAAAAAGAACCTGATGATTTGCTTTTAAAAATATTTAAAAATCTCTTCTATTATCAAGATAAAAAATTAAAAAATGCTTTAATAGAAACCTTCATAAATGTTAATTTAGTTCAAACAAAAAGAGAAGCAAAAGAACTAATTTCTAAGTTAAAAATAACCAATTTAGAAAAAAATTTTGAAATTTTTTCTAATCAAGAAATTCAAGAATTACATAAGCAATTAGAAAAAATTATTTAAACTATTGAAAAAAATTTAAAAAGTGCTATACTATTTTTAGTGCCTCAATAGCTCAGTCGGTTAGAGCACTTGACTGTTAATCAAGGGGTCGTAGGTTCGAGTCCTACTTGAGGCGCCATTAATAGGTGAATAAACAATCATAAATGGTTGTTTTTTTAATAATTGTAAGTAGGAGTTTTTAAATGAAGAAAAAATTAGTAGCCATATTAGTACTTTTATTACTAATTATATTGTTTTCATCACTGTATTTCATTATAACTAATAAACAAGAAAAAAATATTGAAGTTAAACCCGATCCTAATCATCATCAAAAGGTAGAAATCAAAGAGCCAGAAGAACCAGTAGAAACATTAAATATAACTTCTAATATAAATATAAATGAGAATAAAGATTTAGAAGCATTTTTTAAAACTTTTTTTGATAGTTACTATAAAAGTTTAGCTGATTTAGAATTAACAGATACAACTTATATGTTTAGTAACTTAGAAAATGCTAAAGTCTATAAAACGGCTCTAGAGTTATTAATAACTACTCGAAAAGAAAAAGATCACGATTTAAAAATCAATGATATTATTTATACTTTAACTGTAGATAAATATAAAGAAGAAAATAATAAAATTACAATTGTTTTATATGAAAATTGCCAATATAAATTTAATTTTATTAAAGATGTTGAAAGTAAAATATATAATATTAAAAATACCTTTACTTTAATAAAAGATGAAAATAGTTATAAAATTGACTATTATAATAAAGTACAAGATTTTTATGTTATGATTACTGATTATTACAAAATAGGTAGTCAAGGTAATTATGAAGAAAAAATCGATCAAATAAAAGAAAATTATCTTGAAGTTTTTAAAACAGAAAATGCTAAAATTCTTGATATGCAAACAAACTATTTAAATAACAACTATACAAAATTAACTTGTGATCACGCATACGATCGTGAAAGTGCTTATAATTATGCTATTGAATGGGTTGGAAAAAGAAATCCACGTTGGGCTCGTTTTGGCGCTAATTGTGTAAACTATGTATCTCAAGTAATGTATAATGGTGGCATTCCTATGGATTATTACGGAGATTATCAGTGGAAATTTTATGATTCTCATAAAAATGATAATAATACAGCTAGTGGTTTTACTTATTCATGGACATGGGTTCCCGCTCTTACCAATTACTTTAAATATAATAAAGGCTATGGCTTGTGTGGAAAATATAACGAAAACCTTTATTTAGGTGAAAAAGGCGATGTTGTCGTTGTTGGGACTAAAGGTGCAGATCGCCACGTTATAACTGTTATCGATCAAGTAAAAGAAGACGGAAAAGTTATTGATTTACTTGTTAATTCTAATACTGTTGATTTAGAAAATTTTCCATTATCAGCTTATGCTTACCCATATAAAGTCTTACTAAAAGTTTATGGTTGGAATGAAAAATAGAATTTAAAAAATTGTATAATTGTAAATGATGTGAGACAAAATTTATAAAAAATTTAAAAACAATATGATATAGTTACTTTGTAATTATTGAATATTGTTTTTTTCTATAATTTTTTGTCTCATTTCTAAAGGTGGAAGCCAATTCAATGTTTGCATTGGAATATTATTTGAACGTTTTAGATAAGATTTCATTTGTAATAATAGGTCATCATATGAGTAAAATCTGAGATAAGAATAAAATCTTTGTTGGTCATTCCTATGACTTCTTTCAACTTTTCCATTGTGTCGTGGGGTTCTTGGCTTAATAGGTTTATGATTTATATTTAAAGTATTTAAAAGATTATCAAGTGGTGAATTTTGTCAGTCTTTTTAGTATAGGTAAATTCTTATCCATTGTCAGTTTGAATGATTTGAGGTTTATAGCCAAAGTAAGTAATAGCTCTTTTCACAAAATCTACTGTTGAGTATAAAGATTGTTCTTTATAGGGGTAAATAAATCTTTCATGTGAAGCTTCGTCAATAATAGTGCATTGATAAAATTTATCAGGTAATTTACCAGTATAACATTGTTTAGGAACGTCCATTTGCCATTTGATTCCAATGTTGGTAGGTGTATCATAGACGTGTATTTTTCATGATATTCAGTATTAATAGGATATTTTAATTTTCTAACAATTCTAAAGAGAGAACAAGCATGTCTAGAGTATCCTTTTTCAACTCTTAATTTACCATATAACTCGCAAAGAGATATGTTTGGACTTCTTCTTATAATTTTAATTCAATATAGTTCCTCACCGGTATGAGCATTAGGATGAGGAGATAATGGTCTGTGAGATTTATTTAATAGAGACTCCTTAGAACTATAAAATTTTTTATTCCAGCGCATTAGAGAAGCTTTAGAACATTTATTCCTTCTACAAACAAAAGATATAGGCTTTCCATTTCTATAAAGTAAAACAGCATAATATTTAGTATTTAAAAAATGAGGATAATATAATGTTGTATAGTATTTATAGTGGTAAGTCCTTTCTTATTTAAATGTTTGTTGATAATTACATTTTACTAGACTTATCGCTTTTTTTATATATAAAAGGTCCACATCAATTGTAACTCTACACAACAAAATCGTTGCTTTTTGTTCAATCTATTGACTTATTTTTTTAAAAGTAATAAAATATTACTCAAATCGTTGGAGGAGTGATGTGTTATGATTATGAAATGCTGCTGTAATGCGTTAAATGTTATAAAACTTTTCTTAATAGATGTCTTCTGCTGTTTTGCTTGTGGCAACTGCTGCAATGTATCATTATGCACTCCTTTAAATATTATTTGTATAAATGGTGACTAAAAATGAATATTTTTTTAGCCACCATTTTTTGTTATGTTGGAGGTGTTTTTGATGAATAATATTACATTACAAGATTTGTTAGATAAGTTGGAAGAGTACAATCCAGAAGAAGTAGAAATTGTAAAAAGAGCTTATGAATATGCTGACACATTACATCAAGGTCAAACGCGGCAAAGTGGAGAACCTTATATAAGCCACCCATTAAATGTTGCTTATATTTTAGCAGATATGCACGCTGACAAGGATACTATATGTGCTGGGCTTTTGCACGATACATTAGAAGATACTAATATAACTAAAGAAGACATAGCTCATGATTTTAATCAAAATGTTGCTAATTTAGTGGATGGAGTTACAAAATTAGCTAAAATGAACTTTTCTTCTAAGCAAGCACAAAATTATGCAAATACAAGAAAAATAATAACAGGAATAACTGAGGACGTTAGAATAATTATAATTAAACTTGCTGATAGACTTCATAACATGAGGACATTGGAATTTAAATCAGAGTTTAAACAAAAAGAAAATGCACTTGAAACTATGGAAATATTTGTTCCTCTTGCTTACTATATAGGTGCTTATAGAATAAAATCAGAATTAGAAGATCTATCATTGCAATATTTAAAACCTGACATGTATAAAACTATAGAAGAAAGAAAATTAAAAATTGAAGAATCAAGTGAAGATTGTTTAAAAGAAATGTTATATAAGATAGAAACATTATTAAATGATCGAAATATACCAAATGAAATAAAGATAAGAACAAAAAATATTTATGGTATATATAAAAGACTAAGTGAAGGTCATAAGTTATCTGATATACATGATTTGTTAGCACTTAAAATAATGGTAGATGAAGTGGCAAATTGTTATTATACATTGGGAATGATTCATCAAGAATATCATCCAATAAATGATAAATTTAAAGATTATATTTGTAATCCGAAAACCAATATGTATCAAAGTTTGCATACAACAGTTTTTGGACCTGATGATAGATTGGTTCAAACTCAAATAAGAACTTTTGATATGGATAAAGTGGCATCATTCGGATTAACTGCATATTGGGATGAGAAAAAGGGAGCAGCAAGAGATATAATGCAAGAAGATCTAAAACAGAAATTTCAGTTTTTTAAATCACTAACAGAGATTAATTCTATGTTTGGAGATAATCAACAATTCGTAAATCAAGTAAAGAATGAATTATTTGCAGATAGAGTATATGTATATACAACAAAAGGAGATATCATAGAGCTTCCTAAAGGAGCAACACCAATAGATTTTGCATATAAAATCCACACGGATATAGGAAATACAATGGTAGGCGTATTCGTAAATGACGAATTTGTACCAATAGATTATGTATTAAAAAATAAAGATAGAGTTAGAATTGTTACTGATGAATTATCTTATGGACCAAGAGAAGATTGGATAGATAAAGCTCAAACGAGCTTAGCTAAAAGAAAAATAAGGGATTTTAATAAAAAGTAAGGAGGAAGTATGAATAATAATATTATAATGGCTATTGCTGAAGAAATTTCTGCATTAATTCCAGATTGTTGTGGAGTTACTTTGGGTGGCTCTAGAATGAATGAATTAGAAGATGAAAAATCAGATGTAGAAATGTATTTTTATACACATAAAGGAGCACCTTCAGTAGATAGCATAACAAAAGCGTTATCAAAATTTAATGCACAACATAAAAGAACTGATACTTTTTTATGGGAAAATGATATGCCATGGGGACCACATTCTTTCTTTGTAATTGATGGTTTATATTTTGAAATTGGATATAGGAACATTGATAATATTAAAAATAGAATTATTTTTTACGAAGAAGGAAATGTTGCTCCTATTCAAGATTGTCATGACTTAGGATTAGGTTATATGCCTAGTGGATTAGCAGCGTCAGTAGCTTCTGAAAAAATTTTAATTAAAGAGTCAAGGGAATTGTTAGAATTAAAAGAAGTGGCTATGTCATTTTCAAAAAAATTGTTTTTTGATTTAAAAGAAGAATATTTTGAAACAGCAAGATCATTGATAGATGGTAAACTTTTATCAGCGACTGAAAGAGCAGATATTTTCTTATATGAATCAATATCTGGAAGAATAATTAGATGCTTGATGGTAATGGCTTTTGCAATGGGAAATAAACACTTTCCAGGGGATAAGTGGAATGAGGTGCTATTATTAAGAACTGATTGGAAAAATAAAGAAGAATTTTTAAATTTGTTAAAAGAACATTTACTATTTAAAGCAACAACAAAAGAAGAATTTATTAATAAAAGAAATATTTTGTATAAAGCATTTAAATTAATTGAAATGGATATAGCTGAGGTGGATAATGGGAAAATTATATAATAATTCATTGTCTTTTGTAAATGATTGGAAAGAACCAACAAATGACGATATAATAAAAAGCAGGTTAGAATCAAAGAAAATTAGTGTGGTAATACCTGTCTATCATCCTAGATATTTAAAAGAAGTATTAATGCATTTGTCTAAATTAGAATTTATTTATGAAGTAATTACAGTTTTTGATAGTCATGATGATAATTCTAATTTAATTATAGATGATTATAAATTTAAATTACTTATAGTTCAACATGACAAAAATCGTAATGCACCTGCTGCTAATAATACAGGAGCTACTTATGCTACAGGAGATATTATTTTATTTTTAGATCAGGATATGATTTTATCACCTAAATTTATATCTAGTGCATTAAATTTATTATATGCAAATCAATATAAAGGTCTGGTAGTTGGCTTTAGGGATACAGTGAATTATGAAAATGTTCCTGATTTATTAAATTGGAAAGAATCTTCTTATTCTAATGATTGGAGAATTAAAACACTTATTAGTGATGAATATTTAGATTTAACTGTTTCTAATTGCGGGACTTCATCTAATAATTGTAATACAGGAAAAATCTTAGAAATTTATAAGCAAAGTAATAAGTTTAGAAATTTAGGTATAAAAAAAGAATCGACTATTGGATTTTGGGATTTGGCTTGTATGGTAATATCACATACATTAGCAATTCCAAGACAAGAATTTATTGATATAGGTGGATTCCCAGAATGGATTATTGGTTGGGGTGGAGAAGATATTGCACTTGGTTTCTTAGCAGCGTCAAAACATCTCTTTGTCATCCCAGTAGAAGTTGGCTCATATCATATAAAACATGATCCACATAGTGGTAGCGAAGAAAAAAAATGGCAAGAAATGCGTGAAAACTTAAAAAAATATAAATCTTGGACTTTGTCAATAGATGAATTTCAACCTATAGCTGAAAATGCAATCAAAAAAAGAGCAAAAATTTTATTTGATTCTTCAAGAAATAAATTTTATGAATAAAGGAATGATTTAAATTATGGAAAAAGAATTATTATTTCAACATATAATAAATGATTATGATATAAAAGGAAAAATATCTTCATCTAAGATAAATTCATTTGAACAATATCCTCATATTTTTAGACTAAAATCCAATAATCGTTCTTTCTTTATAAAACAAATAGAAAAAAATAGAATTAATTGTGAAGATCTTAATGTATTATATTCAGATTTAACAAATATAACTTGTATTGAAAAACCTATTCTTACAAAAGAGAAAAAATATGTATCACTATTTGCTGATAAAATAATTCTTTTATATGAAGAATTAGAACAAATAGAAAAAAATCCAGATTCAATATGGTGGTCTAGATGTTTAAGTAATATTCATAATATATGTGTAAATAACAGATATATGGCTTATTTTCAAAATGATTTTTATAAACAAACAATCGATTTACTGAATAGTGCTAAAAAATTTATGGAGCCTGAAATAGAAGCAAAAATTATAAAATTACTAATGGAATTAGATGATAAATGCTTAGAACTTAACAAAAATATAGTCTTATGTCATAATGATCCTTATGATCTTAATGTAATGGCTATTAATGGTGAATATAGATTAATTGATACAGATGGAATGGGACTATCTCCAAAAGAGTATGATATTCAAAGATTAATGTGGAATCATTTAATTAATTCAAATGAAGTAGATAATTCGCTTTCTTTTTGGTGTTCATTTAAAGATAATTATGAATTAAATGTAATTGAAAAAATAGATACTAATTTATTAAAACAATTATATATTTTAGATTTAATAAGAACAACTTCTTGGTTGTACATTGTTTGTAATGATTTAACAAGGAAAGATATAGAAAGACAAAAAGAACAATTAAACTTATTTGAAAGAAGCTTTTACAATGATAATCACGCAAAAATTCTAAAAAAAATATAACGAGGTCTTTAGTATGAAAGGAATAATATTAGCTGGAGGGAAAGGTACACGGCTTTATCCTTCTACAATTGCTGTGTCAAAACAATTATTACCAGTTTATGATAAACCAATGATTTATTATCCGTTATCAGTTTTGCTTATGCTTGAAATAAAAGATATTTTAATAATTTCAACAAAAAAAGATATAACTAATTATAGATATTTACTGGGAGACGGGAAAAAACTCGGTATTAATATCTCATATAGTGTTCAAAAGGAAGCAAGAGGAATAGTTGATGCATTTATTATAGGTAAACAATTTATTGGAAAAGATAATGTGTGTTTAATCTTGGGGGATAATATATTTTATGGTGATAATTTATCAAAAATTTTAAATAAGGCAAAAATAGAAAATGAAGGAGCAACTATATTTGGTTATCGTGTAAAAAAACCAGAAAATTTTGGAGTTGTTCAATTAGATGCAAGTGGTAAAGTAGTATCAATAGAGGAAAAGCCAAAAAATCCTCAATCAAATTATGCTGTTCCAGGGTTATATTTTTATAATAATGATGTAATAAAAATTTCAAAGCAGATTGAAATGTCTGAAAGAAAAGAACTTGAAATTACATCACTTAATAATGAATATTTGAAAAATAATAATTTAAAAATTCAAATATTGGATGAGGATAATTTTTGGATTGATGCTGGAACTTCAAATAATTTATTAGAAGTATCAAATTTTGTTAAAAATTTTCAATTAAAACAAAAAAAGTATATAGCTTGTATTGAAGAAATCTCGTGGAAAAATGGATTTATAAATAATAAACAACTAAAAAAAGAAGCGGAGAAATTAAGTTGCACAGATTATGGTAAATATATATTTTCAATTTTGGGAGGTGATAGTAGTGAGTAAATTTTTAATAACAGGTGGAGCTGGATTTATAGGAACTAATTTTTTACATTATGCAGTAAATAAATATCCAACAGATTTTTTTGTCTGTGTAGATTCATTAACATATGCTGGAAATTATAATAATATAAAGGAATTAGAAACAAAAGAAAATTATAAATTTTATAAAATTGATATAAGAAATCAGGAAGATATATTAGAATTATTTATAAGTGAAAAATTTGATTATGTTATTAATTTCGCAGCTGAATCTCATGTTGATAATTCTATAAAAAATCCTAATATATTTGCTGAAACAAATATATTAGGTACTATGACTTTGCTTAATGCAACAAGATATATGAATGAAAATACTGAATATCATATTCAAAGATTTCATCAAGTGTCAACAGACGAAGTATATGGTGATTTACCACTTAATAGATTAGATTTAAAATTCAATGAAAATAGTAAAATTATAACATCTAGTCCATATTCAGCATCTAAGGCAGGAGCAGATTTACAATTGCTAGCTTATTTTAAAACATATAATTTGCCAATAACAATTTCTAGATGTTCAAATAATTACGGTCCATATCAACATCCAGAAAAGTTAATTCCATTAGTAATAAAGAATGCTATCAATAATAAAAATATACCTGTTTATGGAACAGGTGCTAATATAAGAGATTGGGTACATGTGTATGATCATAATGTGGCGATTGATTTAATTGTTAGAAACGGAAAAAATGGTGAAATATACAATATAGGTGGTAACACTGAAAAAAACAATTTAGAAGTTGTAAAAACAATTTTAAAATATTTAAATAAAAATGAAAATTTAATTACTTTTGTTAAAGATAGACCAGGACATGATAAAAGATATGCTATGAATACAACTAAAATTGAAAAAAAACTTGGATGGAAATGCAAATATAATTTTGAAGATGGTATTAATGAAACAATTGAGTGGTATTGTAATAATCTTAATTGGTTAAATAATTTTAAAATGGAGAAATGCAATGAAGAAAAATAATAATGATATCATTGTTAATGTTACTAAATCATATTTGCCACCATTAGAAGAATATGTTAATGAAATATCAATATTGTGGGAAAATCATTATTTAACTAATTATGGACAATTAAATAATAAATTAGTTAATGATATTAAGAATTATTTAAAATTAGATAATATACATTATGTTACCAATGGAACAATATCTTTACAATTAGCTATAAATGCACTGAATATAGAATCTGGTGAAATAATAACAACACCGTTTACATATATTGCAACATTATCATCAATATTATGGCAGAGATGTACACCTGTTTTTGTAGATATTAATGAGAAAGATTTTAATATTGATGTAACAAAGATTGAAAAAAAGATAACTACTAATACGAAAGCTATAATGGCTGTTCATTGTTTTGGGATTCCTTGTAATGTGGTAGAAATTGATAATATTGCTAAAAAAAATAATTTAAAAGTAATATATGATGCAGCACATTCTTTTGGTACTATGCTCAATAATAAATCAGTATTAAGTTATGGCGATATATCATGTTGTAGCTTTCATGCAACTAAAGTTTTTCACACTGTTGAAGGTGGACTTTGTGTTGTTAATAATGATAATGTGAATAAAAAAATGGAAGCAATAAAAAAATTTGGAATGGAAGATGGAAAATTTACATACATAGGATTAAATGCGAAAAATTCTGAATTACATGCTGCAATGGGACTTTGTGTGTTAAGGCATATAGACGAGATAATAAAAATGAGAAAAAGTAAATTCGAATTATATAAAAAAAGTTTATCAGATAAAATATATATACCTGCATTACCACAAAATTTTAAATATAATTATATTTATTTTCCAGTAGTATTTTCAAATGAAAGTCAATTGCTTTTAACTCTAAAACTTTTAAATCAAAAAAATATTTTTCCAAGAAGATATTTTTATCCATGTGTTAATAGTGCTTCATATATTCAGAAAAGTGATGAGACTCCAATAGCTGAAAGTCTTTCAAAAAGAATTATTTGTCTTCCATTAGATACTTATATTTCGAATGAAAAAATTATTGAAATTTGCAACATTATTAATAGGGTTATAGAATCTGAAAATTAGATATAATTAAAAATAATAATAAACTAAATAAAAAATTAAGTTATTTTAACAAAATTGATTAAAATTTAATCAAAAAATTGACAAAACAAGATTCAATGCTATAATAAACAAAAATCTAAAAATTTAAGGGGGAATACTCATGTTAGACAAAAGATTTAATCTTGAAAATGAAAAGGAAATGCAAAAATTATGGGAAGAAAAAGAAGCCTATAAATTTAAAGGTGTAGATGAACGACCAGTTTATTCAGTCGATACACCTCCTCCAACAGTAAGCGGTAAGTTACATGTTGGACATATATTTTCATTCACTCAATCTGAAATGCTTGTTAGGTATCACAGATTAAAAGGTGAAAATGTATATTATCCATTTGGATTTGATGACAATGGTTTGCCAACAGAAAGATTGGTTGAAAGAGAAGAGGGTATATTTGCAAAAGATTTACCTAGAAGTGAATTTATTGAAAAATGTACTGCTACAAAAGATAAATATATTAAAGAATTCCAAGATTTATTTAAGCGTTTAGGAATCAGTGCTGATTGGGATTTGGGATATGATACTATAAATGAATTGTCTAGAAAAGTTTCACAAAGATCATTTATAGATTTAGTAAAAAAAGGAAAAGCGTATAGAAAGAAAATGCCAGTTTTATGGTGTCCTTGCTGCCAAACTTCTATTGCACAAGCAGAACTTGAAAATAAAGATGTAAAAAGTTATTTCAATTATATTAATTTTTCTGTTGATAATAAAGATTTAGAAATAGCTACAACAAGACCTGAGTTTTTAGGTGGATGTGTTGCAGTATTTGTAAATCCTAATGATGAAAGATATAAAAATTTAATAGGAAAAACTGCTACTGTTCCGTTATATAATAATCAAGTTCCAATCATTGCAGATGAAAAAGTTGCAATAGACAAAGGTACTGGCGTTGTTATGTGCTGTACATTTGGAGATCAAACTGATATGGAATGGCAAAAAGAATATAATCTTCCAATTAAAAAAGTAATGCAGGCTGATGGAACAATTAATCCAGAAGTTGCTATAATTGGTGGAATGAAAACGCTTGATGCAAGGATGAAGATTGTTGAGGAATTACAAAAACAAGGTCTATTAGTAAAAAGTGAAAAAATTGAACATTCTGTAAGTACGCATGAAAGATGTGGAAATGAAATAGAAATAATTAATTCTCCACAATGGTACATTGACATTTTAAGTATAAAAGATGAATTGATTCAAGCAGCAGATGAAATTAATTGGCATCCAGAATCTATGAAAACTAGATATTTAGATTGGGTTAACAATTTAAAATGGGATTGGTGTATATCAAGACAAAGATATTTTGGAGTACCATTTCCAGTATGGTATTGTAAAGAATGTGGAGATGTAATAATTCCTGAAGATAAAGAATTACCATTAAATCCATTAGAACATAACCCACATGGTGCTTGTAAGTGTGGGTGTAAAGAATTTATACCTGAAACAGCTGTAATGGATACATGGGCAACATCATCTGTATCACCATTTATTAATATGAAATATGGTGAAGATGACGAAAGAAAATTCTTATACCCTATGAGTATGAGAAGTCATGCACATGAAATAATAAGAACATGGACATTCTATTCAATTGTAAAAAGTTTATATCATACTGGACAAGTACCTTGGAAAGATTTAATGATTTCAGGATTTGTACTTGCTAAAAAAGGTGAGAAAATAAGCAAATCTAAAAATAATGCTAAGATGTCTCCTAATGACTTATTAGATACTTATGGTGCTGATATGATAAGATATTGGACTGCATCAAATAAATTAGGAACAGATACATGGTTTGATACAAAAGATATAGAAAGTTCAAAGAGATTTATGAACAAATTATGGAATTCTGCTAAATTTGTAGATATGCACATCAAAGATGCTAATTTAAGTGAAGAAACAGAACTACAATCTATTGATAAATGGTTAATCTCTAGATGTCACGAAACATTTGAAAAATATCAACAACAAATGGAAAATTATGAAATGGGCTTAGCAAGACAAGAAATTGATAAATTTTTCTGGAACGATTTATGTGATAATTATTTAGAAATGGCAAAAGAGAGATTATATAATCCGGATAATAAACATGGAGATCCGCAAAAAGCTGCTCAACAAACTTTAGCAACTGTATTTCTTGAAGTATTAAAAATGTATTCACCTTTTGTTCCACATATTACGGAATATATTTATCAAGAATTATATAAATCTAAACTTAAAGATGAACTTCTTTCTACAAGTAAATTCACAGAGTTACCTTATGATAAAAAATATATAGAATTTGGTGATGCAATGAAAAAAATAGTAGGAGATGTTCGTAAATATAAAACTGAACGTAATTTATCAATGAAAGAACCAATTGAAGAATTGAAAATATCAACGTCATTGGATAATATTAGATGTTTAAGAGATTCAATTTTAGACATTCAAAGTTGTACTCGTGCTGAGCATATTGACATTGAGAAAAGTGATGAAACAGAAGTAACAATTACTGGAAGAAATATTGAAGATAGTTACATAGAAGATGCAATAGATGCACCAGTTCAAGAAGAAACAAAAGTCATGAAACTTGTTAGAAAAGATAAGAAAAATCAATAAAACTTATCTTTTTTTCTGGAAATTGTCTAATTTTATTGAATATATAATGAAAATTTGGTATAATATCTGCAATTGCTGAGAACAAGAGGAGTAGATTACCAATTTATTACAGAGAGCAAATGTTTGGTGTAATTTTGCATAATAGGTAATTGAAGGTAGCTTGGGAGCATATTTTCTGAACTATTAGTAAGAAATTACGTATCGCTGCGTTAAAGAATTAAGATGCATATTAATAAAATAATATGAATTAAGGTGGTACCGTGGACTTCAAGTTCATCCTTCGATTAGGATGGGCTTTTTTATATGAAAGGAAGGAATTAAAATGTTAGATAAGAAGTATAATTCACTTGAAAAAGAAGAAAAATGGTTAAATTATTGGAAAGAAAATAGAATATATGAATTTAAACCAGATCAAAGAAAGGTATATTCAATAGATACACCTCCTCCAACAGTTAATGGTAAAATACATATTGGACACATATTTTCTTATTCACAAGCAGAAATGATTGCAAGATATAAAAGAATAAGCGGATATAATGTGTTTTATCCATTTGGCTTTGATGATAATGGTCTTCCTAGTGAAAGATTGGTAGAAAAGGAACAAGGTAAGAAAGCACATGAAATTGGTAGAGAAAACTTCTCTAAATTATGTTATGAAACAACAGACAAATATGAAGCTGAATTTCAAGATTTATTCTCTAAACTTGGTGTAAGTACAGATTGGAGTATGCACTATAAAACAGTAAGTCCATCAACAATAAAGATAAGTCAAAATTCATTTTTGGATTTAATAGAGAAAGGACATTGTTATCATAAAGAAAGTCCTGCATTATGGTGTAATGAATGTTTAACATCTATTGCTCAAGCTGAATTAGAAACAAAGACCATTAAAACAACATTTAATTATGTAAATTTTGAAACTGTCGAAGACAGTGAAAAGTTTACTATTGCTACAACAAGACCTGAATTGATGCCTGCTATTGTTTGTGTATTTGTAAATCCTAATGATGAGAAGAATAAACATTTAATAGGAAAAACTGCACATATTCCAGTAATTAATGTTGATGTTCCAATTATGGGTGATGAAAAAGTTGCAATTGATAAGGGTACAGGTATTGTTATGTGCTGTACATTTGGAGATCAAACAGATATAGAATGGTGGAAAAAATATAATTTACCACTTAAATATATATTTACAACTGATGGAAAAATAATTGATTCTGTACCAGATTATGGTGGCTTAAAAATAAAAGAAGCAAGAAAGCAAATCGTAAATGATTTACAAGCAGGTGGATATATTGTTAAAATTGAAGAGTTAGAACATGAAGTACAGACACATGAAAGATGTGGCAGGGAAGTAGAATATACGGTAATGAAACAATGGTTTATCGATATAATGAACCATAAAGAAGATTTCTTGAGAATCGGAAATGAAATTAATTGGTATCCATCACACATGCACAACAGATATGAAGAATGGGTTAATAATGTTGCATGGGATTGGTGTATATCAAGACAAAGATATTTTGGTGTACCATTTCCAGTATGGTACTGTAAAGAATGTGGTGAGCCTATATTTGCATCAAAAGAACAATTACCTGTTAATCCGTTAACTGATACTCCACCAGTTGAAAAATGTTATAAGTGTGGATGTAAAGAGTTTATACCTGAATCTGATGTTATGGATACGTGGGCAACTTCTTCAGTTACACCACTTATTAATATGAAATATGGCGAAAAAGATAATTACGAATCTATTTTAAAACCTATGAGTTTGCGTAGTAATGCGTCTGAAATAATAAGAACTTGGGATTTTTATACTATTGTAAAAAGTTATTATCATTTTGGTATTAGACCTTGGGATAATGTTATGATTTCAGGATTCGTAATGGCAAATAAAGGTGAAAAAATAAGTAAAAGTAAGGGAAATTCAAAAGTTGAACCTTTAGATTTAATAAAACAATATTCTGCAGATGTTGTAAGATATTGGGCTGCATCTGGAAGGTTAGGAACAGACATTACATATAGTGAAGAAACATTACTTCGTGGTAAAAAATTAGTTAATAAAATATGGAATGTTTCTAAATTAATTCAAATGCACCTTCAAGATTATCAAGATAGAGACTTTGATGATTTTGAATATGTTGATAAATGGATCTTAGGTAACTTTATTAAGATGGAAAAAGAATATATAAAATATTTAGATAATTATGAAATAGGATTAGCTTTAAATATTTTAGAAAAGTTTTTCTGGAATTTCTGTGATAACTATATAGAAATTGTTAAACATAGATTGTATAGACCAGAAGAATTCGGTGAAAAGGCAAGATACTCTGGGCAAAAAACTATCTATATGTTACTTTATAAATTATTACAAGATTTTAGTATTTTCTTCCCATTTATTACTGAAGAAATATATCAAGACATATATCATGATATGAAATCAATACATATTACTGAAATTAAACCTTTAAATTACTCATTTGATAATGAAATGTTTAATGGTGATTTAATGTGTGAAATAATAAGTGCAGTAAGAGGTGAAAAGTCTAGTAACAACTTATCATTAAAAACAACTGTTAAGGAATTAGACATAGATTGTTCAGCTGGCATAAAAGATGCAATTAAGCAATCCGAAAAAGATTTTAAAGCAACATTATTTATAGAAAAATTAATTTTAAATGACATAGAAAAAGATTATAAAATTAATAAAGTTGTTTTAGATACCGAAAATTCATAATACATATAAAATTAAATAATTGTAATAAGTTAGGGGATGTTTATGATAAGCAACAACTCTAATTTTGGATATGATAAGGATCACAGAAAAAACATTAAAGAATTTGATTTAAATTAAACTATGTATTCTTTGGCACAAGTGAAAGTAAAGATGATTTATCTCTAAAAGCAACAGGCTTTATTGGAAACGATATGAGTTGTAATGATTTAATAATATCAACAGACAAATTAGCCCGAGCCAAAACACGTAGTGGAATAAAAAACATTACGTGTTTTTGTGCTTTCAGGAGGTTTTTAAATGGGTGTAGAAAAATTATTAGAACTTATAGAAGATTATAATCCCGATGAAGTTGAAAAAGTCAAAAAAGCTTATTTATATGCTGCTTATTTGCATGACGGACAATATCGTGAAAGTGGTGAAGCTTATATAATTCATCCCTTAAATGTTGCTTATATCTTAGCGGAAATGCATGCTGATAGTGATACCGTATGTGCTGGTCTTTTACATGATGTTTTAGAAGATACTAAAGCTAGTAAAGAAGAGATTCAAAAAGAATTTAATAATGATATTGCGAGTTTAGTTGATGGGGTTACCAAACTAGCTAAAATGAATTTTTCAACTAAAGAAGAAATGATCTATGCTAACACTAGAAAAATAATTACAAGTATAACTGAAGATGTTCGTATAATAATAATTAAACTTGCTGATCGTTTACATAATATGCGAACTCTTGAATATAAAACGCCATTCAAACAAAAAGAAAATTCTTTAGAAACTATGGAAATATTTGTACCCATAGCTTATTCTATTGGAGCCTATCACATAAAATCTGAATTAGAAGATCTTGCATTTCGCTATCTAAAACCTGATAAATATCAAGAAATATCTGATCAAAAAGAAAAAATAGAAATAGATAGTCAAAAGTGTTTAAATGATATGCTTTTTGAAATATATAAAATTTTAAGTACTAATAATATACCTAGTGAAATAAAAGTTCGCACGAAAAACATTTATGGTATATATAAACGTGAACAAGAAGGAAATAAAATAACTACTATTCATGATTTATTAGCTCTTAAAATAATGGTTGACACTATTACCAATTGTTATATATCACTAGGACTCGTTCACTCTAAATACCATCCCATAAATGACAAATTTAAAGATTTCATCTGTAATCCCAAAACTAATATGTATCAAAGTTTACATACAACAGTATTTGGACCCGATGATCATTTAGTTCAAACGCAAATAAGAACTTTTGCTATGGATAAAGTAGCTTCCTTTGGTTTAACAACTTATTGGGATTTACAAAAAGGAGAAGCTCGTAATGAAATGCAAAAAGATTTAAGAACTAAGTTTCAATTCTATCGCTCTTTATCAGAGATAAATGATACTTTTAGAGATAATGAATCTTTTGTACTTCAAGTAAAAAACGAATTATTTTCAGATCAAATCTTTGTTTACACTACTAGAGGGGAAGCAATAGCCTTACCAAAAGGATCAACCCCAATTGATTTTGCATATGCATACGATGAAAATGTTGGTAATAAAATGAGTCGTGTTTACGTAAATGATAAAAAAGTAAAGTTTAACCATCAATTGCAAAATAAAGATCGAGTAAGAATAATTATGAATTCCAATTCTTTCCCTAAAAAAGAATGGTTAGAAGAAGCCAAAACAACATTAGCTAAAATGAAAATAAAAGAATATTTACATCTTTAATGTCAATAAGAAGGTCAATTTGACCTCTTTTTTAATAAAAAAAAATAACTATGCTATACTAATAATGGTGGTAATATGAAAAAAAGAAAACTAAAAAAAAGTGCTAAAATTATGCTTATTTTATTTATAATAATCATCATTTTAATTATTTTAATTTTAACTAAAAAGAAAGTATATATTCCTGAATTTAAAAATATAAATGAAGCCACTAGCTTTTGTAACGTAAATAAATGTAAAATAAAAACTAATTATGTTAATGATTTAAATATTGATAAAGATTATATAATTTCTCAAGAACCAAAAGAAAATACTAAATTAACCAAAAATACCGAAATAACTCTTACTGTATCTAAAGGAATTGATTATGACATATATGCTAATTATCAAGTAAACGAGTTAGGAAATGTTCCCATAATGATGTATCATGGCATTCATAATAAAACCAATGATGAAACTGAGTATACAGGTGGTAATGTTGATAAAGATGGCTATCAAAGAACCGCTGAAGCCTTCAGAAAAGATTTAGAATTTTATTATCAAGAAGGCTATCGTATGATTCATCTAAATGACTATGTTGATGGCAAGATCGATGTTGAATTAGGTAAAAGTCCAATAATTTTAACCTTTGATGATGGTTTAGCTAATAATATAAAAGTTACAGGTTTAGATGAATCAGGTAATATTATTATCGATCCCAATAGTGCCGTTGGCATTTTAGAAGAATTTAAGAAAAAATATCCTGATTATCATGTAACTGCAACATTCTTTATTAATGCTGGTCTTTTCTCGCAAGAAAAATACAATGATAAAATAATTGAATGGCTTTTAGAAAATAACTATGATATTGGTAATCATACTTATTCTCATGCCAATTTAAGTAACACTACTAAAGAAGGTACTATAAAAGAAATAGGCTCGATGTATAAAATTTTAGAAGAAAAAACCCAAGGAAAATATGTAAAAATCGTTGCTTTACCATTTGGAACTCCTTATGTAAAAACTCATGCTAATTTTGATAGTATTATAAGTGGCATTTATGAAGATACAACTTATAATACTAAAGCAACCATGCGTGTAGGATGGGAAAGTGAAGTATCACCATTTAGTCAAAAATTTGATAGTCACTTTTTAAAACGCATACGTGCTTATGATAATAATGGTTTAGATTTTGATATTGAATATAATTTTAAAGTTTTAAAAAATAATCGTTACATTTCTGATGGTAATGTAAATACTATAGTAGTACCCAAAGAAAAAGTTGAAAATATTAAAGAAACGAATTTAAAAATCATTTCATACTAACTTGTTATTTTGCTAAAAAAATTATATACTTATAATAGGTGATAACATGAAATTAAATAATAAAGGCTTTGCTATAACAAGTATTCTTTACGCCGTTTTAATCTTGTTTTTATCCCTAATTTTAGCTATGATGATGCTTTTAGCTAATCGAAAAATGGTATTAGATAAATATAAATCTAATGTAAGAGAAGAACTAAATTCATCTAAAGAAACATATGGTGCTCATGTTCAAATCTCTAGTGATACAGTAAAGTTACGTATATATGAAGATGAATTCATGAATTTTGATATGAAATCTAAAGTATCTGGCTGCCTAAATGTTTCAAAAAAAGTGGAAAATCCAGAAGCAAGTTTATGTAGTGAAAATGAAAAAGATGTAACCGAATTAGTAAACTATAATATCTATGATGAATTAGGTAATGAAGTTTTAAATTTTTCTTCCGAAGTATTAATAAGTGAAGATGGCTTTAAAACCGAAATAATAAAATATACTACCTATGAAAAAGATAGTAATAATAATTATGTAGTAGCAGAAGATGGAAAAAGTTTAAAAATAAATACTCACGATTTAACAGCAAATAAAAACAATATCTTTTTTGTAAACTACTATGTAGTTGATAATGCTAATATCCTTTCTAAAGCTAGTATTAGAAATATTATTATAGTAAAATATAACAATTATATTAATGTTTTAAATAATTATTTCAAAATATTAAGATCTGAAATTTTAACATATGATTTTTTATCTAAAGCTAAAGCATATAAATTAGAAACAACAACTGAAAACAATACCTTAAAACGTAAATTAGTTGCTGATCAACAAAGCTTAAATTATAAAATATACAATGCTGATGATTATGAAATAAAAGAATTCAAAATAGTTGATAATCAGTTAGTATATAGCTATTGTAAAAAAAATATATGTGAAAGTAATGACACCTATTTTGAAGAGAAAATAACATCCGATGAAAAGTTTCGTGTAAGATACTTTACAGGTACTATAAATAATCCAACTTCTGAAATAAATTATGCTTACTTTAATGTTGAATAAAAAGCAAAAAAATGAATTTTTGCTTTTTTTATTTTTTGAAAAAATTCAAAAAAATAGAAAAATTTAAAAATAGAAAAATTAAAAAAGTATTGAAAAATAAGGAAAAAGTACAAAAACAAGTTTACAAAAAAATATTTCTTTTTTATGAAAAGACTAAAAGTCATTTTTTCAAAAAATCATTTTTTTCTTAAAAAATTCTATTGCAATTAACTAAATATAATGCTATTATGAAGGTGTCATAAATAAGCATGGAGGTAGAATTATGGTAGGCTTAGGAGAAGAATTAAATGAATTAAAAGTCGTTAAAAGAGACGGACGTAAAGTTGATTTTAACGGAACTAAAATTGCGCTTGCAATTCAAAAAGGTTTTGAAAGTGTCAAGATCATTGATGATGATAACGCATATGTATTTAAATATACTGAAAAAGATACTAATAAAGTATTTGTAGGCGTTATGAAAAAAATCGTTAAAGATTATAAAGGCAAAGAAAAAATAAAAATTGAAGAAATTCAAGATTTAATAGAAGAACAATTAAAGAAAGATAAATATGAAGATGTTTATGAAGCTTTTAAAGAATATCGTGAGCGTAGAGCTTTATCAAGAGAAACATTCTTAGGTTTTGATGAAAAAAGACGTCATCGTTTATTAAAAGCCTTTGAAAACTTAGGCTTAAAATCAGCTCATGAAGAAGATGCTAAAAGAGAAAATGCCAATGTTGATGGGGATACCGCTATGGGAACAATGCTTCAATATGGTAGTACTATTTCTCGTGAGTTTGCTAAGTCATACTTGATGAAGAAAAAATTTGCTGAAGCTCATGAAAATGGTGATATTCATATTCATGATATGGATTTCTTACCAATGGGAACTACAACTTGTACCCAAATCGATTTGAATAAATTGTTTAAAAATGGTTTTTCAACAGGTCATGGTCATTTGAGAGAACCAAATGATATTATGTCATATTCAGCTTTAGCAGCAATTGCCATTCAATCAAATCAAAATGATCAACATGGTGGTCAAGCAATCCCAGCTTTTGATTTCTATTTAGCTCCAGGTGTTTTAAAAACTTTTAGAAAACAATTTAAACAAACATTATATGATATTTTAGATGTTACTGATTTTGCTCGCTTCTTAAATTTTGATAAAATTGCACAAACAATCGATAAATTAACAACAATAACAGTTGATATTACTATGTTTGAACCATTCTATAAAGATTCAACAGAAGTTAAAAGAATTTTTGAAAAAGCTTATGAAAAAGCTTTACAAAAAACTGATCGCATTACTTATCAAGCAATGGAAGCCTTCATTCACAATTTAAATACAATGCATAGTAGAGCAGGAGCTCAAGTTCCATTTAGTTCAATTAACTTTGGAACTGATGTAAGTCCAGAAGGAAGAATGGTAATTAAAAATTATTTACTAGCTGCTGATGCCGGCTTAGGTCATGGAGAAACACCAATTTTCCCAATTTCAATTTTTAAAGTAAAAGAAGGCATAAACTATAATAAAGAAGATCCAAACTATGATTTATTCCACTTATCATGTGAAGTATCAGCAAAACGCTTATTTCCAAACTTCTCATTTATCGATGCCCCATTCAATTTACAATATTATAAACCAGGTGATTATCAAACCGAAGTAGGTTATATGGGCTGCCGCACTCGTGTTTTAGGTAATGTTGTTGATGAAGATCGTCAAATAACTCCTGGTCGTGGTAATTTATCATTTACTTCCATCAATTTACCAAGATTAGGTATTAAACATGGAATTGTTGGTGGCGCTGAAAAGCCAGATCTTGAAGGTTTTTATCAAGAATTAGGTGAAATGATGGAACTAGTTAAAGATCAATTATTAGAAAGATTTGAAATCCAATGCAATAAACGTGTTTATAATTTTCCATTCTTATTAGGTCAAGGTGTATGGATTGATTCTGAAAAATTAAAACCAACTGATCGCTTAAGAAAAGTATTAAGACACGGAACTTTAACTTTTGGTTTTATCGGTTTAGCTGAATGTTTAAAAGCATTAATTGGTAAACACCATGGTGAAGATCCAGAAGCTCAAAAATTAGGTTTAGAAATTATTGGCTTTATGCGTAAAAAAGCTGATGAATATGCTAGTAAATATCGTTTAAATTTCTCAGTAATAGCAACACCAGCCGAAGGACTTTCAGGTCGATTTGTTAAAATTGATCGTGCTATATATGGAAAAATTAAAGGCGTAACTGATCGTGAATACTATACAAATTCATTTCATATCCCTGTTTACTATAATATCTCAATTAAAAATAAAATTCATTTAGAAGCTCCATATCATGCATTAACTAATGCCGGACATATAACTTATATAGAGTTAGATGGTGATACAACTGCTAATGTTGAAGCTTTTGAAAAAGTAGTTCGTATTATGAAAGAAGAAGGAATTGGTTATGGTGCTATTAACCATCCAGTTGATCGTGACCCAGTATGTGGTTATGTAGGAATTATTGGAGATGTTTGTCCAGGATGTGGTCGCCGTGAAGGTGAAGGAATTCCTGTAGATAAATTAAATTAGGAGGAAAATATGGAAAAAGTTGAAGAAAAAATTGTTAAAGAACCTAAAAAAGTAGGCGAAGGCGTAGGCTTCGAAAGAATCAGAAGAATCACCGGTTATTTAGTAGGTACAGTTGATCGTTTCAACAATGCCAAAAAAGCTGAAGTAAGAGATCGTGTAAAACATACATTATGAAAATTAGACTAGCAGGTCCTATTTTAAAAGATAGTATTGTAGATGGTCCAGGAATTCGAGCAGTAATATGGACTCAAGGCTGTAAACATGCCTGTCCGGGCTGCCATAATCCCGAAACTCATTCATTTACAGGTGGTACTCTTTATGATGTTGAAGATATAAAACATAAAATCGATGAATTAATCGATCAAGATGGCGTAACATTTTCAGGTGGCGATCCTATGTATCAAATTGAAGCCTGTTTAGAATTAGCTAGATACATTAAAACTAAAAATTTAAATATTTGGTGTTATACCGGTTTTACATTTGAAAACATTTTAGAAAAAGCCAAAGAAAATAAAGACTACTTAGATTTTTTAGAACAAATAGATGTCTTAGTTGATGGACCATTTATTCTAAGTAAACGTAGCTTGAGTACTCTTTACAGAGGATCAACTAATCAAAGACTTATCGATGTTCCTAAAAGTTTAAAAGCAAATAAAACAATAACTATCGAAGAAAAAGATCGTAGATTAAAACAAGAAAAAAAAGAATGCATCTTTATTTAGCATTCTTTTTTCTTGAATTTAATAACTCTAAATCATCTTCGTAATGAGACCCAATTTTTTCTAAATATTTTACCTTTTCTTCATTACCCATTTCACTTATAAAAAGGTGAATTTCATCTTTAAAATAACTAAGATCACCTTGAAAAATTACAATTAAACTTCTAAGAAATAATTCTAAAATAGTCATAATAGGATCTTTGTCCCCATTAAAGTTACATAAAATTGAACTTAAAGCAGAACCAAAACAATTTTCAAGATCTAAACAAACAAGACCTAAATCTTTTTTATCTTCAAGTAAATTACTAAGTTTTTCAACATCAAAATTATTATCAGCCAGTGCTAAACTAAGTTCAGGACATATAAAAGGCATTTCATATTTTATGCGATCAAAGAAAAGCAAATTAGGATTCTTTTTGATCTCTTCTTCTAACAAAGTCAAAAAGATAATATGCAAATCTCGATTATTTTTAATACAAGAATCATCACTATAACCACTTTTATCATTAAAATCCAGTTCAAACAAAAGAAAAGAAGTGTTAAAAATATAATTTTCAATCAAATTTGCATCAACACCTATTAAAAAAGGTACAGTGAATCCCTTAGGATAAACATTAAATTCAGTTTTCTTTAAAAAATATTTTTTTAAATCAACTCCTGTAATACCAGCTTTACTAAGTTCATACAATTTTTGATTCAAACTTATTACAAGATCACGATATTTAATATTTATTTCTTCAAACTTTTTAGAATTTTTCTCACCATTTACATCTAATACATAAAGTTGCTCTAAATAATTATATAAATTTGAACCATCTTCATAAATAGCATCCAATAAAGTATCCATAAAAATCCCCCTTAAAAATGCCTTTATTATATTTCACAAATTAGAAAAAAGCAATAAAAAAGAACTATTTTATTTTGGTTCTCTCACATAATTTAATATCATCTTCCAAATGCTTACCAATATTAGAAATAAAATTCTTATTTTCTTCATTACCAAACTTTTCTAATATATTTTTTAGATCATTTTCACTAAAGGTAAGATCACCATTAAAGAAAACAACTAATGCTCTAAAATAAGCTTCAAAAATAGACATAATAGAAGAAGATTTAAATCCTTCATAATTAATCAATATACTAGCCAATGTTGCTAAAAGCGCATCTTCAAGTTCAGCTTCTTTCGCATCTTTAATTTCGTAATTTTTATAACTTTCATAATTCAAATCAATTTTCTTAACTAAAGCGTCAACATCAAAATTATTGTTAACAAATTCTAACTCTAATCCAGGTATTATATAAGCAGCTATGTATTTTAGTTTTGAAAAATCATAAGGCATTTCTTCTAAAATTTTTAAAAACAAAACATGAAAATCACTTTTAATTTCACATAAAAGACTATTAGTATTATCAAAATATTCTTTTAAACTTGGATCATTTTCTTCAATATCAAATGCAGCTAATGCTTCATAACTATAGAAAATATGTGTACTAATTAAATCAATGTTTTTATAAAAATTTGGTAAAGTGAAACTAGGTTCAAAAACATTTATATCTTTTTTTAATTTCATAGAAAGATATTTTTTTAAATCCGATAATTTTAAACCTTGTCTAATAAGTTTATATAAATTATTATTAATTTTATAAGAAGTACTACTAATAGATGAACAAATACATTTATATTGATGGCTACTTTTTTGATTATCAAGCTCTAATTGATGAAGCTTAATTAGCATATCATGTAAAGATATCGAATCGTCTAAAATAAAATCAATTAGTTGATAATTCATAGTATCATCTCCTTAGAGAAAATATTATAAATTAAAAGCAACTAAATTGTCAAACTAAAGTAAAAAATCTTTAACACTTAGAAGACTATCATCACAATTTTTATCTATTATTAAAATATTTTTTAATAAACCCATTATTTCTTTACTTTTATTATAATTATTTATAATATCACTTATAGAAATAATGCCAACGATCTTTTTCTCATCTACAACCAGTAATCTTCTAACTCGATATTTCTTCATTATATCAATACAAGACTTGATAGAACTATTATAATCAATCGTTATTAAAGTTCGATTCATAATATCACTAATAGCACTATTATTAACAATCCCATTTATAACCAAGTCACGATCAGTTAAAACTCCAACAATTTTTTTCTTGTTTTTAATTGGTAAAAAACCAATATCATAATTTAACATTAAAAGACTTACATCTTTTAAACTATCATTGATACTACCTACAACAATATCTCTAGTCATAATATCTTTTACTTTCATATAATCACCATTAAATAGTGTTAACAAAATAGAAAAAATCATACACTTAAGTAGGTGATCTACTTGAAAAAAAGAATGCATTTAAAAAGAAAGAAAAAAAATTTCAAAAAATTTTTTATTATAATTATTATATTACTTTTTATATTATTAAATATAAAATATTCAAAACCTATAAATATTATTCAATTTTACTTTGTACTTGGACATTATATTATAATTGATAAAAAAAATATAGACAGAATAGAAAAAAATCGCATGAAATCATGCGATTTTAGATTATCTAATTGTTGTCCCTACTGGTAATTCTCCTGCATCTACAACACCTAATACTTTTTTATCTCCACCGGCAAGAACCATACCTTGTGATTCTACACCTCTTAATTTAGCTGGTTTTAAGTTTGTTACAACAATAACTTTTTTACCAGTAAATTCTTCTGGTGAATAAACATCAGCAATACCACTAACAATTTGTCTTGGTGTTTCTTCACCTACATCAATTTGACTTACTAATAACTTATCAGCATTTGGATGTTTTTCACATTTAATAACTTTTCCTACTTTTAATTGAATTTTAGAAAAGTCATCAATTGTAATTTCTTCTTTTGTTTCTTTAGCTTCTTTTTCTTTCTTTTCTTTTACAGCTTTGATAGAAGCTTTTTGTTTTGCTTCAATAACTTCTACTTTTTTAGAAACTTCTTTTGGATCTAATCTAGCAAATAACATTTCTGGTTTTTCAACAACTTTTGTACCATTTGCATATTTACCAAATTCTTTTAAGCTTTCAAAATCACGTTGATCTGTATTAATTTGATCTAAGATCTTTGTAGATGTTGAAGGCATGTATGGATATAACATAACTGCTGAGAATCTGATTGCTTCAATTAAGTTATATAATACTGTAGCTAAACGATCTTTTTTAGTTTCATCTTTAGCTAATACCCATGGCATTGTTTCATCAATATATTTATTTGTTCTTCTTAATAAGTTGAAGATTTCATCTAATGCATTTGATGCTTTGAATTCATCCATTTTAGCAATAGATTTAGCTGGCATAGCTAACGCTAAATCTTTTAATTCTTGGTCTACGTCTTCACATACGTTTTTGTTTTCTACAATACCACCAAAGTATTTATTAGACATAGCAATTGTTCTATTAACTAAGTTTCCTAAAACGTTAGCAAGATCACTATTAATTCTTTCTACTAATAAATCCCATGTAATACTTCCATCATTATCATATGGAATTTCATGTAATACGAAATATCTTACTGCATCAACACCAAAGATATCTACTAAATCATCTGCATAGATAACATTTCCTTTTGATTTAGACATTTTACTTTCACCTTGTAATAACCATGGATGTCCAAATACTTGTTTAGGTAATGGAATATCTAATGCCATTAACATAATTGGCCAATAAATTGTGTGGAATCGAACGATATCTTTACCAATTAAATGTAAATCAGCAGGCCAGTATTTTTTATATAATTCACCATGATTTCCATCTGCATCATATCCAAGTCCTGTAATATAGTTTGTTAAGGCATCAATCCATACATAAACAACATGTTTAGGATCAAAATCAACTGGAATAGACCATTTAAATGATGTTCTAGAAACGCATAAATCT
>ERZ824600.848-NODE-848-length-43319-cov-36.652066_pt1 | contig 43319 bp, 40 predicted proteins | sample MGYA00519933_ERZ824600 | MGnify/ENA primary metagenome ERZ824600 (study PRJEB31778, sample SAMEA3449178) | human gut metagenome | biome: human gut; feature: human-associated habitat; material: faeces | place: United Kingdom | collected 2010/2012 ... | reverse complement strand
GCTAAGAGATGTATAGAGACTAAAAATATGTGTCTACTTTTTGTTGACTACTGCATAGCTTATCATGAAATCAAGTCTTTCAATTCTGTTCTTTACCAGTCAGAACCCCAATCGTCGGAGCCGGAGTCCCAGCTGCTGTCGGAATCCCAACTGCTATCGGAGTCCCAGCTGCTGTCGGAATCCCAGGTGTCGTCGTCATCATACGAAGGGTCGTAGTAAGGCGAATCGTCGAAGTCATCATAATCAGCGCTGCTGTCATAAGAGTTGGAATCATAATAGGAAGAATAATCATCATTCATCCAGTCGGCAACCGTAGTAGCCATCCAGGCGTCGTTCATCCATTCATACCAGCTGCCGTGATAGTAATAATAATTGTTGTTACCGTAGGTGTAGTAACCGGTTCTGGGTCCGGAACCGCCGCAATTAAATAAGGAGGGCATTGCCAGCTGCACAACTACAATCAGAATAATAATCGTAATAATGTTTTGAATTTTGTTTTTTCGGGTCGGTTCATTGCTGCTCCGGTTGCCGGAAGTATTCCCCTGCGGACGTGGCTGGCCTGCCTGACGGGCTTTCTGGTCGGCAACGCGTTCTTTCATTTTCATATAAAGCTCGTTTACCGCATAGGCTTCATCGCTGCCCTTGTAGCGGACCGCACGGCTGCCGTCGGCTTTGTTTTTGTAAACCACAAAAGTGCCGTCGTCCGGGTCCTTGTAAATACCGAAGGCCTTCGGACCCCTGTAATCCTCACCGATAAAAGTACGCATGTCGGAAAGCGGCAGATTCATTGCCTTAGCCCATGCCTTCAGCTCTTCGATCGTTTTAGGAACCTTGTCTGACTGTCTCACGTAGTGGCTGTTGGTTGCTCCGCAGTTCGGACAGGTTTCGTCAAAATCATTAATCCAACTATCACAATAATCACATTTAATTTTCACAGTTTTCCCCCTCTGCATCTTATGTTGAAATGTCAGCCGTATCGCATAGTAAAATATATTCTCAAAATGAGACTGCAAATACAAATAATGTACTTAGTATAAGGCAAAAGGATGACCATCGTCAACGGCAGCCTGCCATTTTCCCAAAATTATATGAAAATTCATCAAGACCTGACCGGAAAACGTTTTCACCTCACTCTGTCACACGAAATTCAAAGGTTATCCCGTCAAATGCGTACCCCCACTCTGTCACATGGATTTTACATGGGATTTACGGCAGCGTGATAGCGGAAGCCGGCTTTTTCCGTAAAATCCGCACCATTCTTTTGCCGCTTCTGCACAACAGCAGTGTTTCGGCGGTACTTGCGGCATTCGGAGGCAGTGTGTTTAACCTTGCCATCACTACCATTCTGTATCCGCCAAATTACAGTACGCTGCCGGTTTACATCAGCGACTCCTACAACGATTTGAAGTTCGGCTACGCGGCAGCAGCCACCATGGTGGGCGGCGCCTTTATCGTGGGCATCATGATGCTTTTGGAAGTGGTGCTGAACGCCGGCTACCGGAAAAAGCAGGGACATTAAGAAGAAAGTGGTTACAAATTATGGAAACGATTTTGGAACTGAAAGATGTAAAGAAGAATTACGGTAAAAAGGAAATCTTAAAAGGCATCAACTTGACGGTGCAGGAAGGGGAGATTATCAGTGTGCTCGGTCCTTCCGGCTGCGGTAAGTCTACCTTATTAAATATCATTGCCGGCATTCTGCCCCTGAACGCAGGGCAGGTATTTGTCCGGGGGAAAGAAATGTCATCTCCTCACAGGGTGGTGCCTATCGAACAGCGTGACATGAACATGGTATTTCAGGATTTTGCCCTCTGGCCGCATATGAAGGCACGGGACAACATTATTTACGGATTGAAGGTGCGCAAAACGGACAAGGCGCAGATGCAGGAAAAACTTCACGAGGTGGAAACACTGCTGCAATCTGGACGTGCAGCTTCGTATTGAAATGAGAACGGAAATGGCACAGCTTTTCCGCCAGTTAAAGACCACGGTATTCCACGTTACCCACGACCCGTCCGAAGCATTCGCCATGGCGGACCGCATTATCGTGATGAACCAGGGTGTGATTGACCAGATTGCCACTCCGGCGGAATGTTACGAAAGCCCCCGCACCATCACGGTAGCGGGACTTTTAGGCGCCGGAAATTGCGTGCATGGCGCAGTGATGGAAGGACTCGCGGGAGCAGACGATGCAGAAGTTGGAAGTGCAGAGCAGGCAGCAGATGGCAGCGACAGGGAAAACCGTGCCGTTGTCAGCGTGCAAAACCGGAAGCTTGTCTGTAAAAGTTTTCAAAATGTTAAAAAAGGACAAAAAATGCTCTTGAAATTTCGCCCGGAAGAATGTATTTTTGTAGAAAAAGAATGTAAAAATGCTATTCCGGTGCGCGTGGTGATGTCCTCATTTGAAGGCGGCCAGTACCGGGTTAAGGTGGAAACAGATGGCGGCGATACCTTCTGCCTGCTTCATCCTACGTTTTTGAAGGAGCAGCAGACGGGATACGCCCAAATCCTTCCGGAAAGGTTGTATGCTTATGAGGAAATTTCTGGCTAAGGGCGGTTACGGAGAACATGGGCGGAGCTGCTTTTTAACGGAATACGGTACAGAAGGTCGTTTTTATATGGTGGATTGCGGTATTATGGACAGCGACAGTAATCCCTATCCCGATGTGACGGAGGAGGAACTTGCCAAAACGGATTACGTTTTTCTGACGCACAGTCACAAAGACCATAGCGGTGCATTCATGCACTTTGTGGAAAAAGGTTTCCGGGGGACACTGGTTACCTCTGCCATGGCGTTTGAACTGTCAGATATAACCTATGACAAGGTTGTCATTTTATCATTGGATATGGAGCAGCCGGTGGCTTTCCGGCAGCAGGACTTGCAGGCAGAGACACCTCCGGAGCAGCCGACGGCTTCCGTGCAGGAAGATGACCTGCAGGTATCTTTTGGCAGGACAGGTCACTGCATGGGAGGCCTGTGGTTTCTCATCACGGATGCACTGGGCACCTGCTTTTTCAGCGGAGACTATCAGGAAGATACCCTTGCCTATGCCTGCGATGCGGCAAGAGGAATGAAAGCGGAGCTTGCCATTGTGGATTGTGCCCATTATGAAACGGACAAGAGTGCCGCCGAACTTCGTGAGGACATGCTCGCACAGACGGATAAATATCTGCAGGAGGCGAGACGGGTCATTTTCCCGGTACCCAAATACGGCCGCGGCATGGAGATGTTTGCCCTGCTGGAAAAGGAATTTCCGGATAAAAAAGTCATGGTGGATGCTGCCTTCGTAAGGGAAAGCCTGCGCTGCCTGAAGGACAGAGCCTGGTTCTGCGAGGATACCTACGACAAATTATGTGGATTACTGGAGCGGCTTTCCGGGGAATGTGTGGATTTCTCCAGAGAGGATGCCGTACAGCCGGATTATGATATTCTGCTGCTTGCGGACACGCACCTTTTGAAGCCTTACAACACTGCTTTCGTTGAAAAGGAAGTAGCCACCGGAGCAAGAGTAATCGTTACCGGCAGGGTCAGACCCGGCAAGCTGCCGGAAAAACTGCTTGCCGAAGGAAAAGCAGCGAAGTTTCTGTACCCCCACCACCAGAGCAGAGGCGACCTGCTCCGTGTGGCAGAAAACAATGACTTTACCGTCGTCCTGCCTTACCACAATGAGGTAAAAGAAGTGCTGGTGAAGTAAAGAGAAGTAAAAAGAGAGGCTTAAGCCGGTATGACAGAAATGTTGTACCGGTTTTTTGATTTTAAATTATACTCTGTTATTGTACGGCTTTTTTGTCGGATTACGCGATAAGTCGGAATATATAAAATTAGGGTGAAAATTGACGGAAAATGTAGGATATGGTAATGTAATAATAAGTGGGTAAGTCATGGCAACATGCAATAAAAAGAATAAATGTTGAAAAATGATTACAAAGACCGATTTATGGGACAAGTGATGAGTATACTGGGAGAGAAGGGAAACCGAAAAGAGAAGCATGGCGAAGAGTTCGCCTACATGAGCAGATTGGGAGAAATGACTATGGCAGAGAATAGAAGAGAATTGACACAGGATGAAATGGATTTGAACACGGGAGCAATGGCTTATCAGCAAGGAGATTATAAAACCGCCATTACCTATTACACTAAAGCCGCAGAAGCGGGGAATGTGATTGCTCTCAGCAACCTGGGCTACTGCTACTATTACGGCAGGAGTATTCCGGTGGACAAAGTAAAGGCAAAGGAATGCTGGGAAAGGGCATCTATTTTTGGTGATATTGCTGCTGTATACAAGCTGGGTGATATGTATCGGAACGACGATCTAAAGAAAAATATTGCCTATTCCCATGCTCTTTACCGGAGAGCCTTTGAAATGGCACTGGAATCGGAAGATATCTATGTCTGCCCGGATGCTTATCTGCGCATGCTTCGCTATTATCCGGAGGAAATCGATCATTATGCAGACAGGCAGACCATTGCCGAAGACTGTGTCTCCATGTTAAAGAAGCGAATTGAGGATGGTGACCGTTATTCCGACAAGCTGTTAAAAGAGGCGGAAGATTTCCTTCAGAAAATTCATTCTGCTGCACCCAAGGATGCAGATATGACACCGGAGTTTGTTCATGGAAAAAATATACCCGACAGCCTGCAGGTAAAAGAGAGTTTCTTCTCAGACGGCAGGAGCTATCTGGCTGAAATGTGGTGCCTGGAACAGACAACCAATGTAACCTATTATTTTCCGGTAGACGATACAATGGGGGGTAAAATCCCCAATGACAGTGGAGCAATCGAGGACTTCCTGATCCGCCAGAAGAAATTAGTGGCCGGGGAATCCCATCCTCTGGGCATCCAGATCATAGAAAGATATGGCTGCCGGATTTATTCCGTGACAGTATGCGTGGGCTGCGACGATGAGGTGTTCTGCGAGGCGTATTTGTAGGGTGAGAAAGGTGTGTAAATGGACTTAGGACATGGATTTGTAAAGGGAAGAAATACGGTAAGTAAGCAGAAAGTATGCTATTGGAAACATACACGGGAAGACATAACATGGAAAGCATTTCTGTGGTACATTGCTGAATATATAGAAATTGAGAATTATGGCGAAGATTGGGTAAATGTCTATATTTGGACTGAAAAACAACGCGAATTGTTTTATAAAAAGGTGTTGGAATATGATGAGGAAAATGGGAAACATAATTATGAAATAGATAAGACGAATGAACTTTGGAAAGACCATAAAAGGAATGCTGAAAAAAATACTGAAATTTTGCAGAGATTGTGTGACGAATGATAAAAATAAAAGAAGGATAAATAACGCAAATGATAAAAATTTCTAACATTACATCATGTGTTTGGTATCAAATAAAATTTGAAATCCATAAATTATGCTACTGAGCTCTTTGATAAAGAATATCTTCAGAAAACTAAAGATTTATCTGGCAAGATTGTCTACATAATGATATACTTTAAGAGTGTCAGTATCTTAGTTGTAGTTGGTAAAAAGAGAGGATAAGAGATGAATGTATCATATGTGGGTTTATGGAAATTATTGCTAGAGAAAGGACTTCAAAAACAAGATTTGGTTGAGCAAGTAGGATTGAGTTCAGCAACTGTTGCGAAAATGGGAAAAGGGGAACCAGTTTCTAATAAAGTATTAGAAAAGATATGTAATTTTCTGAAATGTAGCGTTAATGACATAATTAGTTATCAATAGCGACAAATAGAAAGAAGAGGTTAAAATATATGTGGTGTAGAAACTGCAACATTGAGACAAATGAAGACATATGTCCGATATGCGGTGAGACTACAGCGGAAGATATTCCTGTAGAAATATATTGGTGTGAAAAGTGCAAAACGCCAATTGTGCAAAATATTAGTCAAGCTGATAGAGGCATTTGTCCTAATTGCGGGAAGAAAACGAAATATATGTCTGCTGATTTAAGACCAGTTTTTCCAGAAGAGCGATTATTACTTGAATTATTATTGGGAAAGAAACCACATGAATATATTGAAAAGTCAGTTTGGTCAGCAAATAGTAGATATTATATTGATGGAGAGAGCGTTGCTATTTCAAGTAAAATTTTTCAAACCGCAGATACGGACTATTTAATAAAAGAAATTGAGAAATATAAAAACGAAAATAATTATGAGGCATTTGATAAGCATATTTCACATTTTGTATTGGCAAATAAAAGAAGATTAGATTATTTAAAAGACGAAGCATTTAAATTTGTGCGTAAAACGGCATCAAAATTTGATGAAGAAAGGATAGTGTTGTCATTTTCGGGGGGAAAAGATTCTACTGTTACAGCGGATATTGTTGTTAAAGCGTTAAGTAATCCAAGTTTGGTTCATATTTTTGGAAACACAACACTTGAATTTCCAAGTACTGTATCCTATGCAGAGAGATATAGGGAAAATCATCCACATGCCATTTTTTTGACAGCAAAGAATGATGAACAGGTCTTTTACGATGTATGTGAAGATATTGGTCCTCCAGCACGTATGATGAGATGGTGTTGCTCAATGTTTAAGACAGGACCGATAACTAGAGTTATTAACAGTTTATACAGGAATCAGCAGATATTAACATTTTATGGAATAAGAAAATCTGAATCGGTGAGTAGAAGCAAATATAACCGAGTTGAAGATGATGCGGGAGCTGTAAAAATTCAACAGCAGACGGTAGCATCACCAATCTTTTTTTGGAAAGATATTGATATATGGTTATATATGTTATCTGAGAATGTTGATTTTAATGATGCATATAGGTTGGGATATGATAGAGTAGGATGTTGGTGTTGCCCAAACAATAATCAGCGAGCACAATTTTTATCTCGTATTTATATGCCTGAACAGTCTAAACAATGGAGAGATTTTTTGATCAATTTTGCCAAGAAAATTGGTAAAGAAGATGCTGAAATATATGTGGATACAGGAAAATGGAAGGCAAGACAAGGAGGAAACGGTCTCCACGCAGCCGGAGATGTGAAAATAAAATTCACAAATTGTACAACAGAGGAACATGCAAAAATTTATCGTCTTGTTAAGCCATTTGATGATGAGCTTGTTGGAATGTTTGTTCCATTTGGAAGATTGGCTCCTGAACTTGGGAAAAAATTGCTACACGAAGTAATTGTGTTGGACTTAAGGACGAATGTACCCATTCTTTCAATTCAACCATTCAATCAAGACGATTATGAATATGCAGTTAAAGTTCGAACAATGAATGTGCAAGATCATGATGATTTACAACGGATGGTAGGTTATCAGATTCGTAAATATAATGCATGCAGAAAATGTCTTAAATGCGAATCAATATGTAGAGCAGGAGCAATTTCGATATCCGATGATGGGTATTACATTGATCCTGATAAGTGTGTTCATTGCAAGAAGTGCATGATGGCGAAGTATTTAGATGGTGGATGTACAATGGACAAATACTTAAGAACGAAGTAGCAATTAGGAGGATAAGGATATGGCAATGAGGTTTCGTGCACATGACACGTTTTTTATAAGAAAGGGATGGCTTAGTAAGGGCATGGAACGAATAGTTGCCAAGCCAGATCTATTTGTTGATAAAAATGATCCCCCTATGGATATATTGGGGATTGGAACAAATATGGTTAAAGCATTACGTTATTGGCTACAGGTAGTTGGATTAACTGAAGAGCCAACTTCTGGAAGAAGGATTCAATCGCTAACTGAATTTGGACAGGCTGTTTATGAAAATGACAGATATATTGAAGAGCTTGGAACATTGTATTTATTGCAGTATCAGTTGGCAAAAAGAAAAATAGAGGCAACTTCCTGGTATTTTTTCTTTAATGAATTTAATATGTCTGAATTCACGAAGGAAGAGTTTGTACAAGAAATTCAAAATTATGTTTCGATGTCAGAGGGAGATACAACGGTAGCAATTCGTTCTTTAAATGATGATTTTATATGTATAGTAAACACATATTTACCGCGCTATAAAATAAATACAGATAAGATATCGCCAGAAAATAACATTGACTGTCCATTTGGAGAACTGGGACTAATTGATATTGCGAATAAGAAAAAAAGAACTTTTAAAAAAGCAATACCGTCAGCAAAATCTTTTAATCCATGGGTTGTATTGTCGGTTATTCAAGACCAAGCCCAGGGACGGAAGGAAATAGGATTAAATGAACTTCTTATGTGTCAGTGCAATATTGGAAAGGTATTTAATTTAGATGCGATAACTATGTTGGACATTCTTCATGATATTGAAAATATAGGAATGCTTAAGATAATAAGAACAGCAGGATTAGATGTAATTCAGCTAAATGAGCAATTAACATTTATTGAGTGTGTAGAGAGATATTATCAGTCAATTACCGAAGGAGAATAAGTGAGCCATGAGCAAAATGATTTCAGTAGCATCAGGTTTTCAGTATTCTGTTAATATAGGGTACGATTTAAATAATGATGAAAAGTTAAAAAATTTTATACCTACTAGGTCTGCCCTGGAACTCATGGAAGAGGTCCTTTTAAGCACAAATCCTACTTCTAATGAAAGGGCTCGTGTATTAGTAGGTGCATATGGGAAAGGAAAGTCACATATTGTATTGAGCATATTAGCAATGCTAATGAAAAGAGATTTGGGATTATTCAAAAAAGCGATGCCCAGGATAAAAGAAAATCCAAGACTTTATCAATGTGTGCAAAATTACTATGAGTCAAATAATAGAATATTGCCAGTAATTATAACGGGAAGCAATACGAGCTTGTCACAAGCATTTCTTTTGGCTTTGCACAGGACTTTATCAATGAATGGATTGTTGAATGCAATGCCTGAGACAAATTATAAAGCAGCAGTAAATGTGATTGATCGCTGGAAAAATGAATTCCCAGATACATTTAAAAAGTTAAGAAATGAAATAGATTGTCCTATAAATATATTTATTGAACAATTGCAGAGCTATAATATAGAATCATACGAAAAATTTGAAAAAATATATCCAAAATTGACGGCGGGAAGTTATTTTAATCCATTTATTGGATTTGATGTCATTGATTTATATGAAGAGGCTGTCAAAGGATTAAAGTTACAAGGTTACACAGGAATATATGTTATTTATGATGAGTTTAGTAAGTATTTAGAAGCAAATATTGGAGAGACTTCTATTAGTGATACTAAGATGCTTCAGGATTTTGCTGAAAAATGTAATAGAAGTGGAGAACTCCAATTACATTTGATGCTAATTTCTCATAAAGAAATAGCAAATTATATTGATAAACTTCCAAAGCAAAAAGTAGATGGATGGCGAGGAGTATCTGAAAGATTTAAACACATACATTTAAATAACAATTTCACACAAACATATGAAATTGTGGAATCTGCAATTCATAAAAAAGTTGACTTATGGGAAGAATTTTGCGAAGAGTATAAGTCAAGTTTTGAAGGCATTATTATCAGATATCAAAAGCATAATATTTTTAATGATTTGAAGGTAGGATCAATAGGAAGAGTTATTTATGGTTGTTATCCCTTACATCCTGTGTCAACTTTTATTTTGCCAAGGCTTTCAGAACGTATTGCGCAGAACGAGAGAACTTTATTTACATTTATTTCTGCACCAGGGACATCAACGTTACCGGCATTTCTTGATAAGTACAATGATGATAAATTTGATCTTATCACACCTGATGTAATATATGATTATTTTGAGCCTTTATTAAAAAAAGAAGCCTATAGTGGAAGTATTTATGAAAACTACCATTTGACAGAGGTAATACTTGAAAGACTTACTCCATTATCTTTAGAAAGTAAAATTGTAAAAACTATATCACTTATTTATATTTTAGAACAATTTGAAAAAATACAACCATCTAAAGATGAGCTCGTTAGTATTTATTCTGTCAGATATGAGGTCTCTGAGATTAATAGAGCAATAGATGAATTAATAGAGCGCGAATATGTTGTTTATCTGAAAAGAAGTAATAATTTTTTGAGATTAAAACAGACTTCAGGCATTGATGTGCGAAAGAAAATCAATGATTTGATTGATTTACAGAAAAATAGAATAACTATAAAAGAGACATTGAATAATTCTAATTTTGATAATTATATGTATCCGTCCCGATATAACAATGATAGAGATATGACGAGATATTTTTCTTTTGAGTTTATTGATGAGGATGAGGTAACAGATGACATCGATTGGAATAAAAAAAGCGAATCTATTGAAGCCGACGGAGTAATTTATGGAATTATTCCACATAGCGATGAGGCAATTGAGGAAATAAAAAGATTAGTTCTAAATACAAGTAAAGAATGTAGGCAGCAGATATTTGTTATTCCCAAGCATTATAAGGAAATTATAAGTATTGTCATGGAGTTTAACGCTGTTTCTCAATTAAGAGATCAGGCAAATGATGATAAGTTGTTGTTTGAAGAATATGAAGTGATATATGAAGATTTACGTGAAGTAATTAGTCTTTTTATGAGAGGATATACAAGACCGGAAGAGTATAAGGCGGAATATATCTTTTGCGGTGAGGTATTGAATATAAAAAGAAAAGCTGAATTGACTGAATTAATGTCTAGAATATGTGATGAGGTATTTGCGTTAACACCTATAATAAACAATGAAGTAATGAATAAAAATGAGATTACTTCTATTGCAAATAATAGTAGAATAAAGATAATAGCTGCATTACTGAGAAATGAGTTAGAAACAAATCTGGGGTTCAAAGGTTCTGGACAAGAAGTTTCTGTTATGAGAAGTACATTAGTGAGGACTGGTATTTGGGAAGAGAATAATGGTATTCCACAATTAAATCTCAGACCCAATATTGCACCCAATGTGGATGTTTTGCTTGCAACTATTGAAGGGTTTGTTGTAGAAACAAGACAAGTAGGGAAACTTTCATTTGGAGAGTTATATAATCGATTACTTTTACCTGAATATCATATAGGTTTGCGAAAAGGACTTATACCCATTTATATTGCTGTAGTATTACATGAGTATAAACGAGAAGTAATAATTTCTGATACGGTAGGACAGATACCACTTAATGTAGATACGTTACTACTGGTGAATTCAAAGCCGGAGCAATTTTATATATCATACCTTGATTGGAACCCTGAAAAAGAGAACTTTATCAATACTCTTGCAGAAACATTTGGCGATTATGTTATAGAAGCTGAAAAAGGTATGAATTCATATGATTATGTTGTGACAGCTATGCATCGTTGGTATATGTCACTACCTAAATATGCGAAAGATAGTAAGAAAACGCCTGATGGCGGTAAACTTAGAAAAGATTATCAGGAAGTGATGAATCTTCTTAAGCAGAACATAAGCGGAAATGAATTACTTTTTGAAAAGCTTCCCAAAGTATTTGGATTAAATGAATTTCATGAATCTCTTGCGGATAATATTATCTCGGTAAAAGAGTATTATGACAGTTATCTTTCAAAAGTGAAGAAAGCTTTGAGAGATGAAGTAAAGAATATTTTTGTGATACCAGATTTGGTTCCACAAGTACGTAGAATGTCCTTATCGTCCATAATAAAAGATTGGTGTGAGGGAATAGATCAGGGTGCTTTTAATCAACTGTTTACAGATGGAACAGATAGATGTTTGGGATTATTTAAAAATATTTCAAATGATGATGAGGCTACTATTTCTCGTTTGGCAAAGTTATCTACAGATCTTCGATTAGAAGATTGGGATGACAAAATCCAAGGCTTGTTTTTGCAGAATGTTAGAATGTATAAGGAAACAGCAGAAGAATATCATGGGATTCAAAATGAAGGTGATGAAGGCGTAGAGACAAGTGCATATCAGATTTCATTTGCGGATGATAGTGGAGAAATGGTAACAAAGAGATTTGAGCGTGTTGAAAATACAAAAAAAGGAAAACTTTTTTACAATCAGGTAACCGCCGCAATAGAATCTATGGGAAGAGCTATTTCTACTCAAGAGAAAAGACAAATTTTAATGGAAATTTTAAAAAATATGTGTTGATAAATGGAGGGACAAATGGCTTATTTTGACAATGCAGCAACCACCTATCCAAAGCCGGAATGCGTATATTCCTATATGGATGAATTTTATCGTCATAATGGGGGAAATGCAGGCAGGGGAAATTACGTTTTGGCGCAAACTGCAGGGAGTTTAATTTCTGACACAAGAAAGAGATTACAAGAATTGTTACATTGTCCAGCAAAACAGGTTATATTTCAGCCGACAGCAACAATTTCAATTAATATTATAGTGCAGGGGTTGATAAGGTCAGGTGTGAGAAGTATATATATCAGTCCATTTGAGCATAATGCGGTAACCAGGACGTTATATAATTTTAGTAAAGAAAATCTTATCACAGTAAATATACTGGCTGTGAGGAACAATCTGGCATATGATCTTGAGAAAATTCGGTATCAGTTTGATGATAAAAAACCAGATTTGGTTATTGTCAGTCATGCAAGTAATGTAATTGGTCTTGTCGCTCCAATAGAGGAAATCTTTTCCTTAGCCAAAAGGTATGGAGCATACACCTTGTTGGATATGGCACAAACAGCGGGACTCGTTGAGTGTAATGTAGGTACTGATATAATCGATTTTGCGGTATTTGCAGGACATAAAACATTGCTTGGACCGACAGGTATTTCAGGGTTTGTAATGAAACCGGAGATTGATTTATATCCAGTGATATTTGGTGGAACTGGTTTTGAATCAGCAAATCAGAATATGCCTAAAAGTTTACCTGAAAGATTTGAAATGGGGACATTAAATATTGCAGGAATGGCAGGATTGTATGCATCATTGGGGTGGATTCAAGAGCATACGATTAGCAAATTATATAATATAGAGGTAGAAAAAAGGAATAAGCTGATTGAACTGCTGAGTCAGTATGAGTTTGTAAAGCTTGTTGGGGTGTTCGAAGAACGTAAATATGTAGGTATTGTTTCTTGCCTGATAGAGGGGCTTAGCAGCGATAGTGCAGGTGTTATTTTTAATGAACAGGGAATAGCTGTAAGAACAGGATTACAGTGTGCTCCGTATGCACATCAATTTTTAGGGACATTTCCGGCTGGGACAATTAGATTTAGTATTAATGGATTCACAAATGATCAAGATTTTGATGAACTAAAACAAGCACTGGATTATATTGAAGAAAATATTTAAGGAGAAGAGAATGGGACTTAGAGATATTCTGATAAAAAATGAATATAGATCCTTGATTGATGATATTGTCAAAGATTTTTATGTGCCGTTGTTGAAGAATGCTGTTCTATATCAACGAGCGGTGGGGTTCTTTTCATCTTCTGCGCTGACAATGATAGCAAAGGGAATTGATGGACTTGTACAGAATGGTGGTCGAATTCAAATAATAGCATCACCAAGATTGTCGGTGTCTGATATTGAAGAAATTAAAAAGGGATATGAACTAAGAAAAGTCATAGAAAAGTCTTTAATAAGAGAATTAAATGATATTGAAGATCAAGAAGATATTGAAAAACTATCATATATAGCAAAATTGGTTGCAGATGGAATATTAGATATAAAAATAGCTTTTTTAACTTCAAAAAATGAAGTGGCTATGTATCATGAGAAAATGGGACTAATCACGGATTCAGATGGGAACACAGTTGCGTTCTCAGGTTCAATGAACGAAAGCGAAAATGCTTTTAAGGATAATTATGAATCTTTTGATGCATTCTGTTCTTGGACAAATGATTCAGAAAGAGTTTTTCAGAAGCAAATGGCATTTAAGGCAATATGGGAAGATTATGAACCAGGGATAGAAACAATAGATTTTCCTATAGCTGTTAAAAACCGACTTTTTGAATATAATCCGGATTTACATTTAGTGAATAATAGAAATAATGCGCAGGAAGGGAATAATCTAGGAACAAAAGAAAAAAAGGCGATTTACCTACCAGACGATTTCGAAATACGAGAGTATCAAAATAGCGCAATACATACATGGGAGAAAAAAGGATTTTGCGGAATATATGATATGGCGACAGGAACAGGGAAGACATTAACTGCATTAGCCAGCATAGAGTATCTTTTTAGAAAAAATGGAGAGCGTTTAGCTATAGTTATTGTTTGCCCATACCAGCATTTAGTTGAACAATGGGTTGAAGATATTGTTCGATTTGGAATACAACCAATAATCGGATACTCCGCATCATCTCAAAAGAATTGGAAAAAGAATTTGGAACAAGCAGTACGATCATTTAGCCTGGGAGTTACAGATGTGTTCTGCTTTGTGACAACGAATGCGTCATTTGTGACAAAAAATGTTCAAGAACAAATAATGCAACTAGGTAAGGATGCTTTGTTGGTTGTAGACGAAGCCCATAATATGGGGGCAACAAATTATAGAAGACGTCTTCCAACAGCATTCGAATATAGATTAGCTTTATCAGCAACAATTGATAGACATAATGATGAGGTAGGTACAACAGCACTTAAAGCTTATTTTGGAGAAAAATGTATAGAATATTCTTTAAGGGAAGCAATCGAAAATAAAATGCTTACTAGATATTTTTATTATCCTGTACTTACATATTTAGATGAAGATGAATTGGAAGAATACATTAATTTGACCCATCAATTGACGATTGCCATTTCGGAAAAAAGCGGGAAGATGGTTTTGTCAGAATATGCTAAACAACTTCTGATAAAAAGAGCGCGTGTGATTGCAGGAGCAAAAGGAAAACTGCCAGAATTAAAAAAACAAATCAAACCATACAGGGATGATAGACATTTGCTGGTATACTGCGGAGCAACTACAATAAAAGAAATTGATACAGATGAATTGGATTTTGGGATTCGACAAATAGATTTAGTTACGAATATGTTGGGCAATGATATGGGAATGCGAGTAGGTAGATTTACTTCTCAGGAGACTCCGCAGGAGAGGGCGCAAATAAGAGCAGCATTTGCTGAAGGAGACATGCTTCAAGCGTTAGTAGCAATTAAATGCCTAGACGAAGGTGTAAATATACCAAGTATTAAGACAGCATTTATTTTGGCAAGTAGCACAAACCCGAAGGAGTACATTCAAAGACGAGGAAGAGTATTAAGAAAATTTCCAGGTAAAGATTATGCGGTAATCTTTGATTTTATTACGCTCCCTTTTCCTATGGATGAATTGGGACTTCAAAGTCGAGAAATAATAAATTCGACTAAAGGACTTGTTAAGAGAGAGATTGTTCGTATGTTAGACTTTGCGGAGATTGCTGAAAATCCGTCAGAAACATATGATTTAATTTATGATTTAAAGCATGGTTTTGGTTTAACGGAAGAAGAGCTGAAGAATGAGGAGGTGAATGAAGATGTTATCTGACGAAATTAAAAAAGTAGAAATTAATGAACAAAAATTAAATCAAATGAAAAAATTGATTATTTCTGCTGAAAGAGAAAATATTAAAACGGGTGAATTTACGACTCAAGATATGGTAAAAAATGTAAAAAAAATTATTGAAAAAAATGCTGAGTAGGGGGAGGTACATAATAGATGTTAATCAAAAGTATAACATTAAATAACTTTAGACAGTTTAAAGGAAAACAAACGTTAGAATTTTCTACAGATGACAAGAAAAATGTAACGGTATTGTTGGGAGATAATACTTTTGGAAAAACGACTATTTTGCAAGCATTTAACTGGTGTTTGTATGGGGTGGCGGATTTTCCTAAAGATAGTAATCCGGATTTCTTGTTGAATTTAGAAGTTGCAAATGAGCAAGCTGGAATAGAGAAAAAATGTGAAGTATACGTAGAATTGGTGTTAGAACATAAAAATACAGAATACGTGGTGCTCAGAAAGCAAGCATATGTTGATCGTGCATATGGAAATTGGAATTCTCTCAATAGCCAGCTTATGGTTTCGTACAAAGAAAACGGTATCACAAAACAAGTAAGAGAGGGAGAAGAAAGAAATATAATTAATGGGATTTTGCCCCAATCCTTGTCGGGATATTTCTTTTTTGATACTGAGCGTGTTTCTGATATTAGTACAAGAAAGGATTTATCTGAGGCGGTGAAAGGCTTATTAGGCTTAGCAGCTGTTGGAAATGCCAGAAAACATTTGGGGTCTCGAACATTAAAAGCAACGGCTATCGGTCAATGGAATGGAGCGTTAGATTCTAGTGGTGACGAACGGGCAAGAGAAGCAGTAGAAACTATTTCTAGAGAATCAGATAAGATAGAGTTGCTTAGAGAAGAAATTGCTAATGCAAATAAAGAATTGGACAGTCTTAATATTAAAAAGGAAAAGATAGCAGAGATACTGCGTGATAATCAGAATACTGCTGAACTGCAGAGACAGAAGCAGAATTTGGAAAGACAACTGGAACAAGAAAAAGGAGAATTAGCAGATGCTAACAAACAATTTCTAAAGCTATTTAGCGTAAATGCTGTGTCTTATTTTGAATTGCCATTGATAGAGCCAGCGAAAGAATTTTTAGTTAATGCAAATGTAGATGACAAAGGCATACGTGATATGACAGAGGCTTCTATAAGAGATATAGTTAAACGCGGGAGATGTATATGCGGTGCGGAAATTATAAAACCGGAAGACGGAAGTTTAGGAAATGATGCATATCAGCACATAATGGATGAATTAAACTATGTACTTCCCGCCCATTTGGGAACTGCGATCATGAGTTTTAAGGATTTGTTAGCTACTAATGAGAAAAATTTAGCACAATTCTATCCAACGTTTGAGCAGTTATATAAAACAATTCAAAAACATAGAGATACAATTGCAAAGTTAGAAGATGATATTACAAGAATTGAAACGAGTATTTTCGGAAAAGAAAATATGAGTAGTTATGAGTCAGATATGAATCATATAAAAGATAGTATTAAGAGAATGTCTGAAAAAATTGAGCGTGCTAATCGTGATATAGGAGCGAGTCAGAGTACCATTGAACAAGCTCAAAAGGTATATGATGGTTTGGTATCTGCTTCCGATAGAAACAAGCGCTTAATCAGGTATTTGGCATATGGTGAAAAAATTTGTGAGTGGATTGATGAAACATATGCTGAAAAAGAGCAGGAAATGAGGACTAAACTACAGGAAAGAGTTAATAGTATTTTTTCTAGAATGTATCATGGTGAAAGAAGGGTCCAAATTGATAATCAATATCATGTAACCTTATTTGCTCATTTGAATGGAAAGGAAGTTATTACAGGAGAGTCGGAAGGCTTGAAGAGAGTAAAGAATTTTGCGTTTATAGCAGGACTAGTAGATCTTGCAAAAGAAAAGGCATCTCTTGGAAAGAATAATGAAGCTGTTACATGGGATAACGAAGCGTATCCGCTCGTTATGGATGCTCCATTTTCTAATGCTGATGAAACACATATAAAAAATATCTCCGCTATTCTTCCAGAAGTTGCAAATCAAGTAATTATGTTTGTGATGGAGAAAGACTGGCAGTATGCAGAGGCTGTTATGAGTATCCGAGTAGGAAAATACTGTAAACTAAAGAAGTATACAGAATCGCATACTGAAATTGATGAATAGGAGGAAATGTTATGTTTGAAGGAGATTATACAATCAATGGTACGCATGCAACTTATATAAAATACTTAGTAAATGATATAAAAGCATTTGACAGATATATTGATGTTTATATGGCGGGGGCGGCACTTGGGGTATTACATGATAAACGTGCGAAACAAGGAGGAAGTGCAGACCGCGCCAGAATTTACTCGGATGCATTTAATACAGAGCATATAAAGTGTAATGAATTATTTAAGGTAGTTATTCTGAATGATACATCAAAAACATGGTCAGAAGAGGAAAGAATTAATATCTGTTTTAAGTATAGAGATAAGATGGACGCAAATGCTGTTCCACCAATTACGCAACACGAAATAGAATTGATGAAAGAAGCATTAGATTTGTTCAATGAATATGCAATGGGGGGGATTGAACTGTTGTATGAAAATTTTTTGAGTAGTGCAACAGTAAGCATAGATGATGCAGTGGATTATGCATATAAGGCTATATTTGATCAACGCATTTTAATTGAAAGCAGGCAGTTAGGGACAGATGTAAATCAGTTATTACGTCCGGAGTATTAAAAGGAATATGGTGAAGTAATGGTGGACATTTTAGTAAACAATTTGGGTTTATCTGTAAGAGCATCAAATGCTTTACATAGAATGCAGATACATACTCTAGAACAATTATTAAATACTTCTATAGAGGAGATAAAAAAAGGTAAAAATATAGGAGCAAAAACGGTAGATGAGATTGAAAGCTTCTGCAAAAGTTATATGGCAGGGGAGAAGGGTATTGATTCATTAATTGAAATAAAATCTGCCAATAGAAAAGAGGCGAGATCTTATTCTGAAAACGAGATTGAAGAAATGTCTCACCATGATATCACTGAACTGGAACTGTCAGCAAGAGCAGAAAATGGATTATTGCGTATGGGATGTGATACAATAGCTAAACTTATTAAGATATCAGAGAAAGATTTAAGAGAAAAGAAGGGGTTAGGTACTAAAACCTGTGATGAGATATTAAACAAAACAGAAGAGTGGATTCGGAGTAATTTATATGTTGTGGATATTAAAGAACATGATGAGATGATATCAGAAAATGAACAAGAATTTTATGGAAAAGTATCTGAAGTTTTGCGACCAATAAAGTGTTTATTTTGGATACAATTAAGAAACTTGCTCCTAAAAAATGATATTTTGCAGCGAGACAATGATTTTTCTTTGTTGCAAATTAATGACAAGCTCATCTACTCGGTTATCCAACTAAATGAATTTGATTTGCCGTTAAAAAATTACTTTGAGAAGCTTGCCCCTGAGGGAATTATTAGAATAGAAAATTTAAGGGAAAGATTTGTTAAAGAAAACCTTAAATTTGATGAAGCTATATTAGTAAAGCGCATTTTAGATAGTGGAATATGTAAACAAAGAGGTAACTATATTTATCTTGATAAATCAAATGTCATGCAATATATGAAAAAATATGAAAATGCTCTCGAACCAAGGCAATATGAGATTTTTGTAAGACGTTTAAAAGGTGAAAGCCTTCAGGAAATAGGGGATACATTTGAATTAACCCGAGAAAGGGTTAGACAAATATTGAGCAAAATGGCAAAAAAGATGCCTTGCCTTTATGAGGATTATTATAAGTTTCCGTATGAGTATTTTAAATTTTCTAAAAGTGCGTTCAATAGTGTTTTTCCTGAATGTGGCGCAATAGGGTATGAATATTTATCAATAAGGTATAAAAAAGGAAAGGAACTAATAAGTGACGAATCAGTTGAGAGATATACTGGTTTTTTTAAGGAAAGAATGGTTGAGTATCTTCAGGAGGAAATATTACGAAAAGACAAAAGACATGTTACTAGGTCAGAAATGATCTATCGAGTTTTAATGAGTAATAGTGATCATGCCATGACCATAGATGAGTTCGAAAAAGAATATTATGAGTATTTAACTCGAAAAAATTATCCCCAAGATAGACTGGCAATTAATATTCGAACTGTGACAAATCGGTTAAGAACTTCTCCCCATGTTGTTTTTGATAAAGATAATAGATTGAGATATAGCGAAGCAGATCCTAAAATCATATGGAATAATATCGATTTTAATCAGTACAGGGACATGATTATTTCAGCAGAGTTAATATATAGAGATTATATAGAATTGATGGAAGAACTTGATATCAGAGATGGATATGAGCTTTTCTATATTATAAAGTCATCACTTGGAAATTGGGAAAATAAAGATTTTGATATTAATTGCAGACGTGTGCCTGTTATGGTATTGGGCAATGGAGATGAAGCAAAGCAAGCATTGCATTTACTGAAAGAAATATCTCCGGTTGATTTTGGAGGTTACTATGAAGCCTATGAAGAACGTTATGGTGTGCGAAGTGCATATGGTAATTCGGTGATTACTGGAGCATTAGCAAATTACTATTTGAACGGGGAGTACTCTGTTGATGTTAGTGCAATGGATAATGAAGATGCCTTGAAACTAAAACTGGCATTATCAAAAAAGAACTTTTGGTTTATAGATGAAATAGAAAAAATGTTTAGCGAAATATGTACTAATTCGTCACAAGATGCATTAAATAAAGCAGCTTTTAAGCGTATAGGGTATTCATTAAATATCGGGTATTTATATAACGATGATTATGGTGCAGTGATTAATTTCTTTGATCAAGAAATTTTTTCAAAAGAAATACTTGATCTAAATGAATATGATCGAAGGTTACTGGCATTGTCATCATTTGAATCAGCGTTGTATAAAAAAAGAATGGAGCTTGAGTATATAGAAGTTGCACCAAAAGTATACATGACCTTGAATAAGTTAGAACAAATATATGGTTTAACACTTGATGATATACATGAATTACAAGAATGGATATGTCAATGTGAGGATAAGTATTTTAATGCACATAGTGTATGGGAAAAGCTTGAGAATACTAAATTAAAAACAAAGCTTCATAGTAATGAGTGGCTATGCACATGTATATTTAGGCAGCAGCCTAATGTCTTTTCACAGCAAGTAGCAGGTGGTATTATTTTGTGTAAAGATAGTAGTGAGCTTAATTTGGGATCTATATGTAAATGGATTGTAGATGTATACGGAAAAATGACGGTTCAGGCGTTGACAATACAATTTAATGAAATATTTGCTACAAGAATTCCTACAAGTAAAATTGCTGAGAAGCTTAAAGCATTTGGATTATGGGATATGCTGGTTACGGATTCCTTTGATGAATATATAGATAATTTGCTTATTACAACAGATACAGATATGGATGTTGATGATTTGCTACAAGAGGAATTTTTTTAGAATATTTAATAGTGGCGGCAATGTGGCAAAAGGTAAGAAAATAGGATTACAAAGTAGATGGTCATTTTTGCAGATAAATAAGAAATTCAATAATCATGAGATAAATTATTTACTATTAAAACGGTTTTACGAAGAACGGGGAGCCTTCAAAAAGAGAATTTTACTGGAGGAAGTAGAGTGAAGGTCGGGAAAACCAAGGTGACAGGCATATAGTGTGGTTGATACAGAAACGACAGCCATAGCAGGAGGTGTGCGATATGGTGAAAAATTCAAACATTCCGTCCGATGGCAGGCCGGACCTATCCGAGGATGTGTTATCCCCGGATACCTACGGCGCAGAGCGTGTTTTCATAGAACATTTTGTTAATGATGATATGGTAGAGGATTTTCCGCTTATTGCACGGGATTTTTATATGCATGAGTATACGAATCTGCTCCGGTATGAGAGTGTGGAGTATCTGGATATTGATTCCGGAGAAGATTGGCCGGAAATTATGTTTATCCGTTTTACTATGAATCTGATGATGAATGCGGTAAACAGCGGCAGCGGATATGCGAAGGCTTTATTTCTGTATTTACATAAGACTTATTACAAGAAGGAATATAAGACCCTGAAGAAATTCAGCTCGATTTCATTGGGAGAATTAATTGCACTGGCGGAACCGCAGGAGGATAGCAGCCTCTCCTACTATGGTAATCTGGCAAGAATACTTTGTATATCCCCAATGTACGGAATAACCATAAAGCCGGATTGCGGATATATTTATGCCATGTTGAATGAATTCAGTGACAGACTGGATGAAAATGAGCCATTTTCTTTTTCGGAGGCTATTGGCAATATTTTTCAGGAGTCCGAGAAAGAAATAGAGCAAAAATATGAGCTGAAGAAGCTTTATTCTGCCGATTGCAAGGCATCCAAATTTCTTGGAAATGCGCTCAAGTGGCTGGGCTACAGTCCGGATTTCGCAGAGCTCTGTGACGAAAACGACATGGGAATAGAAAGGCGTCTTGCCACCACTCTTTCAATATTAAAAAAGACATATCCAAACAGAGAATATACGGCAGAGGAATTGGCTGTGTATGGTGTTCTGCTACATACGGCAAGTGCACTTACCTGCTGTATAGATAAAATGTCGGAAATGTTAAAAATACTTGCTTATGGCGAGGCCGGAACGTATTATTATGAGGATTTTCCGGCAATGTTCCATCCGGAAGAGATATCCGTTAAAAGTTTACCGAAGAAGAGCGCAGAGATGTCCTATAGAACGGAAAAATCATCGGATGACGATAAAACAAAGACAGCGCCGGATAAAGAGGCGGTGTTTATGGAAGAGATAACCGCTTTACGGCGTAAAGTGCATCGGCTGGAAAATGAAAATAACAATCTTCGCACAGAGCTTGCGGGGAAGAGAAAAGCCGAGGAGAATGCAAAGACTTGCAGAGATCAGTCGGAAGAAATGAGCCGTGAGTTGTCGGCACTTAGGGATTATGTTTATAATCTGACGGAAGACGACAGCCCGGAGCAGAGTGTTTCAATGGACAAGATGAAGGAAATCCTTGCGGAGAAACATATTGTGATCATTGGCGGTCATTCCAACTGGGTTTCAAAGATGAAGAAAGAATTTCCCCGGTGGGTATTTGTAAATTCGGAGGCCAGTGGGTCTACAGACACAAATATTGTTGATAAGGCGGATTATGTATACTTTTTCACCGATACAATCAGCCATTCCAAGTACTACCGGTTCATGAATGTAGTACGTGAGCATAAGGTGGATTTCGGTTATATTCACGGTGTGAACATTGAAAAAACCATTCAAAAAATTTATAGAGATTTTGAGGAAGAGTAGTTGTATGGCAACGGACAATTATAAATATTAAAAATATTTCTAAAAAAATTCTCAAAAGGTATTGACAATTTGGCAGTCTTTATGTAAAATATCCATTGTTGTGACGCAAAGATTTGATTTGCCCAGATAGCTCAGTTGGTAGAGCAGAGGACTGAAAATCCTCGTGTCACTGGTTCGATTCCGGTTCTGGGCACTTTAAATGTGCGGGTGTAGTTCAATGGTAGAACACCAGCCTTCCAAGCTGGATACGTGGGTTCGATTCCCATCACCCGCTTGAAATTCTTACTACATGAGAATTTCATAACAATTAATTTCATACCTTCTTGTAATGCAGGATATTTCCTGTATTTCATATGCGCGAGTGGCTCAGCGGTGGAGCACCTCCTTGCCAAGGAGGGGGTCGCGGGTTCGATTCCCGTCTCGCGCTTCCTTTGTTATTTATCCGGCTTACTTGGCCGGTTTTTTATTTTCCTCTGTAATCATTCCAAGTTTATCACTTATCTGATTTCCGGTCAACAAATTTCCAGCAAGTTAAAAAGCTATATTAAAAAGCCAGACCAATAATTCTTCACCCCAAAAGTTCCTTGATAAGGTAAAAGCAATGCCGCAGAAACCAGGATATTCTTGCATATATTGTTATTTTTTGGTAGTATATAGGAGCACATTTGACAAATAACATTATGCCAAATGATAACAAAAATAATATTATGTAAAAGGAGATTCGATTATGGAAGCAAGCTCAGTGGAAGGTTTTTTAATTTATTTAATTCAGCAGGGAGATTATTCGGAAGGAACGGTCACCATCTTTACATTGCTGATATTCCTGATTAAGATTTTACTGTTCTATGTGATTGTGAAATTAGCGGTATATCATGGTATGACGAAAGCCATTAAACAGAACTTAAATCCGCGAATGAGTGCAGTGATTGAAAATCAGGATAAAATTTTCAAGTCCATGAACGGATATGGTGCGGTTAATTATCATAACGATGCGAACAACAATGTTCCGAGAGGACAGTTTCCGTACAATAACATCAATAACGGTGTAAATTCTACCGGTGTCAATGGAAATAACATGGGTTAAAAACAGGAAATGCCACATTCCCTACACATCCATCCCATACTTTTTCAAATCCACTTTTCCGTCCACCACTTCGATGCCGTCGGCCTCTAAAAGCTGTGCCTGTCTGCCTGCACCGCCGAAAGCAAATTCGCCGGACAGCTCTCCCTTGGAATTGACTACCCGGTAGCAGGGAATGTTGGCGGGGTCCGGGTTATGGTGCAGGGCGTTGCCGACGGCGCGTGCCATTCGGCTGTTTCCGGCCAATACGGCAACCTGACCATAGGTAGCAACCTTACCCCTGGGGATTTTCTTTACTGCTTCATAGATGCGTGTTGCGGCAGTGTTGACAGTCAGGTCGTAGCTCTCCGCAATCATGCGGCGGATTTCTTCATCGGGAACGGTACCGTCCAGAATAACGGTATTCCAATGCTCCTTGTTCTGATGCCAGCCGGGTACGACGGAGGCGTAGGCGCTTCGCCAGAAATCCCGCCATTCCGGGGAAACCTTTACATTCAGATTGATAAAACCGTTTCTTTCATATGTCCAGAGAAATACCTTCCTGCTGCCTTTTGTCCGCACCAGCTGCCAGTTGGGGTCATGAAAGGGGGCATCCTGGTAGGCGCCCGGAAAGGACAGCCCATAGCTTAAAGCTTCTTCTCTTGTTGTCATATTCTTATTACTCCTTTCCCAACCATTAGAAAAGAATCCTTATGTAAAAAAGAATTCCTTAGAATAACACCATTATATTGCATATGGTAAAAGGATTCCAGTATTTTAACGAAACCGTTATTATGGTATAATCAACATTACATGAGCGCGAGAGAACCGAAAGAAATATATTTAAGCGGGAAAGGCGGCGGAACATGAAAATAGCACTAATTTCGGATACCCACGGCGTATGCCGGGAGGAGCTTCTGACACAGATTAAGAAATGTGATTACCTCATTCATGTGGGGGATTTTGACAGGGAACATGTATATAACACTCTGCAGGAACTGGGCGTACCCATGTATGCGGTGCGTGGAAACTGTGATAGGGGCGATTGGGCGACTTACCTGCATGAATTTTTGGCGGTGCCCATAGGCGGAAAAATGTTTTATCTGGTGCACAACCAGATGGATCTGCCCTATGATTTAACGGATGCGGATTTTATTGTTTACGGGCACACGCATGTGTTTGCACATATGGAAAGGCACGGCAAGGTCTATATCAATCCCGGAACGGCGGGGCAGGACAGGGGCGATGGAAAAAGCATGGCAATCCTGACGCTGGAGGACGGAAAGTACCGTCTGGAGCGGATTTACCTATAGGAATGCCCTGAAAATGGCGGACTGCTGGAGGCAGGTCATGAGGGAAAGACTGCAGATTTCCGCAGGTTTATCCTTGACAGAATTCCCTTGGTATTATACTGTTAAGGCAATATATCGTTTTGTATACAAAAGCAGTAAGACGATGGCTGCGTTAGAGGGAAACGAAAGGGCAGCGGACTGCTTTCAGACAGAAAAAGGGAAAGGTTAAAATAAAAATATGGGTATCAAAATAGGAATCGATATCGGCAGCAGCACGACCAAAATTGTGGCATTTGAGCAGGAAAAAATGCTGGCTCCCATGGTGGTCAGGGCGGACAGCCAGGTGGCTTCCCTGTACGGCGCGTTCGGACGGTATCTTTATGAGAATAATCTGGAGCTTTCCGACGTGGACGGTGTATATATCACCGGCGTGGGAAGCAAGTATGTGGATAAACCGGTGTACGGACGCCCGACCTACAAGGTGGACGAATTTGAAGCCACCGGCACGGGCGGCTATTACCTGACGGATAAAAAGGAAGTTATCGTGGTCAGCATGGGCACCGGCAGCTTTTTTGTAAAGGTAACGGAAACGGAAATGAAGCATTTAGGCGGTGTGGGCTTAGGCGGCGGTACCATCTGCGGTCTTTCTGCCATCACCCTCGGTACTTCTGATATTCATGAAATTTCTGCCCTGTCCCGTAAGGGCGATGTGGCAAAAATCGACTTGCGCGTAGGCGACCTGTCCAAGGAAAAGCTGCCGGGATTGAATCTGGATGTTACGGCGTCCAACTTCGGCAAGGCGGACTCCCAGTCGAGACCTGAGGACGTGGCAGCCGGAATTGTACACATGGTAATTGAAAATATCTGCCAGACAGGTATCTTAGCCTCCGCCAACACCGGCATTAAAGAGTACATACTCATAGGCGGTCTGACGAAATTCTTTGAATGCCGCCAGATTATAGAGGCATTTAAAAATCTCTGGGATGTGGAAATCACTATCCCTGAGTATTCAGATTACGCCACGGCAATAGGAGCGGTCATCGCGGACAACGAGGCGCAGAAAATCGAGTAAAGATGCTGATAGCAGGTGTTGCAGGAAATGCAGTAAAAACCACCGACAGCAGGCATTGCGGAAAATGCAGCGTAAAAAGACGGCGGAAAAAGTAGGGGGGAAGCTTTGAAAAGACGTTACAGAGTATTGACAGCACTTCTGTTGGTTTTCATCATGGGAAGTGCAGTAAGCGGATGCGGTGCGGATACGGATACAGAGACGGGTGTGCCGCCTTATCAGATCTGGGAGCCGCTTGAGCCGAAGGACAATGCGGCAGCCGGGGAGACGGATGATAATTCTCCGGAGCAGGCAGACGGCGCTCAGGACGAAAATGCAGGGCAGGATGCGGTCGGCAAGGGTGATAAGGGACAACCGGGAGAAACTGTTTCTGACGGAAATGTCACAATAACGATTTCCGCAGCCGGTGATGTAACTCTCGGAAATCACCAGAATCAGGAATATGCCTATTCCTTCCGGCAGAAGTATGATGAAGAGGGAGATGCATACTTCCTGGAAAATGTGAAGGATATCTTTGAGGATGATGACATGACTGTCGTAAATTTTGAAGGTACCTTAACCTATGCCGAAGAGAGAAGAGAAACTACTTATAATATGAAGGGAGACCCTTCTTATATTCAGATTCTGAATGACGGCAGTGTGGAGGCTGTGGGCTTCGCCAACAACCACTGCATGGATTATCTGCAGAAGGGGCATGACGATACGGTGGACTGCTTCAAGGAAGCGGGGCTTACCTATGCTTACGATGCGGTTACCGGCATTTATGAAACCAAGGGCATTAAAATCGGGCTGATTGCCGTCAATGAGGTGGAGCAGGGCGCCGCCGTGGAAAAAATTATCCAGAGCGACATAGACTCTTTAAGAGAACAGGACGCGGACCTTATTGTTGTCTGCTGTCACTGGGGCGTCGAAAGCGAAACGCAGCCGGAGGATTACCAGATGGTTCTTGGCAGGAAATGTGTGGACTGGGGAGCGGATTTAGTGCTCGGCAGCCATCCCCATGTCCTGCAGGGTATAGAGCTGTATCAGGGCAAATTCATTGTCTACAGTCTGGCGAATTTCTGCTTCGGCGGTAACCGCAATCCCAAGGATAAGGACACCATGATTTTCCAACAGCAGTTTACTTTTGTGGACGGCGTGAAGCAGGAAGACATTGCGGGAAGGGTCATTCCCTGTTCGGTTTCATCGGTGAAGGGGCTCAACGATTTCCGACCAACACCGGCGGAGGGCGACGAATATACCCGTATTTTACAGAAAATACAGGACTACAGCAGCCCGTTCGGCACGTATTTTGATGCGGACGGCTGGTATGTGGCGCAGTGACAGGAATTTGGATGAAAACAGTATAGAATGAAAAGGCAGCAGAACAGCAAGAGCCTGCATGTGAAGGAAAGGAAGAGGGTTACGATGAAGGAAACGGTTTTGGCAAAATTTACAGAGGTATTTGGCGGCGCAGAGGGCGCAAGAGTCTTTTTCGCACCGGGACGTGTGAATTTAATCGGGGAGCATACGGACTATAACGGCGGTCACGTTTTTCCCTGTGCACTGACCATCGGTACTTACGGTGTTGTCCGCAGAAGAGAGGACAGAAAACTCCGTTTTTATTCTATGAATTTTGAAAATCTGGGGGTTATTGAGTCTTCTCTGGATGATTTAAAGCCTTATAAGGAGGCGGACTGGACGAACTATCCCAAGGGTGTGATGTGGGCATTTGAAGAAAAAGGCATGAAAATTCCCGCAGGCATGGACATTTTACTGAACGGCAACATCCCCAACGGCTCCGGTCTTTCTTCTTCCGCTTCCGTGGAAGTGCTGACGGGCGCCATTCTGCGTGCGTTGTTTGGCTTTGAAGTAAGCAATCAGGATCTGGCTTTAATCGGTCAGTTCTCTGAAAATAAGTTCAACGGTGTCAACTGCGGTATCATGGACCAGTTTGCCATTGCCATGGGTAAAAAAGGTCATGCCATTTTCCTGGACACGGCGGATTTATCCTATGAATATGCGCCGGTTGCACTTAAGGATGCCAAAATTGTCATTGCGTGCTCCAACAAGAAGCGTGGTCTGGGCGACTCCAAGTACAACGAAAGAAGAAGCGAGTGCGAAGAAGCGCTGGCGGACATCCGGAAGCATATGGACATTAAATCCCTCGGCGATTTGACCGAAGAGCAGTTTGAGGAAGCGAAGAAGTACATTACCCGTGAGGTCTGCGTCAGACGCGCCAGACATGCGGTTACGGAAAACCGGCGTACCGTAAAAGCGGTTGCGGCGCTGAAGGCAAATGACATTGCCCTTTTCGGCAGACTGATGAATGCTTCCCATGACTCTCTGCGTGATGATTACGAAGTGACCGGCATTGAACTGGACACTCTGGTGGAAGAAGCCAGAAAAATTGACGGTGTTGTCGGTTCCCGTATGACGGGCGCCGGTTTCGGCGGCTGTACGGTCAGCATTGTGAAGAACGATGCCATTGATAAATTTAAGGAAGAAGTCGGCAGGGCATATGCGGACAAAATTGGTTATGCGGCAGACTTTTATGTAGTGGAAATCGGCGACGGTCCGGTGGAACTGTAAGGAAGGTGCGGATTTTACATGATACAGAATGCAATCAGACGGCTGGTGCGGTATGGACTGCAGACCGGCCTTGTAAAAAAAGAGGACGAAATTTATACAACCAACAGGCTTATTGAACTGTTCGGACTGGACAGCCCGGAGGTTCAGGGAGAGCAGGCTGACGGAGCCACAGAGAACGGGGCGGAAGCATCCGGAAAACAGGCTGACGGAGCTGCAGAGGAAGTGTCTGTGGACGCAGCTGATGAGACCGGCAACTTAGAAGGCATCTTAAAAGAGATGCTGGACTATGCGGCTGAAAAAGGAATGCTTGCGGCAGACAGTGTGGTTTACCGGGATTTGTTTGATACGAAAATTATGGGGCTTCTGATGCCCCGTCCCAGCGAAGTCATCAGGAAATTCTACGATTTGTACAAAGAGGTTTCTCCCGAAGCGGCTACGGATTACTACTATGATTTAAGCAGAAATTCGGATTACATCCGCCGCTACCGGATTGCACGGGATAAAAAGTGGGTGGCGCCTACCGAATACGGTGATCTGGATATTACCATCAATTTATCCAAACCGGAAAAAGACCCCAAGGCCATTGCGGCGGCGAAAAATGCGCCCCAGTCCGGCTATCCTAAGTGCCTACTCTGCAAGGAAAACGAAGGCTATGCAGGCAGGGTAAATCATCCCGCACGCCAGAACCACCGCATTATTCCGGTGACCATCAACGGTTCCCGGTGGGGCTTCCAGTATTCTCCATATGTATATTACAATGAGCACTGCATCGTTTTTAATTCGGAGCATGTTCCTATGAAAATCGAACATGCCACGTTTTGCAAGCTCTTTGATTTTGTAAAGCAGTTTCCACATTATTTTGTGGGTTCCAATGCGGATCTGCCGATTGTGGGCGGTTCCATTTTAAGTCACGACCATTTCCAGGGCGGTCACTACGAATTTGCCATGGCGAAAGCACAGGTGGAGGAAACCTTCCGGGCAGCAGGCTTTGAAGATGTGGAAGCAGGCATTGTGAAGTGGCCCATGTCCGTTATCCGTCTGAGCGGCACCGATACGGACAGAATTATTGCGCTGGCGGATAAAATTCTGGCAAACTGGAGGGGCTATACGGACGAGGAAGCCTTTATTTATGCGGAAACGGACGGCGAACCTCACAACACCGTTACCCCCATTGCCAGAAAGCGCAGGGACAGGTATGAATTGGATCTGGTTCTCCGCAACAACATTACAACGGCGGAGCATCCGCTGGGTGTATATCATCCCCATGCGAAGCTGCACCATATCAAGAAAGAAAATATCGGTCTGATTGAGGTTATGGGTCTGGCGGTCTTGCCTGCCCGGTTGAAGCAGGAACTGGCGGACTTAAAGGATGCCATTCTTGCCGGTAAGGATTTGCGGGCATCGGAAGAGCTTTGCAAGCATGCGGACTGGGTGGAGGAATTCTTGCCCAGATACACCGTGACGGCGGACAATATCGAGGGCATTTTAGAAAAAGAAGTGGGTCTTGTGTTTGCGGAAGTCCTTACGGATGCCGGCGTTTACAAGCGCACGCCCGAGGGCAGAAGGGCATTCCACAGATTTCTTGCTACATTGGAGTAATTATGTTAAAACAATTTACAAAATATGTTCTGCAAAGTGTTGCCGGAATGGTGGGCATTTCTGTCTACATTCTGGCAGACACTTTCTTTATCTCCCTGTATTCAGGCGCGGACGGGCTGGCCGTCTTAAATCTGATTTTGCCGGTATTTGGTCTGGTGTATGCCATTGGCGCCATGATCGGCATCGGCTCGGCTACCCGGTACCGTATCAGCAAGGCGAAGGGGGAACCGGTAAATTTTTATTTTACACAATCCGTTTTGTGCAGTGTGCTGTGCAGCATTCCATTTATCCTTATCGGTATTTTTCTGCCGGAAAAGCTGCTGCAGCTTCTGGGCGGCGATGCGGCGCTGACGGCACTGGGTAAGGATTATCTGCGTATCATTCTGATAGCCTCTCCTTTTTTCATGACGAATTACACATTTACGGCTTTCACGCGCAACGACCATGCACCGGCAACAGCCATGCTGGGTTCCATAGCGGGCAGTCTGTTTAACATTGTGTTTGACTATGTGTTTATGTTTCCCATGGGTCTGGGGATGAACGGTGCGGCGCTGGCAACGGCAGTGTGTCCGGCGGTCACTATGTCGGTATGCTGCATGCATCTTTTCGGTAAGAATAATCATGTGGAATTTGGATTCCACAGACCTTCTCCCCGGCATCTGTTTTCCTGCTGCCAGCTTGGAATATCGGCTTTTGTGGGGGAGATTTCTTCTGCTGTAACCACAATTGTGTTTAATATGCTGATTTTGTCCCTTGCAGGTAATATCGGTGTGGCAGCATATGGTGTAATTGCCAATATTTCCATTGTGGCAATGTCTATCTTTAACGGTCTGGCGCAGGGCGCCCAGCCGTTAATCAGTGAATATTACGGGAAAGGCGATACAGCGCATGTGAAAAAGCTCCTGAGGTGGAGCCTGCTTACCGGCCTGGCTACGGAAATCATTATAGTGGGCATCGTTTTTCTGGCTACCGGTCCGCTGATTTCCATTTTTAACAGCGAACAGAGTGCAGAGCTTGCCCGTTATGCCGATGACGGAATACGGCTGTATTTTCTCGGCTATCTGGTTGCCGGCATCAATATCGTGCTGGTGGCTTATTTTTCTGCTGTGGATAAGCCCGGACCCGCAATCACGGGTTCCCTGCTCCGCGGGGTTGTTGCGATTATCTTTTTTGCTATTCTGCTTTCCACTTTATTTGGCATGACAGGCATCTGGCTTTCCTTCCCATGTGCCGAGGTACTGACATTTGCAGTGGTACTCGTACTGTCGCGGGTGAAGTGACGGCGTACGCCCGGATTGCTGCATGTGAAGAGTCTACGAGCATTCTGATTGCTTTGCGTGAAGTGGCAGTGTGTGTTTGACTGTTACCCGGTGATATGAAACTTCTGTCATAGCGCTGCATATAGTAGAATAACTTATCCTTTGGAGTGTACGATGGCTTTTTGCAGAACAGTAATTCATATCATACAGCCGGGCGACTCTTTTTATAAATTAGCGCAGAAGTACCGGACGACGGTGCCGGATATTATGATGCGCAATCCCGGCGTCAATCCTTATAATCTGCAGGTGGGAGGAAAACTGTATATCTGTTCCGGCGTAGGACAGAACGACATGCAGGAAGAAGAACTGAAGCTGAACAACGAAATGCGGGAGAGCTGGATGCAGCATATTTACTGGGAGCTTATATTCCAGTCGGCATTTTTGAATGACCTTCCCGGTAAGAGTGCTGTGGAAGAAAGACTGCTGCAGACCGCAGAGGATATTGCCTCGGTATTTGCTCCTTTTTATTCGGAAAATAAGATTTCCGCATTAACGGATCTTTTGGAAGAGCATATAGAAATTGCAGGAAAAATCCTGCAGGCGATGAAGGACGGCGATATAGCGGAAGAAGAAAAGCAGGATGCTTTGTGGCGGGACAATGCCGCCGGGCTGGCTAAATTCTGGTCGGACAATAATTCCGAGTATGATTACGGCGAGCTGACCATGTACCTGAACCGTCACCTCGATATGATCAAGAATATCATGGAAGCGGAGCTGTCCGGCGATTATAATGAAGTTATCCGGTTGTTTGCCGAGCAGGAAAACCAGATTATGGAGTTAGCGGATTATCTGACAGAGGGTCTGATACAGAAGTTTTTGTAGGGGAAGAATGCTACAATCATGGAAAGAACGGAAGAAGTGAGAAAATGAAATTTTTACTGGTGGCAGTAAATGCCAAATATATTCATTCCAATCCGGCGGTTTACAGCCTGAAAAGGTTTGCCGGGGAATATACCGATGCGGTAGAGATTGCCGAATACACCATCAACAACCGCATGGAGGACATTTTAGAGGATATCTACAGGAGAAAGCCGGATGTTATCGGCTTTTCCTGCTATATCTGGAACATCGGCATGGTCGAAAAGCTGATGGGCGAGCTGCACAAGCTTCTGCCCAAGCTGCCGGTGTTTTTAGGTGGACCGGAGGTCACGTATGATGCGGATAAGCTTTTGCGGAAATATCCGTATCTCACCGGCATTTTTATCGGCGAGGGTGAAGCGACCTTTGCGGAAGTGGTAAAGTATTATGTGACAAAGGAGCAGGTGGAAGCACGGTGCGCAAATCTGGGAGAGCAGAATGCAGCAGGGGAAAAAGCAAATGTGTCGGAAGAAAAGCATAAGTCCCTCGAGGATATTCCGGGTCTTATGCTGAGAAGCGGTATGACATTGGCAAGAGCACCGCTTAATCTTACGGAGGTTCCTTTTCTGTATGATGATATGGCGCCCTTTACCAACCGGATTATTTACTATGAAACCCAGCGCGGCTGTCCGTTCCGTTGCAGCTACTGTCTGTCATCCATTGATAAAACCGTGCGTTTCCGGGATATTGAGGTGGTAAAGAAGGAGCTTGCTTTTTTCCTGGAGAAAAAGGTAAAGCAGGTTAAATTTGTAGACAGGACCTTTAACTGCAATCACGACCATGCCATGGCTGTCTGGCAGTATCTGTATGACCATGACAATGGTGTCACTAACTTCCATTTTGAGATTGCGGGAGATATTCTCCGGGAGGATGAGATTGCACTGGTGGCAAAGATGCGTCCCGGTCTGGTACAGTTTGAAATCGGCGTGCAGTCCACAAACACCGATACGCTGCGGGAAATCCGCCGTGTGATGGACATTGAAAAGCTGAAACAGGTGGTGACTGCCTTAAAAGCGGCACACAATGTGCATATTCATCTGGATTTGATAGCGGGTCTTCCTTATGAAGATTATGACAGTTTTGCCCGTTCCTTTGATGACGTATATGCCATGGAGCCGGAACAGCTCCAGCTTGGCTTCTTAAAGGTGCTGAAAGGCTCCTATATGGCAGAGATGGCGGAAAGCTATGGTCTTGTTTATACCGATTACGCACCGTATGAGGTGTTGTATACCAACTGGCTCTCCTTCACGGAAATCTGCCGGCTGAAACGGATAGAAGAAATGGTGGAAATCTACTACAACAGCGGGCATTTTGCACACAGCCTGCCGGTAATGATAGCGGATTTTGGGCAGGGAGCCTTTGCTTTTTACGAAGCACTGGCAGATTTCTACGAAGAACAGGGCTTCTTTGTGGAAACCCCCTCCCGGATTTACCGGTATCAGGCGCTGCTTTCCTTTGCGAAAAGCATCCATCCGGAGCGCCAGGAACTGTATAAGGAGCTGCTTCTCTTTGATTTGTATGTGCGGGAAAATCTAAAGAGCCGGCCGGACTTCGCTCCTGATTTACATGATCTGCAGCCTGTAATACATGCATTTTATAAAAAGGAAGAATCGGAAAGAAGGTATCTGCCGCATCTGTCGGAAATACCGGCGCCCCAGTTGTCACGTATGACACATTTAGAGCCGTTTTCCTATTCTGTGTGGGCGACAGATGTGTCAGGAGTGAAGAGATTGCCGGAACAGGCGTTCCTTTTATTTGATTATGACCACAGAGATCCGCTGACAAGGGAGGCAAAAGTACTATGGCCGGAAAACGTGTAACAGAAATTTTAGAGAGAATGGATGCCCATTACGGCACGGACTTCAGGTGCTCCTTAGACCATGAAAATGCGTGGCAGCTTTTGATTGCCACCATGTTAAGCGCCCAGTGTACGGATGCCAGGGTGAATATTGTTACGAAGGATCTGTTTGTGAAATATCCTTCCGTGGAGGCCTTTGCGGCAGCAGACCTAAAGGAGCTGGAGCAGGATATCCATTCCACCGGCTTTTACCATAACAAGGCGAAAAACATCATTGCCTGCTGCAGGGATTTGATGGAGAAATACAACGGAGAAGTGCCCTCCGGTATCGACGAACTGACATCCCTGGCAGGTGTGGGGCGGAAGACTGCCAATGTGATCCGGGGAAACATTTTCCATGAGCCCAGCATCGTGGTGGATACCCATGTGAAGCGGATTTCCTTAAAGCTCGGCATTACGAAATCGGACGACCCCGTTAAGGCGGAGCAGGAGCTGATGAAGGTGCTGCCCAAGGATCATTGGATTTTATACAACATCCAGCTTATCACCTTCGGCAGGGAAATCTGTAAGGCGCCGACGCCTAAGTGCGACGAGTGCTTCCTTACGGATTTATGTCCTTCCTATAAACAAAAGAAAGCTGCCGGCAAGAAAAATGGATAAAATAAGTGATTACCTGTGTGTGGATTTGGAAACCACAGGTTTAAACCCGAAAACAGACAAAATCATAGAAATCGGCGCCGTGAAGGTGCGTGGCGGGAAAATAGCGGACACCTTCCAGACGCTGGTTAACCCCTGCAGGCCTTTGGAGGAACGGATTACGGGGATTACAGGCATTACGGATGACATGCTTTTTGACAAGCCTGTCATAAACGAGGTGCTGCCGGATTTCCTGCACTTTGCGGGAGAGGATATTCTGCTGGGACACAGTGTGCTTTTTGATTATTCTTTCTTAAAAAAAGCGGTGGTGAACGGAAAGGGAAGCTTTGAACGGGAAGGGCTGGATACCCTGAAAATTGCCAGAGTATATCTGACGGAGCTGCCCCACCGGAGCCTGCCTTATCTGTGTGAGCATTTTGGAATTTCGCATAAGGCGCACAGGGCGCTGGGGGATGCCATGGCAACGGTCGCTCTGTACGATAAGCTATGGGAGCTTTTTTCCGGAAAAGAGGGCGCTGAGAAATATTTTCAGCCGCATAAACTCAATTATCAGGTGAAAAAAGATGCGCCGGCAACGGCGGCGCAAAAAGAAAGGTTATATAAACTGTTGGAGCTGCATAAAATTACGGTAGAGTATTCGATTGAGCATCTGACCCGGAGCGAAGCCAGCCGCTATACGGACCAGATCCTTGCAAAGTACGGACGATGACCTTGCTGCTTAAGGAGGAAAGCCCGGAAGCTTTTTCGATAAGGCTGTATTTCAGGTCACTTTCGCCATCCTCGTCATACAGATCCGCTAAAAGAAAGTAGGTGTGGCTCACATCGGTGCCGATGGAAACGGCATATTCCAAAACCTGCCGGCACTCTTTTTTTGCCCCGCCCCGGTACAGGGCTTCCGCCCATTTCTGCAGGGTGGAGACAAGCAGGGTGTAGTTCTGATCGTACTCGGTAAGGCATGTGATGTTGGCGGTGCCGTAGGAAAGCTTTAAGTCCGTGTTGGTGTATCCGGTCAAATTGACGATTTTCCGGGTGGACAGGCTTCTTAAGATTTCCTTGCATTCCTCGGAGATGGTTTCATTTGCTGCGGCATCGTCGGTATTTCGGACGGCTGCGGCATCGCCGGTGATGTGGCAGGCAAGCGGCAGCTCATCCAGAGGAATGGTAATATAAGGAAGATTGTCGAGCGATTTGCGTCTGGTGTGGTTGGCCTCTTCTTCCCGTTTCCAGAAGGCATCCTTCATGCTCTTTTCCATTTTGGAATGGCGCTTGTTCAAAAGGAAGATTAGCAGACAAAAACTGATTAAACTGGACAAAAATAATGTTTTCATATATAATATCCTTTCAGTAGAAAATAGTGCCTGCAGGGGTCTGCAGGTTGTGGAAAGGCATGGTAGCGTTATGTTTAATATCTACAGCAGGAAAACAAAAAAGATAATTTCCGCCGTGATTATTATTTTCTTAATCATAGCGATGGTGCTTCCCATGGCACTTGGTATGTAGGCTGCCGCAGGAGCAGGCAGTGTGGTTGGCCGCCATGTGCAGCATGTTCCGCAGCATTATGGTAGCATATTTTCCCGCGGATGACAATTGCGGGAAGGTTTTGAGGAGTAGAGGATATGAAAAAAATGGTTTCAAAAGCAATGCTGCTTTTGGGTATTGTCTTTTGCGCTTTTTCCCTCCTTACGGTAAACGTGGAGGCAAAGGGCGATGACACTCTGAAAAAGGGCGTCTATGCGGAAGAGATTTCTCTTGCCGGCATGACAGAAGAAGAAGCAGCGGAAGCAATCAATGCGTATGTGGATTCTTTGAAAGAAGCGGAAATCACACTTCTTGCAGCAGGCGATAATGAAGTGACGGTAACGGCGGGTGAGCTGGGGCTTTCCTGGAAAAATACCGACATTATCGAAGAGGCAAAGGAACTCGGCATGCACGGCAATGTGGTGCAGCGATACAAGGAGTTGAAGGATTTAGAGAATGAAAATAAGGTCTATCCCATTGAATTGGGATTTGATGTAACCGCCATCAATAATGTGCTGGTAGAGAAGTGCAGCGTTTTTGACCGGGAGGCCATTGACTATACACTGACCCGTGAAAACGGTGCGTTTAAGATTACGGACGGACAGACAGGGTATCGTCTGGATGTGGAAACTTCCATTGATGAAGTGTACGATTACATGACAAACAAGTGGGCAAGAGGAAACGAAACCATTGCCCTGACAGTGGAAGAGGAGCAGCCCCGGGGAAATGAGGAAGAGCTTTCCTTAGTAAAAGATGTGCTGGGTACTTATACCACAACCTACAAGAGTTCCAATTCCAACAGAAGCGGCAACATAGCCAACGGCTGCCGACTGATTGACGGCACTACCCTTTATCCCGGAGACGAATTTTCCACCTACCAGACAGTTTCTCCTTTCTCCGAGAAAAACGGATACTATATGGCGGGTTCTTATCTGAACGGCAAGGTTGTTGACTCCCTCGGCGGCGGTATCTGCCAGGTTTCTACCACCCTTTACAATGCCGTTTTGTTATCCGAGCTGGATGTGACGGAGCGTTACAATCACTCCATGATTGTCAGCTATGTAAGTCCCTCCGCGGATGCGGCGATTGCCGAGTCTTCCGGTAAGGATTTCAAATTTGTAAACAATACAGAGCATCCTGTTTACATAGAAGGACATACAGAGGATAAAAAGATTACCTTCACCATCTATGGTGTGGAAACAAGACCGGCGAACCGTACGGTGGAATATGAAAGCGAAATACTGGAAACCATTAACCCCACATCTGACGCCCTTTATCCGGATGCTGCTTATCCGCTGGGTTACATCAGTGTGACAGGCGCCCACATTGGCTACAAGGCAAGACTCTGGAAGGTGGTAAAAGAGGACGGCGTGCAGGTAAGCAGGGAAGTGGTAAACAGCAGCAACTACAAAATGGTTCCCAGAAGCGCAGTCGTTGGTGTTTCAACCGCAGACGCCAATGCGTATAATGAGATTATGGCAGCGTGCGGCACCGGCAGCATTGACCATGTGAAAAACGTGATTGCCATTCTTAACGCACAGCAGGCAGCGGCAGCGGCGGCGCCTGCAGCACCCACTGAATAAGGAATGAACCGGATAAGAAAATAAGCGGATGAACCCAATAAGCAGAACAGACAAATAGACAGAGCAAACATAAGAAGGTATTGTGTATGAAGGTCGGTAAAGTATCGGAAAGTGTTTTGAAACGTTCCGTCTTAAAGCAGATTACCAATCAGAATAAGGAAGTTAAAAATGGCGCAGGCATAGGGGAAGACTGCGCTGTTTTTGCGCAGAAAAACGGATACACGGTACAGTCCGTCCAGACCTTTTTTGTGACATCTCCGTCAGAAGTATATGTGCCCATTATGAAGGCGGTGAACGGCATAGCCGTAAGAGGAGCCCATCCCGTGGCGGTGCTTCTGACACTTCTGCTTCCGGCGGATACGGAGGAAAGCTTCTTAAGGGAGCTGATGAAAAAAGCCAACGAAGTGGCGGGCATTTTACATATTCAGATTGCGGGAGGTCACACGGAGGTGTCGGAAAATTGCAGTGTTCCGTATGTGACGGCAACCGCCATCGGCAGCGTGGAAGGAGAAGCCCTTTTTGAAAATCACATCCGGCCAGGTCAGGACATTGTTCTTACGGGGCAGGTGGGATGCGAAGGGGCGGGACTCTTAGCCACCCGTTACGAAGAACGGTTAGCGGAACGTTATCCGCTTCATATGATAGAAAAAGCGCAGGCTTTCCTGCAGGAATTGTCCATCCTTCCGGAGGCCGCCACCGCCATAAAGTCCAATGCGGGCGCCATGCATGATGTATCCGGCGGAGGCATTTTTGCTTCCCTCTGGGAACTGGCAGAGAGCGCCGGTGTTGGACTGGCCGTAGACCTGAAAGCAATACCCATCAGACAGGAGTGCGTGGAAGTATGCGAGTTTTTCGGCATAAGTCCCTATGAAATGCTCTCCGGCGGAAGCCTCCTCATTACCACTGACAACGGCGAACACTTGGTCAGGGATTTGAAGGAAGCGGGAATTTTGGCAGCGGTAATCGGAAAGATAACGGATAACAACGACAGAGTTGTCATAAACCAGGAGGAAAAGCGTTTCTTAGACCGTCCTGTCTCGGATGAATTCAGCAAGATAAAAGGAGAAAACCTATGAGAGAAGAATTATTGCGTATTATAGAGAAAAACAGCCGTATGGATTTGAAGGAACTGGCAGTCATCTTAGGCGTGGAAGAAGTGGATGTGGTAAATGAACTGGCTGCGCTTGAAGCAGAAGGCATTATCTGCGGTTATCACACCATGATCAACTGGGAAAATACCAACATTGAAAAGGTAAACGCACTGATTGAGGTGCGCATTACCCCGCAGAGAGGACAGGGCTTTGACAGCTTTGCCGAAAGAATTTACAAATATGCAGAAGTAAATTCCGTATATCTGATTTCCGGTGGGTATGACCTTCTGGTATCTCTGGAGGGAAAGTCTCTGAGAGAGGTTTCCAATTTTGTTTCCGACAAGCTTGCCACATTGGACGGCGTGCTGAGCACCGCTACCCATTTTGTCTTAAAGAAATACAAGGACCACGGCACCATTTTAACCAGCAAATACGAAGATGAAAGAGAGTTGATTACGCCATGAGAGATCCATTATCCAGACAGGTCGTAGAGTTAAAACCCTCCGGAATCCGTAAATTTTTCGATATTGTCAGCGAAATGAAGGATGCTATTTCTTTAGGTGTGGGCGAGCCCGACTTTGCCACCCCCTGGCATATCCGCGATGAGGGTATTTATTCTCTGGAACAGGGACATACCAAATATACTTCCAACGCAGGTCTTATGAAGCTGCGTGAGGAAATCTGTCATTATCTTTATCGGACACAGGGCATTCATTACCATCCGACCAGAGAAGTGCTGATTACCGTGGGCGGTTCCGAGGCCATTGATATCGGTATTCGTGCCATGATAAATCCGGGCGAAGGAGAGGAAGTGCTGATTCCCCAGCCTTCTTATGTTTCCTATGAGCCTTGCACAATTTTGGCGGGCGGCAAGCCGGTCATTATCGATTTGAAGGCAGAAAACGAATTCCGCCTGACACCGGAGGAGCTGAAAGCAGCCATTACTCCCAAGACAAAGCTGTTAATTCTTCCTTTCCCCAACAACCCGACCGGGGCCATTATGGAAAAGAAGGACTTAGAGGCGATTGCAGATATTATTATTGAAAACGACATATATGTCATGTCTGACGAAATCTACGGAGAACTGACCTACAAGGACAAGCATGTGTCCATTGCCAGTCTGCACGGAATGAAGGAGAGAACCCTTCTGATCAACGGTTTCTCCAAGGCGTATGCCATGACCGGCTGGAGACTCGGCTATGTGTGCGGACCGCAGAATATTATCGAGCAGATGACGAAAATTCACCAGTTTGCAATTATGTGCGCGCCCACCACGGCACAGTATGCCGCTATCGAAGCTCTGAAAAACGGCGACGAGGATATCGTGGAAATGCGTACTGCCTACAACCAGAGAAGACGTTTCCTGATGCATGCTTTCCGGGAAATGGGTCTGGAATGCTTTGAGCCTTACGGCGCTTTCTATGTATTTCCCTGTATCAAGGAGTTCGGCATGACCAGCGAAGAATTTGCCACCCGTTTCCTGGAGGAAGAAAAAGTGGCAGCGGTTCCCGGCGATGCGTTCGGCGCAAGCGGCGAGGGCTACCTGCGTATTTCCTACGCTTATTCACTGGAGAAGCTGAAAATGGCGATGGAACGCCTGGCGCATTTTATTACGAAGCTGCGCGAGGAGAAGGGAAAATAGAAAATGCACATTGTACTTCATCAGCCGGAAATCCCGGCGAATACAGGAAACATCGGCAGAACCTGTGTTGCAACAGGCACATCCCTGCATCTGATTGAGCCGCTCGGTTTTCATCTGGATGAGAAATCCATAAAAAGAGCGGGCATGGACTACTGGGAGCATCTGGATGTAACCCGCTATATGAATTATGAGGAGTTTCTGGCAAAGCATCCCGGTGCAAAAATCTGGATGGCTACCACCAAGGCAAAACATGTCTATACCGATGTGCAGTTTGGACAGGATGATTTTATCATGTTCGGCAAGGAGAGTGCCGGTATACCCGAAGAAATCCTTGTGGATAACGAGGAAACCTGCATCCGTATTCCCATGTTGCCGGATATCCGTTCCCTGAATTTATCTAATTCCGTGGCGATTGTGCTGTACGAAGCCTTGCGCCAGAACCAATTTGCCGGCATGCAGACCGAAGGGGAGCTTCACCGTCTGCACAGGAATTCCTGATAACGTAAGAGTTGGCAATTTATTGTTTTCTATTCATAAAAAATTAAGAAAAAGCTTTCCGGTTCTTTAAGAATTAGCAGTGGAAATCTGCTATACTGAACAACCGGAGGCTTTTTTTATGTTGGATGAGGGAAACGAAAGAGAAGAATTAAATTTAGATATGGCATTTGCACCGAGGACGCAGTCGGAGAAAGAGCGCTATGCCAGAAGAGAGCAATCTGGGAAGGTGCAGCGGACTGGAAGAGCAAAATCGGAGACGGCGTATTATGTCAGAAGAGTGACGACGGTACAAGCAAAAAAGAATTCCCGTGAGAAGCGAAAGCAGGCAGAACAGGAATACCGAGCCAGAAGAGAACGGTCAGAAGACAAGTACAACATAGACGGAATGAGGATTGAAAGACAGCACCGCGCTGGAAAGGTGCAGCCGGAGAACGAGCAGTATACAAAGACCGGGCACCGCAGGGCGCACCGTGAAAAGCCGGGAAAAAGATTTCTCAGGCTCCTGTTTGCTGAAGTATTTTTTGTTCTACTGGCGGCGGTTCTTATCATTTCGGTAATCCGCCTGCTTTCCGACGGAAAAGCTGCGCAGGCTGTGAAAAATCTGCAGAGACAGATTTCCGTTCTGGATTATAAGAACGTAGAAAAGCCGGAATGGGAGGAAGCTTTTCTGACGCCAAACGATTACTCCCGACCCGGAGAACGACTGCAGGAGGTCAACAGTATTTTTGTACATTATACAGCAAATCGCAATACCAGCGCTGCGCAGAACCGAAGCTATTTTGAGTCCCTGAAAGACACACACGAAAGGTCAGCAAGCGCACATTTTATCATTGGTTATGACGGGGAAATTATTCAATGTATTCCGTTTGAGGAAATTGCCTATGCGGTGAAAACCAGAAACTACGACTCCATTTCCATTGAGTGCTGTTACAAAAGTGCGGACGGCAGTTTTACTAAAGAAACCTACGACTCCCTAATACATCTGCTGGCATATCTGGTGAAAAAATACGGACTTTCCACAGATGATATTCTGCGGCATTATGACTGCGGCGGCAAAAAATGTCCGCTTTATTATGTGGAACATGAGGACGATTGGGAGCAGTTAAAAAGGGATGTGGAAAAACTCCTGAAATGATGTATAATAGAAAGAAAATGCTTGCGGCATTTTATGCGGGAGCAGAAAATAAACCTATTTGTCATTTATGAGGAGCACACACATGAAAAATATTTTATCCCCTTCTATTTTATCCGCAGATTTTGCAAAATTAGGTGAGCAGCTTGCCCTGGCGGACAAGGCAGGCGCCCAGTATATACACATAGATGTAATGGATGGACTTTTTGTGCCATCCATTTCTTATGGTATGCCGGTGATTAAATCCATCCGTAAAACTACCGACAAGGTTTTTGATGTCCATCTGATGATTGTGGAACCGGAGCGGTACATTCAGGAGTTTATCGATTGCGGTGCGGACCTGATTACTTTTCATCTGGAGGCAACCGAAAAGGCAGCGGAAATCATTGACGAAATTCATCGTCAGGGCAAGAAAGCCGGTATCTCCATTAAACCGGGCACGGATGTGGAAGCGGTTAGACCTTATCTCGGAACAGTGGATATGATTTTGGTTATGACCGTGGAGCCGGGCTTTGGCGGTCAGTCCTATATTGACTACTGCACGGACAAGGTGAAAGCAGTCCGCAAAATGGTGCAGGAAAGCGGCAGGGACATTGATATTGAAGTGGACGGCGGCATCAATTTAGACAATATCTCCATGGTGCTTGCAGCAGGCGCCAATGTGGCAGTGGCAGGCTCCGCCGTGTTTAAGGGCGACATCGCTGGCAATGTAGAGGCTTTCTTGGCGAAGATGCAGTAGGAAACCCAGTTTGAATCTGACGGTTTGACTTTGTGCGAAGATAGGCCTGTCAGAGTCAAAGAGGAAAGAGGGAAGCCGGACTTGAGTTTGACCCTGCGAGGGAAAGAGCCTGTCAGAGTCAAAGAAGAAAGCGGAAAGCCGGACTTGAGTTTGACCCTGCGAAAGGATATGCCAAGCTGAGTCAAAGGAAAGGGCAGGAAGCCCGGAGTGGGATTTGACTCTATGAGGGAAA